>JACCED011144512.1_pt1 | contig 20249 bp, 20 predicted proteins | sample 7455021 | NCBI WGS metagenome assembly JACCED01 (sample SAMN15323456, study PRJNA562643) | freshwater metagenome | isolation source: river surface water | place: USA:Blue River Watershed | collected 2017-08-19
GCCCTCGCCGCCGTGGTGGGCAGCGAACCCGTGGCCCGCACCGAGGTGATCAAGAAGCTGTGGGACTACATCAAAGCGAACGGCCTGCAGGACGCCACCAACAAGCGCGCGATCAACGCCGACGCCAAGCTGCAGGCGGTCTTCGGCAAGCCGCAGGTCACGATGTTCGAGCTGGCGGGGATCGTGGGCAAGCACCTGGAGAGCGGGGGCTGAAGCCCCCAGAGGGAAGTAACACTTTCAGGTGGACATTTGATGCGTGATGCGTTAGCATCACGCATCAAATTGGGGACGCCATGCGAACCACCCTCGACATTGCCGACGACGTCCTGTTTGCCGCGCGCGACCTCGCCCGGCGCGAAAAAAAATCCCTCGGTGAGGTGATCAGCGACCTCGCGAGGCAGGCCTTCACGCAAGGTGCCGGTGCGGCGCCGGCATTGCCCCGCCACCGGGCGGCGGAGCCCCTGGCCAGCTACGGCATCCACCCCTTGCCAGCCCGGGGCGGCATCGTCAGCAATGAGCTGATCGACCGCCTGCGCGACGACGAAGGCATCTGATGCGGGCGCTGCTCGATGTGAATGTCCTGATCGCCCTACACGACCAGGACCACGTACATCATCCCCAGGCCGCGCACTGGTTCACGCGCCACGCCGGGCTCGGGTGGGCGACCTGCCCGATCACACAGAACGGGTGCCTGCGGATCATGAGCCAGCCCGGTTATCCGAACGCACAACCGCTCGCCGTGCTGGTGTCCATGCTGCAGCGGTCCACGCAGGCGCCCCAGCATGCCTTCTGGCCTGACGATGCGAGCGTGCTCGATGGCGGGTCCTTCGAGCACCGGCACATGCACAGCGCGCGCCAGCTTACTGATCTCTATCTGCTCTCGCTGGCCGTGCGCAATGACGGACGTCTCGTTACCTTCGACCAGCGCATCCCCTTGACCGCGGTGCAGGGAGCCCGCACCGAGCATCTCCTGGTGCTCTAAGGCCCGCCCCGCGGGATTCAGCCCGCCCGGTCTTCCCACACCCGCCCGGGAGGTGGCTCGGGGTCGGGGTATTGGGCGTGTGAGCGCCCGTTGGCCGCAGGGTCCGGGGCTGATCCCTGTGGCGGACGCCGGGGTGCATCAGGCCGCGGCTTGGAGCGATTGACGGCTTCATCCGGCGCCGGTCCGGGGCGCACAGGGCGGGCAGGCCGTCTGGCTTCACGTGTCATGCCGTCAACCTACGTCCACGGAGGGTCCGCAAGCGTAGGACGATGCGACACGTCGGAACAACCTGCGTGATCGAAAAAGGCCTGCCCAGGCGATGACGGTTCCAGGAGTTCAGCATCAAGTCGGCAAGAAGCTGCCGCAACACTTGCAACACTCTATGGCGCATTGACAGCATTCACTGGAGGCGTAGGCCAGGCGCTGACCACACTTGCTGACTGCCCTTCCGGCGGAGTTGGCGCACTTTTGCACAGAGTTGGCGCACTTTTTCGCAGAGCTGGCGCACTTTTGCGCGGCCTCCCGGCAGGATCGGCGGGGCGCTGCTTCTTCTTGCATGACTTGATGTTCCGGACCATTCTCGGCGGGACGCGGCGAGGCGGTCACCGCTGGCGATGCAGGGATAGATACCCGCACGTGAGCTGGCTCCTGCTCCGGCTCATCCGCTTGGGAGTCCGGATCTTGACCATCGGCATCAAAAATAGCGTGGCTTGGTGTACGTGAATACTGACCCGACTCGCTGACTTCTCGCTCGACGCCTGCTCCTGGCACCCCAGCCTCGGGTGTGCCGTCAGCGGGGCTGCTGTCGGCGAACCGAACCGCTTGGGGACCGGGGGGCGCCGACTTGCTCTCACGAAGTGCCGCTTCGCTGAAAGCAGGCTGCACAAGGGTTATTGAAGGGCCGACACCTTCCGAGGCGGATACCTGCGCGGCACCTTCAGCGGAGGGCTTATAGGCTTTTTCAGGCTTGCGGCTTTCACCGCAGCAACTTGACATCAACGAGGAATACCATGAACCCGAAGTTGCAGCTGACATAGAGATAGACCCTTTCTAAAAATTGAGATGAATTCACATCCAGTCCGGATGGACGGATGTCTCGGCATCGAGCAGTTGCAGCCTGGACAACTGCTTGCGCGTCTCGCGACATGCCTGCGCCAATTCGTGAAGTCCGGTTTGAACGATGTCGGCATCCACCCGCGCCAGATCAAAGAAACCGCCCAAGGCCACACGGCCCGAGCCATGTTCCATACCCAGCCGCAAGGTACTGGCTGCGGTGAGCGTTGCGTTCGCCTGGAGAAGCCCCGCCATGAGGTAGGCCCTGGAATGAGCCAGAGAGCTTCCAACGAGGGCCAGGACCGTCAACCGCCCGGTTTCGGTATCGAAGCGCAGATCCAGCCACTGGTCATCCCCGACGCGCAGGCCCACCGGCTTTCCCTGCAGCAAATCCGCTGCATACAGGCCCAGGGCTTGCATCAGCATCTCCAGACGGCTGTGCGGGCTCATGGGCGCGTCCTCCTCGCGTCTGTTGGTGAGCGCTCAATGGAGGTGCGCCATACCGCCGCCAGTTCCGAGAGCGCCTGCAAGGCTTGGCGCAGGGACAGTACGGTTGATTGTTCGAACGAGAACGCCTGGATCAGGGCAACCCGGCCTTGGTCGTCCAGCGCAAAGGCGTGGGGATCGCATGCCATGTTGGCTGCCAGCAATTGGGCAGCGATTTCATCGAAGTTGTCTTCTGCCAATTGCGCAACGGGCACGCTCAGGCTGAAAGTGCGTCCACCAGAGTCCTGTCGAACCTCCAGACGACCCGCCTCCCCATCGAACACGTGAAGGTCTGACCCCTCAGATCGTGGCGTGATGCCTGGGGCAAACGCCGAGAGGCATTGAATGATGTCTGCTACCTGCATGAAGCTCCGTCGCGCGGCGGGGCGGGCGATCGCCAGACTGGACCCCTGGCGCTCGGGCACCTGCTCAACTAAGCCAGGCCCGGGCTAAGTGGCGAGCGCGAAATGAACAGTTCCACTCCAGGAAGAGGCAGTCCGTCATGGTCAGGAACTGGGGACTGCTCACCGTCAGGAGGCTTTCAAGCTTGGCGTGCGGCGGACCGGTAGCGCCCCGCGACGGCGGCCCCCAGGGCCAGGCCGACCACCCATAGCAGCGACCGCCCCGGCGCCGCGCGCACGCGGTGGAAGACGAGGTCGGCGGTCCGCGGTGCCATCAGCGCCACGCGCCGCCGCATCATCTGCGTCCCCAGCTCCCCCAGGCGCCCGCGCAGCACCCGTTCGGCCTGCGGCAGGAAGTCCGTCTCTTCATCGGCCATGTGGTGCATCACATCGCGCATCAGGGTCAGGAAGGTGGCGTCGTACTCGGGGTCGGATGCGTGCATGCGCCGAAGCTGCGCGATCAGGCGCCGCATTTCCTCGTGCTCGGGCACGGCCCGGCGCAGGAAGTCGCTGTCGCTGGCTTCACGCACGGCGGGATACAGCAGTTCCTCCTCGATGCGGGTGTGCACCTCCAGCGCCAGGCAGGCCGTCTGCGCCAGGGCCTGGCGCACCGCGGGCGAGGCGGTGGCGCGATAGCGGTGGAAGGTGTCCAGCACCCGTGTATGGTCGCGGCGCACGAGTTGCGTCGCCTGGGGCGCGACGCGTTCGATCAGGCGGTTCATGGCGGTTCGCCTCCGGAGAAAACTCAGAGGCGCCGTTCTAGGCCCGCCGCTGCAGCGGACCTGTAGGTGCTCAGGCCGTGCCGGCGCGGGCCAGGGCGTCGCGCACCAGCGCCACGTCCAGGCCGTACATCTCGGCAAAGGCCTCGGGGGCCTGCCCGCTGGCGCGGAACGCGCGCACCAGGGCTTCGCGCCGCGCCGACTGGCCGGCCAGTTCGGCGCAGGCCTCGTCGATCAGGCCCAGCGCCAAGGGATCCTGCGTGCGCACGCGCTCGAGATAGGCGTCGCGGTCCAGCCCGCTGGCATCGATGGCCTGCACCAGCCGTGCGCGGGCCCAGGCGCGCGCCGATTCGGCGTTGCGGCCTTGGCGGCGCCGCAACACCTCGAAGATCGCATGCTGCACATGCTCGGGGGCGACAGGCTCGACCGGCTGGCCGTCCAGGTCGTGCCGCAGGTCGCCGCTGGCCACCGCCTCCAGGTAACGGGTCGAGCGCACATGCTGGCCCAGCGCCTGCTTCAGGTCCTCTTTCTGGAAAGCGCCGGGGTGGCGCGCCATCAGGTCCTCGAAGATGCCGAGCTTGAGGGGCCGAAAGCGCGCGCCGAACAGGCGCGGGTGCAACTCCCACAGGCGCTGCAGGAGGGGGTGGACCGGACGCGGGGCCCGGTCCCCTCGTCCAGCGGTCGGGGCGGGCGGCTTGCCCGGGCGTGAAGCGCGACGCCCTCGCGCGGCGGCGGGGGCCGGTGCGGCTTCGGCCGCAGGGGGAATCCGGGGCGGGGTCTCGGTCATGGAGCCGAGACTGTAGCCCGGCGCGGGCACAATCGCGAACATGAAGATCGAAAAAGACACCGTGGTGACGATGCGTTGTCGCATCGCCGACGACAAGGGCCAGCTGATTCAGGACGGCAAGTCCCCCATGTCCTACCTGCATGGCGGGCATGGCAACACCCTGCCCAAGATCGAGGAAGCACTGGAAGGTAAGGCCGCAGGCGACCAGCTGTCCCTGGTGCTGGCGCCGGCCGACGCCTTCGGCGAGCCCGATACCAGCCTCCTGCGAACCATCGCCAAGCGCGATTTCCCGCCGGGCGTGAAGGTGGGCGGGCAGCTCGAGCTGCCCGGGCCCCAAGGGGAACCGCACCCGTTCACGGTGATGAAGATCAAGGGCGACACCGTGCACCTGGACGGCAACCATCCGCTGGCGGGCCGCACGCTGAAGCTGGCCATCACCGTCACCGAGGTCCGCGCGGCCAGCGCCGAGGAAGTGGCGCACGGCCACGCGCACGGGGCGCACGGGCATCACCACTGAGGCCGCGCCGGAGAGCACCGGAGCGTCGCAGCACCTGAAGCCCCAGCGCCAAGCAAAAACGCGCCCGGAGGCGCGTTTTTCTTTGCCCGATGGACGAGGCGCGGGATCGGTCAGCGGCCCGCCACCACGCGCGCCATCTCCAGCACCTTGTTGGAGTAGCCCCACTCGTTGTCGTACCAGGACACGAGCTTGACGAAGGTGCTGTCCAGGGCGATGCCGGCGTCGGCGTCGAAGATGGAGGTGCGGGCGTCGCCGCGGAAGTCGGTGGCGACCACCTTCTCCTCGGTGTAGCCCAGCACGCCCTTGAGCGCGCCCTCGGACTGGGCCTTCATCTCGGCACAGATGTCCTTGTAGGAAGCTTCCTTCGACAGTTCGACGGTGAGGTCCACCACGGACACATCGGAGGTCGGCACGCGGAAGGACATGCCGGTCAGCTTGCCCTTCAGGGAAGGCAGCACCACGCCCACGGCCTTGGCCGCGCCGGTGCTGGAGGGGATGATGTTCTCCAGGATGCCACGGCCGCCGCGCCAGTCCTTGTTGGAGGGGCCGTCCACGGTCTTTTGCGTGGCGGTGGCGGCGTGCACGGTGGTCATGAGACCGCGCTTGATGCCCCACTTGTCATGCAGCACCTTGGCCAGCGGCGCCAGGCAGTTGGTGGTGCAGGACGCGTTGGAGATGATGGCCTCGCCCTTGTAGGTGTCGTGGTTGACGCCGTACACGAACATGGGCGTGTCGTCCTTGGAAGGGGCGGACATGATCACCTTCTTCGCGCCCGCGTCCAGGTGTTTCTGCGCGCCGGCCTTGTCCAGGAAGATGCCGGTGGCCTCGATCACGAGGTCGGCGCCGACCTCGCCCCACTTGAGCTCGGCGGGGTCCTTCACCGCGGTCAGGCGGATCTTCTTGCCGTTCACGACGAGCGTGTTGCCCTCGACGCTCACCTCGCCCTCGAAGCGGCCATGCACGCTGTCGTACTTGAGCATGTAGGCCAGGTAATCCGGCTCGAGCAGGTCGTTGATCGCGACGACCTCGATGTCCTTGAAGTTCTGCACCGCGGCGCGAAACACCATGCGGCCGATACGGCCGAAGCCGTTGATACCGATCTTGAGAGCCATGGGATGGTTCCTGTGAGGAGTTGAAGAATCAGTGAGCGAGAACGGCGCGGACCGTGTCCGCCACGTTCTCCGGCGTGAAGCCGAAATGCTTGAACAGTACCGGCGCGGGCGCCGACTCGCCGTAGGTGTCGATGCCGACCACCGCGGCGCAACCGTACTTCCACCAGAAGTCCGTCACGCCCATTTCGACCGCGATACGCGGCACGCCACGGGGCAGCACCTGCTCCTTGTAGGCGCGGTCCTGGCGGTCGAAGGTGGTGGTGGAGGGCATGGAAACCACGCGCACCGACACACCTTGCGCGGCGAGCTGCTCCTGCGCCTTGAGCGCGAGCTGCACCTCGGAGCCGGTGGCGATGATCACGGCCTGCGCCTTGCGCTTCATGCCGACCTCGGAGGGCTCGGCCAGCACGTAGGCGCCGCGGCTGATTTCGTCCAGGCCCGCCTTGGGCGCATAGGGCAGGTTCTGTCGCGAGAGCAGCAGTGCGGTCGGACGCGTGGCGTTCTGCAGGGCCACCGCCCAGGCCACTGCGGTCTCGGCGGTATCGCAGGGACGCCAGACGTCCAGGTTGGGGATGATGCGCAGGCTGGCCGCGTGTTCGATGGACTGGTGGGTGGGACCGTCTTCACCCAGGCCGATGGAGTCGTGCGTGAACACGTGCACCACGCGCTGCTTCATCAGGGCCGCCATGCGGATCGCGTTGCGGCTGTAGTCGCTGAAGGTCAGGAAGGTGCCGCCGTAGGGGATGTAGCCGCCATGCAGGGCCACGCCGTTCATGATGGCGGCCATGCCGAACTCGCGCACGCCGTAGTTGATGTGGCGCCCCAGATGGCCCGCGTCATCGCGCTTGATCGAGCCGTCCGCGTTCATGCGCAGGGCCGGCGTGCTCTTGGTGTTCGTGAGGTTGGAGCCGGTGAGGTCGGCCGAGCCCCCGAGCAGCTCGGGCAGGGCGGCGGTGAAGGCCTCCAGCGCGATCTGCGAGGCCTTGCGCGAGGCCACGGTCTCGGCCTTGGCCTGGGCCGCGATGGCGGCATCCACCGCCACCTGCGCGAAGTGCTTGGGCAGCTCGCCCTTCATGCGGCGGGTGAACTCGGCGGCCTGCGCGGGGAAGGCCAGCTTGTAGGCGGCGAAGCGCTCGGTCCACTCGGCCTGGGCCTTCTTGCCGGACGCCTTGGCGTCCCAGTCGGCGTAGACCTCACGCGGGATCGCGAAGGGCTCGTGCGACCATCCCAGCGCCTCGCGCGTGAGCTTGATCTCGTCGGCCCCCAGGGGCTCGCCGTGGGCCTTGGCGGTGTTGGCCCGGTTGGGGCTGCCCTTGCCGATGTGGGTCTTGGCCACGATCAGCGTCGGCTTGTCGGTGCTGCGGCGGGCCTGGGTGATCGCGGCGTCGACGGCGTCGACATCGTGGCCATCCACCGGGCCGACCACGTTCCAGCCGTAGGCCTTGAAACGCGCGGGCGTGTCGTCCACGAACCAGGGCGCGACCTGGCCGTCGATGGAGATGCCGTTGTCGTCGTAGATCGCGATCAGCTTGTTCAACTTCCAGGCGCCGGCGAGGGCGCAGGCCTCATGGCTGATGCCTTCCATGAGGCAGCCGTCGCCCAGGAAGGCGTAGGTGCGGTGGTCGACGATGGCGTGGCCTTCGCGGTTGAATTCGGCCGCCAGCAGCTTTTCGGCCAGCGCCATGCCCACCGCGTTGGTGATGCCCTGGCCCAGGGGGCCGGTGGTGGTCTCGACACCGGGGGTCATGCCCACTTCAGGGTGGCCAGCGGTCTTGCTATGCAACTGGCGGAAATTGCGAAGCTCCTGCAACGGCAGGTCATAGCCCGTGAGGTGCAGCAGCGAATAAATCAGCATGGACCCGTGGCCGTTGGACAGCACGAAGCGGTCACGGTCGGCCCAGTGCGGATCGGTGGGGTTGTGCTTGAGGTGGCGGGCCCACAGGGCCACGGCGATATCGGCCATGCCCATGGGGGCGCCCGGGTGTCCCGAATTGGCTTGTTGCACGGCATCCATGGACAAGGCGCGGATCGCGCTTGCCATCATCTGGGGGTTGGCCATCGGGGAGAACTCCGGGAAAAAGGGGCGGGGGACACGTGGCGCCGGCAGGCGTCTCAGGGTAACCCCGGATTTTAGCGGCCGCGCCGGTGGCAGCCCCGATGCCCGGTGCGCGCGAACCATCGACTACAGTGCCGCCATGCAAGGAGAACCCCTCGCCACGGCCATCGTGCTGGCCGCCGGCCGCGGCGAACGCATGCGGCCCCTGACCGACACCTGCCCCAAGCCCCTCCTGCCCGTGAAAGGCAAGCCCTTGATGCAATGGCACCTGGAGGCGCTGGCACGGGCACGCTGCACGCAGGCGGTGGTCAATACCGCCTGGCTCGGGGAGCAGATCGAGCAGGCCTTCGGCACCGCGCCGGCCTGGGGTCCACGGATCGCGTACTCTCACGAGGGACGCGACTTCGGCGGCGCGCTGGAGACGGCCGGCGGCATCGTGCGCGCGCTGCCCCGGCTGGCGGACGTGTTCTGGGTGGCAGCGGGTGATGTCTACATGCCCGGTTTCAGCTTCGAGCAGGCCGCGATGGAGCGCTTCGCCGGAAGCGACGCGCTGGCCCATCTCTACCTGGTCCCCAACCCGCCCCACAACCCGCGCGGCGACTTCGGCCTGTCGGCCCAGGGCCAGGCCTTGAACCTGCCGAAGGACGGCGCTGGCGAGCGCTTCACCTATTCGACGGTGGGCCTGTACCGCCGCACTTTTTTCGACGGCCTGCCTGCGGGCAACCCGCAAGGCCTGAAGGCCCCGCTCGCACCGTTGTTGCGGGCGGCGATGGACAATGGACGCATCACCGCCGAACTCTGGCAGGGCTCCTGGACCGATGTGGGCACGCCCGAGCGGCTGGCCCAATTGAACATGGCTTGAGATTCACGCAGCATGACCCCCACCCCTTACGCCGCCCGCCGCGCCCGTATCGCCCAAGCCCTCGGGGCCCAGGGCATCGCGCTCATTCCCACCGCCCCCGAGCGTGCTCGCAACCGGGACAGCGATTACCTGTACCGGCATGACAGCTACTTCTACTACCTGACCGGCTTCACCGAGCCCAATGCCTGCCTGGTGATCACCGGCGATGGACGCAGCACGCTGTTCTGCGCGCCCAAGGACCTCGAGCGCGAGATCTGGGACGGCTACCGCCTGGGCCCCGACGCTGCGCCTGGAGCCCTGGGTGTGGATGCAGCGATGTCGATCAACGAACTGGAAACGCAGCTGCCACGCCTGATGGAGAACCGCGATGCGGTCTGGTTCCCCTTCGCCATGCACGAGGGCCTGGAAGCGCGTGTCGGCGGCTGGCTCTCCAAGGTGCGTGCGCGCGTGCGCTATGGCGCGCTGTGTCCCGAGCGGCAGTTGGACCTGTGCGCCATCCTCGACGAGATGCGCCTGGTCAAGGACATCCACGAGCAGGACATCATGCGCCGCGCCGCGGCGATCAGCGCACGCGCCCACATCCGCGCGATGCAGACCAGCGCACGCATGCTGCGTGAAGGGCATGACGTGCGCGAATACCACCTGGACGCCGAGCTGCTGCACGAATTTCGCAAGGGCGGCTCGCAGTACCCGGCCTACGGCTCCATCGTGGCGGCAGGCGCCAATGCCTGCGTGCTGCATTACCGCGCCGACGCCGCGCCGGTGAAATCGGGCGATCTGGTGCTGATCGACGCCGGCTGCGAGCTCGATGGCTATGCCAGCGACATCACCCGCACTTTTCCGGCCAACGGAAAATTCACGGGGCCGCAGCGCACCCTCTACGATCTGGTGCTGGCCTCGCAGCAGGCCTCCGTCCAGGCCACGCGCGCCGGCGCCCGCTTCACCGACCCGCACGAAGCGGCGGTGAAGGTCCTCGCCCAGGGCATGCTCGATGTGGGCCTGCTCGATCGCAAGAAGGTGGGCAGCGTCGACGACGTGATCGAACAGCGCGCCTATTTCCAGTTCTACATGCACCGCACCGGCCACTGGCTGGGGATGGACGTGCACGACTGCGGCAGCTATGTGGAACCCGGCGAGGCGGGCCAGGTCAGCGAACGCAAGGACCCGCTCTCAGGCGAGGTGATCAAGAACCGCCCCAGCCGCATCCTGCGCCCGGGCATGGTGCTGACGCTCGAGCCCGGGATCTATGTCCGCCCGGCGCCCGGCGTGCCGGAGCAGTTCCACGACATCGGCATCCGGATCGAGGACGACGCCATCGTCACCGACGCCGGCTGCGAGTTGATCACTCGCGGCGTGCCGGTGAAGGCGGACGAGATCGAAGAACTGATGCGGGGCTGAACCCTAGCTGGCGCCAATTCCAGCGGCTGCCTCGAGGTCGGAATCCTCCTGCGCGACTGCGTCTGCCACGGACATCTCCAAGCGCGGGGGTTCATCGGACTCCGAGCCATCGTCAAGGTACTCATTGATGATGGAAAGTGGACCGACTTCCGGCAAGTGCAGGGTCTGGCACAGAGAGATGGAGCGGTTCAGATCTGCGGCGATTCGCTGATCCTGTTGCAGCGCTTCGCGCTGTGACTCAAGATCCGACTCATCGACAGACTGACAACCCGTCCGCGCCATCGCCACACAGACTCTGGACGTGATGGCACAACCGGCGAAGGCAAGGGCCACGCCGCACCCCAGAAGCAAGGGGCTGATGACGGCCCCTGGATCCGATCCCTCGAGTGCAACGGCCGCAGAAGCACAAACCCCACCCGCCAAGGCCAAACCTCCCAGCTTCAAAAGCTGAGGCAGAGAACTCGCCTGTGCAACCCGTCCGCCGTTTTCCAGCCATTCCTGCCTGAATGCGATGCGATCGTTGACGATTTGAACCGACCGCTGCAGGCGGGTCAGCGGTTCGGCCTCAGGCTCTCGCCTCGCACCGCCTGAACTTTTGACATCGCGCGGCAACGGCTCTGCGCTGTCCCGAAGTGAATCCACCGATTCACTTCGGGCGAGCATGTCCAGCGGGCTGTAGCCGCGGGAGACTGCCGCCGAGGAAAAGGAGGCGCGTAAGGCGGACATGGTCAATTGAAAGGAAGGCGGGACAAAGGAACTTACGCGGGCTCGTGCTCTGCTGCACCGCGTTCTGGTGCCTCGACTTCGCCGGCCCCTGCGCCCACGCCGTCCGCAGGGTGCCCGTCGGCAAGCAAAGCGCCCGCCTCGGAAGGCGGCAGAGATTCGGGCTCATCCAAGTAGTCTTGGATGATCTGGATCGGACCCTGCGGACCCAGATTCAGGGTGGAACTCAGCAGCAGGCCTCGACCCGCTCGGGCTATTTGGTCGAGTTGGACTTCCACATGTCTTTTGTCATCCGCAGCGCGGTTGAGCGCCTCCCCGCGCGCGTCCACTTCTTGCGGTGCAATGCGGCGAAAGCCATTCTGGACCGCCACGACGCAGTTTCTTGCCAGCAGCGAGCAGCCTGTGGCCACAAAGCCACCACCCACGGTCAAGGTGGCCGGGTGTGTCAACATGTTTTCGTTGGCCGCCAGCATTGCGACCAGTCCCGCAGCGCTAAACATCGCCAACGCAAGCCTGTTGCAATCTGAAATCGATTGACAATCCACGGCCCGGTGGAAGGCCTGTGACCGAGCCGCCAGGTTTTGATTCGCACCGCGAAGGTCGTTCTGCAACTCGGCCTCCTGGCGCAGGAGCCCCTGCAAGACGCCGTCTTGCGCTGGCGCAGCCGGTCCTGGCACAGCTTGCCCAGCTTGGTCTGGGGCTTGTGGCACCCCGACAGCCCCCCCATGTCGGCTCGGCATCACCGCAGAGGATGCAACGGACACCACACGGCCCCAGGCAACGCGTGGTTCTGTGCGCTGGGTCTGACGCTCCTGGGTCTCGCGGATGTCGATCACATGGTGATCCGAGTCAGCGCCCAGCGGCAGGAGCGGTATGTACGAGGAATAGGATTTGGCAGCGGCAGACGAGGCGCTCATGGTGTGTTTCTTTCTGCGTGATCACAGTAGAGGGGTGCGCTTAGTCGCCACGGCCTTCTGACCGTTCCCCTTCCAATTGACGGGCAACTGTCGGCGACTACAATCCCACACCCAAAAACAGCGCGGCAGTAGCTCCATGCGCCGCCCGATCGAGACTCACCCATGTCCTCCGACCAGCCGGCGAAACCCGAAGACAAGCGCGCCCTGTTGCGCCAGGCCGCCCTCGAATACCACGAGTTTCCGACCCCCGGCAAGATTGCGATCCAGCCCACCAAGCAGCTGTCCAACCAGCACGACCTGGCCCTGGCCTACTCCCCGGGCGTGGCCGCCCCGTGCGAAGAGATCGTCAAGGACCCGGCCAACGCCTTCAAGTACACCAGCCGCGGCAACCTGGTGGCGGTGATCACCAACGGCACCGCGGTGCTGGGCCTGGGCGACATCGGCCCGTTGGCAGCCAAGCCGGTGATGGAGGGCAAGGGCGTCCTGTTCAAGAAATTCGCGGGGATCGATGTGTTTGACATCGAGATCAACGAAAAAGACAACCTCGACAAGCTGGTCGACATCATTGCGGCACTGGAGCCCACTTTCGGCGGCATCAATCTCGAGGACATCAAGGCGCCCGACTGCTTCTATGTCGAGCGCAAGCTGCGCGAGCGGATGAAGATCCCGGTCTTCCACGACGACCAGCACGGCACAGCCATCGTGGTGGGGGCGGCCATCCTCAACGGCCTGAAGGTGGTGGGCAAGGACCTCAAGAAGGTCAAGCTGGTCACCTCCGGCGCGGGCGCTGCGGCGCTGGCTTGCCTGCAGTTGCTGGTGAAGATCGGCCTGCCGCGCGAGAACATCTTTGCCACCGACCTGGCCGGCGTGGTCTACGAGGGCCGCACCGAGCTGATGGACGAGGACAAGATCCAGTTCGCCCAGAAGACCTCGGCACGCACCCTGGCCGAGGTGATCCAGGGCGCCGACATCTTCCTGGGCCTGTCCGCCGGCGGCGTGCTCAAGCCGGACATGGTCAAGTCCATGGCGCCCCATCCGCTGATCCTGGCGCTGGCCAACCCCAACCCCGAGATCCAGCCGGCCGAGGCCCGGGCCGTACGCGCCGACGCCATCCTGGCCACTGGCCGCAGTGATTTTCCCAACCAGGTCAACAACGTCCTGTGCTTCCCTTACATCTTCCGGGGCGCGCTGGATTCGGGGGCGACGACCATCACCGACGCGATGGAAATCGCCGCCGTGCACGCCATTGCCGAGCTGGCCCAGGCCGAACAGAGCGAAGTCGTGGCCGCCGCCTACGTGGGTGAGCACCTGGCCTTCGGCCCCGACTACCTGATTCCCAAGCCCTTCGACCCGCGGCTGATGATGAAGATCGCCCCGGCGGTGGCCCAGGCGGCGGCCGCCAGCGGCGTGGCCCTGCGCCCCATCGCCGACATGGACGCCTACCGCGAGAAGCTGCAAAGCTTCGTCTACGCCTCGGGCACCACCATGAAGCCCATCATGGCCGCCGCCAAGCGCGCCTCGAAAAAGCGCGTCGCCTACAGCGAGGGCGAGGAAGAGCGCGTGCTGCGCGCCGCCCAGATCGTGGTGGATGAAGGCATCGCGCGTCCGACGCTGATCGGCCGGCCCGCCGTGATCGCCCAGCGCATCGAGAAATTCGGCCTGCGCCTGCGCGAAAAGATCGACTACGACGTGGTCAACGTCGAGCAGGACGACCGCTACCGCGACTTCTGGCAGACCTACCACCAGATGACCGAGCGCAAGGGCATCACGGTGCAAGTGGCCAAGATCGAGATGCGCCGGCGGCTGTCGCTGATCGGCGCCATGCTGCTGCACAAGGACCACGTGGACGGCATGATCTGCGGCACCTGGGGCCAGACTTCCCTGCACCTGCAGTACGTCGACCAGGTGATCGGCCGCCGCCCAGGCGTACACACCTATGCCTGCATGAACGGGCTGCTGCTGCCCGGCCGCCAGGTCTTCCTGGTGGATACCCACGTCAACTACGACCCCAGCGCCGAACAGCTGGCCGAGATCACCGTCATGGCCGCCGAGGAAATGGTGCGCTTTGGCATCAAACCCAAGACGGCGCTGCTGTCGCACTCCAATTTCGGCTCCAGCAACCAGCCCAGCGCGGTCAAGATGCGCCAGGTGCTGGACCTGCTGCGCGTGCAGGCGCCCTGGCTGGACGTGGACGGGGAGATGCACGGCGACGTGGCCCTGGACGGCGCGGCGCGCATGCAGCTCATGCCGCACAGCACCCTCTCGGGGGATGCCAACCTGCTGGTGCTGCCCAACATCGATGCGGCCAACATCGCCTACAACCTGCTCAAGACGGCGGCGGGCGGCAACATCGCCATCGGGCCCGTCCTGCTCGGTGCTGCCAAGCCGCTGCATATCCTGACCGCCAGCGCGACAGTTCGACGGATCGTCAACATGACGGCCCTCACCGTGGCAGACGCGAACGCTGCCCGTTGAGATCGCAAGCGTAGCCGGGCCCTCGCCCGTAAGCGGGCGCTTACAAATCACGGGCGGTTCCGACACGGCGCAGGCCCTACGCCTTGCTCAAATTTTGGGCATTGACTTGCCTTTTGAGCCGGGATCGGTCACACTCTCGCCTTGAAATTTCGGGTTAACCCGGACTCCGGCCACCGCCGCTTTCAAGTTTGCGCTTACTCGCGCAGCCCGATTGCCGAGTCAAGTGTCAACCCGCCCTGATCGTCGCAGCTGACACGACAGCCTGATGGAGTAAGCCCCCCATGAAGCGGGACCTGTTTTTGACCACGGAAAGAGACGCGGAGATGGAGAAAGTCCTTCGCCCCGACATTGGCGAGACGCCCCTGAAGGGCGTTCGCACCAACATCGTGCAGTCGATCCGCGCGCACCGCGTGCAGGACCTGCAGGATGCTGCCAGCGCGCTGGGTCACCACTTCCTGTACGCCAACCTGGCGAACGCACAGAGCAAGCCCGACGTGCTGGACATGATTGCCCAGCAGTTCATGCTGCCCACGCATTTCGGCAAGAACTTCGACGCGCTGTACGACTGCATGACCGACCCGGTCCACAAGTCGGGCCCGCAGCCCGGCTTCGTGGTCGTGCTCGAGCAGGTTCCGGCCCATGCCAAGTTCGACAAGGAAGCGCGCGAGCAGCTGCTGGACATCTTCCGGGACACGGCGGATTACTGGTCTGATCGGAAGGTCCCCTTCCGATGTTTCTATTCTTTTCTGTAGCCCGTTCTGCACACACCAGCCAAGCAGAACGGGCGAAAGAGGCTAGCGGCGAGACCGCGGCAGTGGCCGCCCCCGTCACCGACAACGGCGAGAAGATGCCCACCGACAAACTGGTGGACGTCTCCCCCCTGGCGCTGCGTATGAGCAGCCCCTTCAACGCGGGGTACTGGCTCGCGGCCGCGTGAAGCGGCCAGGGCCGGAAACGGCTCCCGCCTGAATGAAAAAGCCCGGCGTGCCGGGCTTTTTTCTTGGTCGCCGCCCAAGCCGCGACAGGGATCAGGCGGGTCCCAGTGACTGCGCCAGCGCGACGAACTCTGCCGGCGCCACCTCTTCCGCCCGGCGCTGCGTATCGAAGGTCCCCGCGAACCCCCGCCCCTCCAGCCACCGCCCCAAGGTGTGCCGCAGCAGCTTGCGCCGCTGGCTGAACGCGACCTGCACCAGCTCGGACAGCAGGTCCGCGTCCACCGCTGCCGGCTGCACGCGCGGCACCATGCGCACCACCGCGCTGTCCACCCGCGGCGGCGGATCAAAGGCCGCCGGCGGCACGAAGAGCACGTCCTCCATCTCGTAGCGCCACTGCAGCATCACCGAGAGCCGCCCGTAGGCGGCCGTGGAGGGCTGCGCCACCATCCGGTCGATCACCTCCTTTTGCAGCATGAAGTGCTGGTCCTGCACGATCGCCGCAAAAGGCAGCAGGTGAAAGAGGATGGGCGATGAAATGTTGTACGGGAGGTTGCCCACGACCCGCAGGCGGGCAGGCGCACAGGCGGCCTGCAGCGGCGCGAAGTCGACCTTCAGGACATCCGACTCGATGACGGTGAGCTGAGCGTGGGCGCGCAGGCGGGCGGCCAGGTCGCGGTCCAGCTCGATCACCGCGAGGCGCCCGACGCGTTCGACCAGCGGCTGGGTGAGGGCGGCCAGGCCCGGGCCGATCTCGATCATCGCATCGCCCGGCTGCGGCGCGATGGCGCGCACGATGGCGTCGATGATGGCGGTGTCCGCCAGGAAATGCTGGCCGAAACGCTTGCGGGCGACGTGCTTCACGCGGTGCGCCCTGCAGCCCGCACGCGTCGCACCCGCCTCACTGCGGCGGCTCGCGCAGGTCGACGAAGGCGCGGCTGCGCACTTCCTGCTCCCACAGCGCGAAGGCTTCCTCGCCCTTCTTCTGGCGAAGCTGGTTGCGCGCGACCTCGCGCTGCTCACGTTGGGAGAGCGTCTCGCGGCGGCGCTCGACCAGCTGCACCAGATGGACGCCAAAGCGCGAGACAAAGGGCTCGGCGATCTGCCCAGGCGCCAGGGCGTTCATCACCTGCTCGAACTCGGGCACGAACATGCCCGGGTTGGCCCAGCCCAGGTCGCCACCTGCCGGGGCGCTGCCGTCCTGCGAATGCTCCCGGGCCAGGGCGGCGAAGTCGGCCTGGCCGGCGACGATGCGCTGGCGGAATTCGGCCAGGCGCTGGCGGGCAGCCGCTTCCGTCAGCTGCGGCCCCGTGCGCAGCAGGATGTGCCGCGCACGGTTCTGCACGATGCTCAGTCCCCCCGTCTGGCGCTTCTCGAGCACCTTCAGGACGTGGAAACCGGCACCGGAACGCACGACCTCGCTGACGCCGCCCACGGGCAGGGACGCGGTGGCCTCCACGAACAGGGTCGGGTAACGGTCTGCCGCACGCAGGCCGAAGGCACCGCCATTGCCCGCGCCGCCCGCGGTGGCCCCCGGCACATCCGAGGACTGGCGCGCCAGGGCCGCGAAGTCCTGGCCGGCGCGCGCCTGTTCCTGCAGTCGCCTGGCTCGGGCCGCGAGGGCTTCGAGCTGGGCGGCCGTCACGTTTTCCGGTACCGCCACGAGGATCTGGGCCAGGTTCAACTCCATCTCGCCGGGCGACGCCGCCTGCTGTTCGCGCAGGAACTGGTCGATCTCCGCCTCTGTCACGCGGGCGCGCGCATCGGACTCGCGATCCTTCACGCGCGAGAGCAAGAGCTGGCCGCGCAGGTCTTCACGGAAGGCGGCGAGCGAGATGCCGTCCGCCGTCAGGCGGCGGCGCAGCTCGGCCACATCAACGCCGTTCTGGCGGGCGACGCTTTGTTCGGCGTCATCCACCGCCGCCTCGTCCACCTTCATGCCGTTCTGACGGGCCAGCTGCATCTGCGCGCGTTCGCTGATGAGGCGCTCGAGCACCTGGCGGACCAACTCCTCGCGCGGGGGCACGGGGCTGCGGGCCTGGGCCAACTGCTGCTGGACACGCGCCACACGGGCTCGCACCTCGTTGTTGGTGATGGGCTCGGAGTTCACCACGGCAACGATGAAGTCCGCGGGCCGGGAGGCTTGCGCCGCCGGGGCCTGCGCCGCGAGGGGAAGCGGTCCCATCGCCACCAGCAGGGCAAGCCAGGAGGCTCCGCGGAGGGAACGGGAGAGAGGGCGTGGAGTCATGGGGGCTCGTCAGTCGGTCAGTCGTATTGGGTGAAACGGCTCGGCGCCGCAGCCTGGTCACGCAGGAACTGGTAGCGGGGGATATTGTCCTTGAGAGGACTCAGGGCGTTGGTGCCCAGACGGGCGAAGCCCACGAACTCGATCTGGAAAAGCAGCCGGATGTTGGCCGTGCCGGTGCCGGTCTTGAGCCGCTCGACGACCGCGCGGCCGATCCAGCAGCAGCCGTCGTACTCGACGCCCACGATCGCATCGACGACCCGCCGCTCCTTGAGGCTGGTGTTGATGCGGCCCACGCTGTACCAGCGTCCCCCGCCCTGGCCGCGGCCCGGGCCGAGGTCGCGGCCGCGATCGCCCCAGAGGTCGTTGATCGGCCACTGCCAACCGATGTCCAGCTGTTCGCTCTGACCGCGCTGCAGACGGTAGGCGCCCGTCACCACCCGGTAGGCCGAGGGGCTGTAGCGCCCGCCCAGGGTCGAGCGCTCGGACCGGCCGGTCTTGGGGTTGTATTGGGCGGTGGCATCCGTGGTCCACTGCGGCGTCCAGTTGATGGCGCCGCCGACCAGGATGTCGGACAGGCGCTCGCTGACCGGCGCCGCATCGGGCAGCGTGACCCGCTGGTCGGTGAAACGCAGGCGCTGGGCGATGCCGACGCGGGCCAGCTCGGCGCCGTTGTCCGCATCCTGCAGCCGGCTGGTCAGGCCCAGCGTGAGCAGGTTGTTGTCGGCGATGCGGTCGTGGCCCCCGAAGGTGCTGTCGCTGAAGATGGAGGCGAAGTTGAAGTCGTTGCCGCCCGAGTCGTAATTGGGCAGGTGGTTTTGTGCCCGGTAGGGCGTGTAGACATAGAACGCGCGCGGCTCCAGGGTCTGGATCAGGTCGCGGCCGAAAAGGCCGAGGTCGCGCTCGAAGACCAGGCCGCTGTCCAGGCTGAAGGTCGGGACCGTGACCTGGGCCGAGCGCTCACCGGTGGACAGCGGTGCGCTGAATTGGTAGTGGGTGGTGTGCAATTGCACCCGCGGCACCAGGAACACGCCCGGGGTGCGCCAGGGGCGTGTCACCTGGGCCAGCACGTAGGTGCGCTGGGCGTCGGGCCAGCGCATGGTCTGCCCCGCCAGCAGGTTGCCCGCCTGGAAATGCGTGAAGTCCGCTTCGACGCTGGCGCGCAGGCCGGCGGGCAGGCGGTTCTCGGTGTAGCGGGCCACGACCTGGGGCATGCGGTCGTAGGGCGGCGTGATCTGCGATGACGCGTCCTGCAGGGTCTGCCACTTCAGCGCGCGCACCTGCAGCGAGAGCGGCCCCTGGCCCCAGGTGAGCGAACCGTCATTGGCCAGCAGGCGCTGGGTCAGCACCGCGCTGTTCTCGCGGTTGGTGAAGTCGCGCCAGAAGTCGTTGTCGCTCACCCGGTTCAGGTCCAGGTTCAGGCCGACGCCGCCCGGCAGTTGCGAGCGCAGCAGGCGGTCGGTGTGCTTGAGGCCGAAGGACCAGCGGTCGCGGTCACGCAGGTCGTCTCCCGGCAGGTAGCTGGCGCGCAAGGTACCCCGGTAAGTGGGCTCGAGGTAGCGGAATTCCGTGGCCAGGTCCAGGCCGCGCTTGCTCATGAGGGTGGGCGAGACCGTCATGTCGCGGTTCGGAGCGATGTTCCAGTAATAGGGCGTGGTGACCATCACCCCGCTGACGTTGTCCACGGCCACGGTCGGCGGCAGGAATCCCGACTTGCGCTTGCTGGACAGGGGAAAGCTCAGGGCCGGCACCGGCAGCACGGGCACGCCGTAGAAACGCAGCATGGCGCCGGTGGCGTAGCCGGTTTCCTCGTCCTGGTCGATGCGGATGGATTCCGCGGTCAGGATCCACTCGGGCAACCAGCCAGGGCCGGGCTCGCGCTGGCAGGTGGTGTAGGTGGCGTCATGGATCACGGCATGCCGCTCGCCCAGGAAATCGATGCGCGAGGCCTGACCGTGGGCATCGTTCTTGAGAAAGCGATAACGCGGCTCGGTGAAAAAGCCTTCGAAGGCATCGACCTTCAACTCGAGCAACGAGCCTTCGTAGCGGTCGCCATTGCGGTTGATGCGCACCTGGCCGCTGGCACGGGCCTGGTCGGCGGGCTGGTAGTAATCGATGCGGTCGGCGCGGATCACCGTATCGCCCCGGCGCAGCATGGCGTCACCCTCGAGGGTGGTGTCCAGCTCGGTGCGCCCGCCGATGCGGTTCCCTTGGACAAACGTGGGCAGCTGCCGGCGCAGGGGCTCGGGCACGGATTCACGCAGCAGGGGCGTGGTCGCCAGGCGGGGGGGCGAGGGGGCCGCCGCTTCCTGGGCGCTGGCAAGACCCGCATGCCAGGCCCCGGCCACGCACAGCGCCAGCGGGGTGAGGGCAAAGCGGGGGCGCCGGGCCGGGATGGAATGCAGAGGCATCAAGGGAGGAAAACGGGCTGCCGCGGGGCCGGCACGCGTGGGTGGATTTGTAGAATCGATTATCCATGAGCGACCACGCGCCCACCCCCCCTTCCGCAGCCGCGGTAACCTGGACGGATCCTGCGCGGCAGGCGGCTTTCGAGCGCTGGCTGGGGCCGGTGGCCGCCGCGCAC
>JACCED010548201.1_pt1 | contig 20243 bp, 20 predicted proteins | sample 7455021 | NCBI WGS metagenome assembly JACCED01 (sample SAMN15323456, study PRJNA562643) | freshwater metagenome | isolation source: river surface water | place: USA:Blue River Watershed | collected 2017-08-19
GGTAGCATGTAATAGTGAGTGCACCCAATAAAGATGAGATTTATGCAGCTGCACAGCGCGCTGTTTTAGGTACATTCTTTTTTATTGGCGTTCCAGTGGGCATGCTTGTGCCCCGCCTTGCTGAAATCAAAGAGCAAGTTAGTGCCGGCGATTTAGCTTTTGGGTCGGCTATCGCACTAGGCGGTCTTGGCGCAGTTGTTGGAAATTACGTAGGAGCCAGGTTCGTTCATCACTACGGCAGTCGCCCGCTTGCCAGGATTGCAATATTTTTGAGTTTGATCGCAAACGTTTCAAATGCTCTAGCGCTAGATGTTCCAACATTAGCTTTTGTCGCGTTCTTTGGTGGATTTTCATATTCAGCAGCAAACATCGCATTAAATAGTCAAGGTGTCTTGGTCGAGCAACACTTAAAGCGCTCTTTCCTACCAAAAGGTCATGCCTACTGGGCAATCGGCGCAATGTCATTTGGTTTCGTCTCGAGTTTTCTTGCCCCTTACATTTCCCCGCTAACAGCACTGATCATCGGCATCTGCCTAAGCATGGTTGGCTTTATTTATTTCACCAAAGAACTTCTGCCAATTGAATTTGATGACCGGCCACACGATGATCCAACCCAATTACCAAGGCATGAAAGTATTCCTTCAAGTACTTTCAGATTCTTGATCTTAATTGCTGTTGGCCAATGGCTTGGCACGGTTGCTGAGTTCGCAACCGGTGACTGGAGTTCTGTTTTGTTGCGTGAAAGTTTTGGTATTGCAATCGGTCCAAATGGATATGGCTATGCATTTTTTATGATGGTGCTTTTAGTGGCAAGACTTACGGCACCAAAACTTATTGATAAATATAGTTTGCCTAAAGTCATCCGCACCGAAGGATTAATTGGTGCAACTGGATTTATTATCTTCTTGCAGCTTGCCAATGAATTTCACACCACCAATTCGCAATTAACTCTTATTTTTGCAGTGGTCGCATTTGGTTTTGTTGGACTAGGTGTTGCAAACATGCCAGCTGGATATTATTCAGCTGCTGGTCGCATCCCGGGATTACCTAGCGCAAGAGGCCTTATGGTGGCTGGTTTATTCACATCAGCACTTTCATTGACTGGTCGTATCGGGTTAGCCTCAGTTTCGCAAAACATCAGTTTGGTATTTGCTTTAACCTTGACAGGCTTCGCATTATTGATCGCCTCAGTTTTGAGTTACTTACTTGATCCAACTAGATCGGATGCTAACGCAATCAAGCGCTAGGAGTAGTCGTGAAAACAATAAAAGTGATTACCGTGCTATCTGCAGCACTACTCATAACCGCTTGCAATCCCCTAAAGCCAGCAGTTGATATTCCAGAAGGAAAGATTGTTGGCTGCGAAAACATAAAGGTTGATGAAAGCCTGGCAACAGGTTTGATTCTTGATTGCATGGATGGCAAATCAAAAATCGATTTAACTGCCATAAAAGGTCCAGCAGTGGTTAATTTCTGGGGTTCATGGTGCGGTCCATGTCGTGAAGAAATTCCATACTTTGTTGACTTAGCAAATTCATTGCCAGATGGCTTGGTTTTAATTGGTGTTGATCGAGAAGAAAAATCGGCAGAAGCAGCCGAAAAATTCATTAAAGATTTTGGGATCAATTACCCGCAATTAACTGACCCAACCGGATTAAGCAAGTCGCTAGTTGGCCTTAGTGTTCCAGTGACAATTTTTATTAATGAAAACGGCGAAATTGTTTATCAGCATGTCGGCGCAATCAAATCAGCCGATGATCTTCGCGAGCTGGTCTTAGAGCACTTCGGAATCTAATACCTAAAGCATTCCTGAATTGGCGATTGGTTGATAAGGACACGTACTCAAAACTCTTGTCATCGCATCAAACTCTGCCTGAGTAACCCAAAGTTGATAAGCAGATTTAACAGCAATCTGTCTAGCAACAAACGTGCACCGAATAGCTTTGTTGGACGGTAGCCAGGATGCCGCATCCGAATCAGATTTGGAACGATTCGCACTTCTACTTGTTGCCGTTAAGTTAAGCGGATCATTTGCAAAATCTTTTCTGGTTTGGCTATCCCATTGCTGGGCACCTTTTTGCCAAGCATCAGAAAGTGAAACTATGTGATCAATTTCAATGGTGCTGCCATTACTTGATTTAACAAATTCAAATTGGGTGGCTGTGTAGGGATCATAGAAATTACCTGATGCCACCACACAGTTATTTGTGCCTGGATTATGAATTACATAAGTTAAATCACGATTTAAAATGTCGTTTCTGGTGTCACAGCCATTGCGATCAACATCAACCCATGCTGCTCCAAATTGATCGCGACTATATCCAGTTTTGGGGGCGCGCCCTTTAATCAGAAGTGAGTTCAGCTGCGACTGCAGCGAAGTGGTTGCAGTTGGACTTGGATTGGAAATTATGTCCTGACCAGTTGAATTTCCAAATGTAGATGTAATAGTTGGAGAACTAAGGCTTGGCGAATCAGGTGCACAGAAAGAAATCCCCAGTAATAACAGAACTGCCAAAGCCAGAAATTTCTTCACATAGGTAATGTATCTGAGTGCTTTTGAGCCATCTTGTATTCTTATTCTCAAGATGTCTGAAAATGAACTAACTAACAAAGCCAGCTACGGAAAGATCGCCTTAACTTCTTCCTCAGCCTTACTTGCTGCTCAATGGGTTATGGCAGCTGTATCGATTCCAAGTGCCAATGACTACGCTACGCAACTTGCAGATGGAACTGCTCCTGAAAATATAGTGACAATGTACGACAATTTGTCGTTACTTATTACGATCACATTAGTTTGGACTTGGATTGCAACCACAAGATTTTTATTGCCACTTTATGATCAAGTAACCGAAGCCAATCCTGAGGCAATTAAGTATCGCCGCCTTTGGGTCACCTGGGGTTGGCTTGCACCAGTAGTTTCATTTTGGTTTCCAAAGCGAATTATTGATGGCTTACTTAAGTCAAAAGTCACCCAAACAGATCAACAAAAATTAGTTTCACGCGCCACCGGCACTTGGTGGGCTACTTGGATCAGCTTTGTCTTAATTAATGATTTGAGTGCATTTAATGCAATAACCGGAGCTGCAACGCCAATTCAACCTTCATATGAAATTGCTGCGGCTTGTATGTTGACTGCTTCTTACACAGTCTGGTCAAAAATACTTAAAACACTTGCTTCTTAAGAATTAAGAAACTTTTTGTTGTAAAAATGATTCAAATAAGTGTGACTGAGTAGACACCTTTTATTTACACTCTCTTTAATTTGTAGTTCTACCGTTGAGGTAGGGACAACTAAATATAAGGAGATCACATGGACGCCCTAGATCTCGCTAGATGGCAGTTTGGCATCACCACTGTTTACCATTTCCTATTTGTGCCAATCACAATTGGACTTGGTTTCTTGGTGGCCGGCTTGCAAACAGCGTGGTATCGAACCAATAAAGACAAGTACTTAAGAGCTACAAAGTTTTATGGAAAATTATTCCTAATCAACTTCGCTATGGGTGTTGTTACCGGCATCGTTCAAGAGTTCCAGTTCGGTATGAACTGGTCAACCTACTCACGATTTGTTGGTGACATTTTCGGAGCACCTCTTGCAATTGAAGGCCTACTTGCCTTCTTCATGGAATCAACATTCCTAGGAGCTTGGATATTTGGTTGGGATCGATTGCCAAAGAAAATTCACTTATCCATGATTTGGTTAGCTGCAACTGGAACTTTGCTTTCGGCATATTTCATCTTGGCTGCTAACTCATTCATGCAACATCCTGTTGGCTATGTCTATAACGAAGTAACTGGCCGTGCTGAATTGACCAGCATCGTTACCGTACTTACCCAGAACACAGCAGTTACTGCTTTCTTCCACACCGTAACTTCATCGTTCTTAGTTGCCGGTGCATTTGTAGCTGGCATCTCGGCTTGGTTACTTGTTCGAGGGAAAGCTGCAGATGTTGCTCGGCCAACAATGAAACTTGGCATGATCACAGTGCTTGTTTCGAGTGTCTTGGTATTCATTTCAGGTGATATGCAGTCACGCATCATGGTTGAACAGCAGCCAATGAAGATGGCAGCTGCTGAAGCACTTTATGAAACAACTGACGGAGCAGAATTTAGTTTGTTCACAGTTGGAACTCTTGATGGTCAGGAACCAATTTTTACTCTTGGTATTCCAAAGGTGCTTTCAATTCTTTCTACTGGCTCAGCTGATGGAACTGTTGAAGGCATCAATGATCTTCAAGCTCAATATGAACAGACATTTGGACCTGGCGACTACAAGCCAGTTATTCCAATTGCTTACTGGTCATTCCGATTGATGATTGGTCTTGGTGCACTAGCTGGTGTGTTTGCTGTTTATGCACTTTGGGTCACCCGAAAAGGTGCCACACCAAAAGGCAAATGGTTCACTCGCTTTGCAATTGCAATGCCATTCCTTCCACTTTTTGGAATGAGCATGGGTTGGATCTTCACTGAAATGGCTCGTCAGCCATGGGTTGTGTTTGGTCTAATGCAAACTTCAGCTGGTGTTTCACCTGGAGTGAGCGCTGCTCAAGTACTAACTTCAATGGTTGTTTTGACTTTGCTTTACGCAGGTCTTGCAGTAATTGAATTCGGTCTGCTAATTAAAGCAATCAAACTTGGTCCTCCAGCAAAAGTTGAAGTGCCAGAAGATGCTAACCCTCAGAACGATCGTGTTCTGACCTTCTCCTACTAAGCGAAAGAGGAATTAATCATGGAATTAACAACCGTATGGTTTGGCCTTATCGCGGTGCTCTGGATTGGATACTTCATCCTTGAAGGTTTTGACTTCGGTGTAGGCATGTTACTTAGAGTTGTTGCAAAAAATGAAGGCGAACGCCGGGCAATTATTACAACACTTGGTCCCCTATGGGACGGTAACGAAGTTTGGTTACTGGTAGCTGGCGGTGCAACTTTTGCCGCATTCCCTGAATGGTATGCAACCTTATTTAGTGGTTTCTACTTGCCACTACTGCTTATTTTGGTGGCACTAATCATTCGTGGTGTGGCATTTGAATACCGCAGTAAGCACGGCGATATGAAGTGGCGCGAACGTTGGGACCTAGCAATTGCTGTTAGTTCTTTCATTCCAGCACTTCTTTGGGGCGTGGCATTTGCAAACATCGTTCGCGGTGTTCCCCTTGAAACAAGTGAACTAGGAAACATTGAATATGCAGGTGGATTCTTTAATCTTTTGAATCCATACGCACTACTTGGTGGTCTGGTTACTTTGACGCTGTTCTTAACCCACGGCGCCATCTTCTTAGCACTTAAGACAGATGGTCCTATTCGTGCTCGTAGTAATGCCCTTGCTGGACAGATCGGTTTAATTGCCGCTGTGCTTGCAGTTGCATTCCTACTTTGGACACAACTTGCCTATTCGCAAAAAGCCTGGACTTGGGTTCCAATCTTGGCTGCTGCAGTTATGTGGGTTGCAGGTCTTGCAGCAAATCGCGTGCGCAAAGAAGGTTGGGCGTTCCTCTTCTCTGCAACCACGTTGCTGCTAGCTGTAGTTTCACTATTTGGTGTTCTATACCCAAATGTGATGCCAAATATTGATCGACTACAGGCTGGTCTAGACATCTACAACGCATCGTCTACCGACTACACCCTAAAAGTGATGACGATCGTTGCTGTCGTGTTTACTCCGATTGTTTTGGCTTATCAAGCCTGGACCTATTGGATTTTCCGCAAGCGACTAAGTGCGGATCAGATTCCAAATCCAGAGTCTGGAACACTAGGACTAGAAGAAGTTAAGGCATAAAGATGTAGGAGGATTATGCGTGCGATAGACCAGCGACTGCTGAAGTACGCAAAAGCTACAAAATCTTTTCTAGCTTTTTCGGCAGTAAACGGACTAGTTAATACCGCGCTAATCATCCTGCAAGCTTTGCTATTAGGTGGGCTCCTTGTCGACATTTATCTTGGCGGCAAGGAGCTCGCTGACGTTTTAGGTGATCTTTATTTACTTGGCGCAGTATTTTTAGCGCGCGCGCTAAGTGCTTGGCTATCGGATGTCTTTGCAACCAGGGCATCAAATAAAGCAAAAAGTCAATTGCGCACAGCAGTTATCTCAAAAACTTTAGAACTTGGTCCAGTTTGGGTTTCAAGCAGGCAAAGTGCAGACCTAGCAACTTTAAGTACACAGGGTTTAAATGCACTTGATACTTTCTTTGCAAGATACCTGCCCCAAATTTTCTTAGCTGCTGCAATCCCATTGACAGTTGGAATAACTGTCCTTACCCAAGATCTACTGAGCGCGGTAATTATTGGCCTGACAATTCCGTTGATTCCATTTTTCATGGCACTTGTTGGCATCTATTCAAAAAACAAAGTTGATCGCCAATGGAATAGCTTGCAAGCACTTTCGGGCCATTTCCTTGACTTAGTTCAAGGTCTACCAACACTAAAAGTTTTTAATCGGGCAAAGCGCCAGGCAGATGCGATCGCTGCTGTTGGCAAGGAATACCGCAGCGCAACGATGGGGGTTTTGCGCGTTTCATTTTTGTCTTCATTGGTTTTGGAATTAATTTCAACTCTTTCCATGGCATTAGTGGCAGTTTCGATAGGTCTTCGCCTTGTAAACGGTTCAATAAATTTGCGCGAAGGATTAATTGTTTTGTTTCTTGTTCCCGAGGCTTACATCCCACTTCGCCAACTTGGCGCACAATTCCACGCAGTTGTTGACGGTATGGGCGCAGCAGATCGCATGTTTGAAATTCTTGAGGCACCCACTTCTTCGACAAGCGGAACTTTAAAGCCAGATTTCTCAAGTTCGATTGAAATTTGCGTTGACCAAGTTACTTACAGTTATCCAAAGTCTGAATTAATTGCACTATCGCCGATTAGTTTTACAGCTCGATCTGGACAACTCACAGCCATTAAAGGCGCAAGTGGATCTGGAAAATCAACATTAGTTAATTTACTTTTGGGTTTTGCAAAGTGCGCATCCGGTTCAATCAAAGTGAACAATCAGGCTATTTCAGATTTAGATCTTGACTACTGGCGCAGTCACATAAGTTACTTCCCACAATCGCCATGGCTACCGTATGGAACTATTCGCCAGGCAATTCAAATGGCTAATCCCAGTGCCAATGATCAAGACATTATTTCTGCACTCGAAAAAGTTGGACTATCAGTCACAAATCCAACTGATTTACCAAATGGTCTAGAGACAAAATTAACTTCCTCAACTGGTTTATCCATGGGTCAACGAAGAAGAATTGCACTTGCCAGGGCAATAATTCAAAACCGTCCAATATTTATTTTGGATGAACCAACGGCATCCCTTGATAGCAAGACTGAAGAGCTCATTAATTCAACGATTCAAAATTTGGTAGCTGATGGTAAATGTGTGATTGCGATTGCCCATAGACCACATCTTGTTATTAATTCCGATCAAGTGATTGAAGTTAAAGAACCTGAATTTAGCGGTGTTAGCTCATGAGTGCCGTGAAAAGGATGTGGCAATACTTTAAACCAATGCAGACGCAGCTTTTTGGCTCTGCCCTACTTGGTGCGATGACATTAATTAGTTCGATTGCCTTGATGGCAACCAGCGGTTGGCTTATTTCTAAAGCAGCTTTAATGCCACCGGTTCTAACACTTTCGGTTGCAGTTGTTGGGGTGAGAACATTTGCCCTAAGCCGCGGAGTGGCTAGGTATGCCGAACGCTTACTTTCACACAGTGCCACATTTAACTCCCTAACTGGAATTCATCGAGCCGTCTTTGATCGACTTGAACGATTAGCGCCAGCAGGACTTCCAGCATTTAGGCGCGGTGATTTGCTTGCTCGATTGGTAGCTGATGTTGATGCTGTTCAAGACCTGCCCCTTCGCGTAGTGCTTCCGATCACTTCTGGAATTTTCGCTGCAAGTTTTGCCGTTGGTTTATCAGCTTGGCTACTGCCAAGTGCTGGGCTAGTTATGTTTCTAACCTTGCTTTTTGCAGGTGCAGTGATTCCATTAATCACTTCTTGGAATGCTGCGAAAAGCGAGAAAGTTACCGCCCAAGTTCGCGGTGAATTAGTTGATGAATTAATCGAGTTCTATTCAGGTAATGCTGACATTATTTCTCTGGGTCAACATGATGCGGCATTAAATCGATTAACTGAACTTGATGAGAAATTAACGACTATCGCCCGTAAACAGGCTTTTGCATCGGGTCTAGCTAGTGGCTTGTTGATTTTGGCTCAAGGTGTTGCGATCCTTTGCTCAACGTATGTTGCAATAGTTGCCTTCACTGACGGAAAAATTGATGGCGCACTTCTTGCTGTGCTTGCGATGATCCCGATGGCTGCATTTGAATCAGTTTCAAACTTTCCTAACGCCGCTCTTGCACTTGCTCGGGTTCGCAGTAGCGCAAACCGATTAATTGAAGTCATGGATTCACCTGATCCAATTACCGAACCAGCACAAAGCTCAACTATTTCATCAGTGGAAATTAAGTTGACCAATGCCAGCGCAGCTTGGGCAAATCAAGATGCTGTCCGTGATGTGAATTTTGTGGTTCCTCAAAATTCTTCACTTGGACTAGTTGGGCCAAGTGGATCTGGTAAATCAACAATTATTGCTATTTTGCAAAAATTCCTTCCGCTTAGATCAGGTAGATACACAGTTGGTGGTGTTGATAGCACCCAACTAACTGGGCAAGTAATTCGTGAAAATGTAATCGTAAGCTCACCTGAGCAACACATTTTTGCAACAACTATCGCAGAAAATCTTCGCCTCGCATCAGATCATCCGCAAGATCTAACAGATGAACAAATGTGGAAAGCCTTAGCGCAAGTTCAACTTGCTGACTGGGTAAAAGCCATGCCAAATCAACTGGAAACTATGATCGGTGAGCGAGGTAACACTATGTCAGGAGGGCAAAAGCAACGATTGGCTCTTGCTCGATTGTTTGTTGCGAATCCAAACGTATGGGTCCTTGATGAGCCAACAGAACATTTAGATTCACAACTTGCAGATCAAGTAATGGAAAATGTTTTAGATGCAACCAAGGCTAAATCGCTGATCGTGGCCTCGCATCGTCTGGCCGATACCTCAAACCTCGATCAGGTATATCAAGTTTCTCGTCCCCATGACTAACCCAGAAAGGCCTTAGGTAGATTAAAAGTATGAGTACTCCACACATTGGTGCAAATAAAGGCGACATCGCCGAAACAGTTCTACTTCCAGGTGACCCACTTCGGGCTCAGTGGATTGCAGAAAACTTCTTTGAAAACCCAGTTCGCTACAACGCTGTTCGTAACATGTTTGGCTTCACTGGAACCTACAAAGGCAATCGCGTATCAGTTCAAGGAACTGGCATGGGAGTTCCGTCACTTTCGATTTATGTAACTGAACTATTCAAAGACTTTGATGTGCAAACTGCCATCCGTGTTGGTACTTGTGGTGCAGTTGGTCCACTTAAATTACGTGACATTGTGATTGCGATGTCTGCATCAACTGACAGTGGTGTTAACCGCAGAGCAACCGGTGGATTAGATTTTGCACCAACAGCTAATTACGACCTCCTTGAAGCAGCCGTCAAGGCAGCACGCAGCCGTAATTTGTCGCATCATGTTGGTGGCATCGCAACCATGGATCAGTTCTATGACGACAGCAATGCACTCGATGTGCTTGAATCACTTGGTGTTTATGCAGTAGAAATGGAAAGCTCAGGACTTTACACAATTGCAGCAAAATACCGCCGTCGTGCATTGACCATCTGCACTGTGAGCGACTTGATTCGCACTCATGAATTAACAAGTTCCGAAGAACGTGAAACTGGCTTTAAAGCGATGGTTGAAGTCGCCCTTGATGCAGCGTTTGCTTAACGATTAATGAAATCTTGGAACTGACTTTGAGTTCCATTAAATACATTTAAGTCTGTGTATTTAGATTCAATTCCGTTAATTTTGCCATCTGCTGTGAATTGCCAGATTGTCCAAGAACCTTGCCAAGTAGTAAACGGACCTGGATCAGTACCTAAACTCGGGCCCCACTTGGCTAACCAAAGTGGATATTGCGAGAAGTCTGCGATGTTGGCTTCAACTAAACGCTTAATAAAAGTGCCATTCATATAAATAATTGGGGTTCGACCAGTTAAGCGTTTTGCTTCAGTAAGAAATGCTTCTGTCCATTTAGCTAATTCGATTGTTGTCCAACCACATGGAAGCTCTTCCATGTCTAGCGTCAATGGCAACTGCCCTAGCTTTGCACCAGCAACCTGTCGTACCGCACGCGCCGCCTGCACCTTTGCATCTTTAATTGGGTCACTAGCTAGATTGCCTGGAAGCGCGTAGTGATAACCGCCAACAACTAGACCTTGTTCTTGGGCTGCTTTGCTATCAATTTCAAACCACTTCTTAGCAAGGGCATTTGCATTCGTGCCACCATCTGAAGATTTAATCAGCACAAAAGTTATGCCATATTCAGATTTCAGGGTTTCAAAATCAATTGGCTTTTCATCTGGATGATTCCATCTTGAAATATCGATTCCCTTGACCACATCACCAAATCCTTGGGCAGCCCAGTTGGCTGCATTTGGTGGGCGCACAACGGATGGTCCCTTTGGATAGCTACATGAGCGATATGGAGTTTCGATTGCGTTTGGCTTACCTGGCGTTGCATTTGCTGGAGTGAAACCCAACCCAATTCCAACAACCATAAAAATAGAAATCAGGCGCGCAATCATTATTTAGATAGCCTAAATGGCACAGATTGGGATTTATGGGATTAAACCGATGCTCCCCCGGTTGGACTCGAACCAACAACCACTCGATTAACAGTCGAGTGCTCTGCCAATTGAGCTACAGGGGATTGGCTCACCAATACTAACAAAGGGCTTTAGTTGCCCCAAACTGGCTAAATGCCCAGAGTTTGGCGTAACCGATTCAATTCATTTTGAATGTGAGTTTGTGAACTTGGTGAAATTTCGGATTCAGGCAACGCGGCCCATGATATTTCTTGACCGCTTTTTCGTGCCAAAAATCTGACTTTGCCCACCTCGGGCAAATCTTTTACTTGGTCGAAAACCTGCGCTGTGGTGATCCGCTCTCGCACTGTGTCTGGAATCAGTCCTGGTTCATCCAACTTCCAAGCTCGGGTTCTTGCAGTCCCATTTGGTTCATCCTGGCTAACAACAACTAACACTGATTCATCCCACTTAGCACTAAGCGTCAATTCCCAAGGAATCCTTAAGTTTTCATGGTTATCAAAACTAAGTAGTGCAAAGTTTGTCGCAACCAATCTCCCGCCTGAATGCGGCGCAGCAGCCATCACTCGCTCACCAGAGATGAGATGATCGCTAAATTCGGATGCTTGTCTCTTAAAGATCGACATCGATATCGCCAATTGCAAATTCACGCATAGTTCGCCGGTAGGACTCAAGTTCAAAAAGTTCAGCAAGAATCAAATCCTGATTTTCTGCCCCAGAGTCAACTTCTGAAAGTGCAAGCCTGGACTTAAGTAAGGCGATGTTGCGTCCGGCTGACATTTCTAGAACTCGGGCCAAAACCGCCTGAATGTATTTTTCCGTTGGGTTGTCATTGGGCAAAGGCTCGATTGCTAATGCGCGAATCTGGGATTTGGTTTCATCAGTAGATGCAGCGGCTAGAACGGCATTAACCCAGGCTTGCGAATCTGAAAATGAAAGTGGGTCACCTGCAGATTGGCAAGCTTTGAATACTTCAACGGCTGCTGGAACCGTGAACACTGCTTCTTCTAACGATTCATACCAGCGACCAACAAGCGAGGGCCACTGCAAAACACTCTTTAATGCTTCGCGCTCAATAGTTGCTGTTTGATTATCTGGCGCACCAGTTCTTGTCGGGGCAGCTGTTGCTTTTGCTTTAGGTGCTGTTTCTTTACGCATAGTTGCTTCGTCAATGCCAAGCCAGCCAGCAACGGTTCTGGTGTATTCAGGTCGCAATGCTGGATCTTTAATACTTGAAACAATCGGAGCAACAGCTCGCATTGCCGCAACGCGACCCTCTGCGGTCTTTAAATCAAAATCAGCAAGCGTCGTTTTAATTACAAACTCAAATAACGGAACTTTGGCTGCAATCAAATTCTTAACTGCTTCTGCCCCACCTTGAAGTCTTAGATCACATGGATCTAGGCCATGTGGCTCAACTGCGACAAATGTTGATGCGGCAAACTTTTGATCTTCGTTGAAAGCTTTGATAGCAGCTTTCTTGCCAGCCTCATCACCGTCAAATGTGTAAATAACTGATGCTGGTTTAGATTCATCATCCATCAGAATGCGGCGAAGCACTTTGACATGTTCGCTACCAAATGCCGTTCCACAAGTTGCTACAGCCGTTGTTATTCCAGATAGATGACAGGCCATCACATCGGTGTAGCCCTCAACTACGACAGCAGTTTGCTGCTTAGCCATCTCTCTACGGGCAAGGTCGATGCCATATAGAACCTGAGATTTACGATAAATCGGAGTTTCAGGAGTATTTAAATACTTAGGACCTTGATCAGAATCTGAAAGCTTTCGTGCACCAAACCCAATGGTGTCACCACCTGAATCTCTTATCGGCCACATCAGGCGGTCGCGGAAGCGGTCATAGCCACCTTTTTGACCCTGAACTAAAAGTCCGCCAGTTAGAAGTTCTTCTTCGTTAAAACCTTTGCTCTTAAGGTGTGTGCGAAGTCCATCCCAACCAGCTGGTGAATAACCAACACCAAATTGATTCCAGGCTTCCTCATCAAAGCCACGTTCAGTTAGGAATTTACGAGCATGCTCGGCATCTGGAGATCTAAGTTGCTCTTGGTAAAACTTAGTTGCCAGATTATGGGCTTCGATCAGCCTTGAACGCTGCCCCTGATTTGATCCACCAGAACTTGGACCATCTTCGTATCGCAAAGCAATTGAGTACTTAGCAGCGATCTTTTCAACAGCTTCAGTAAAACTTAAGGCATCGATCTTTCGCACAAAAGTTATTACGTCACCGCCCTCACCGCAAGAAAAGCAGTGATACAAATTCTTACTTGGGGTCACATGAAATGACGGGGTTCGTTCGTCATGAAAAGGGCAAAGACCCTTAAAAGATCCGCCGCCTGCGGCTTTAAGAGTTACAGTTTCGCGAACAATTTCATCAATGCGGGCGCGCTCACGGACTGTATTTACGTCCTCTTCTTTAATGCGCCCAGCCACAACGTAAGCCTAATTGCAAAGTTTGGTATGCCACTGGGCGAGGCTAACGTCTGTTAATGAAGCCAATTGGTCAATAACTACGCGCTTTTTTGCCGAGTCTGATTGTGCGTTATTCCACAGATCTAAATAAATCGAATCCAAGTGAGCCTGCGGATTAGCGCTTAAGACTTTGTGTAGGTCAGCAATTAGTTCACGTTGTCTGGAATATTGAACATCTACTCCCTCGCGACTCATCACAAAACGAGCCGACAACGCCTTTAGCGCAGTTACTTCATAACGACTCTCAATTGGCACTTCAAGATCAGCTGCGTATCTAGTTAGTGGCGCGGTGCCATATTTTTCTTGAGTGGCTTTTTGAACGGCTATACAAAAACGACCAATTAAGTGACTGGTTAGGTTCTTTAGCCCAGCTTGTGACTTTAAAGTGCCGTCATATGAATGCGGCCAAGAAACCAAACTGTTAAGTCGGTGAAGTGCCTCATCCAAAGCGTTCGCATTGAATTCTTCCCCGTACCACTGCCTGGCGATTGCCACAATTTCAGCTCGTCCTGAATCTGAATCGAGAATTCGCACATCAACATGTCCTTCATGGATCGCATCTTCTACGTCGTGCACGCAGTAGGCCACATCATCTGACCAATCCATAACTTGGGCTTCAAAACTTGTTCGGTCATCACTTCGACCATTTCTTACCCAAGTGAAAATATCTGCATCATCGTCATAGACGCCATACTTTGAATTACCCGTTTTTTTGATCCATGGATATTTTGAAGCTGCATCAAGTGATGCCCTAGTTAAATTAAGCCCGATTGAATTACCTGGTCTTGGTCCGCTTTCTGGTCCAATTGCTTTTGGTTCAAGTCTGGTTAACAATCGAAATGATTGAGCGTTGCCTTCAAAGCCACCAATGTCACTTGCCAGTTCATTTAATGCTGTTTCACCATTATGCCCAAAAGGCGGATGGCCAAGATCGTGCGCCAAACATGCAGTGTCAACTAGATCTGGATCGCAACCAAGAACAAAACCAAGTTCACGACCGATTTGTGCCACTTCAAGTGAATGGGTAAGTCTAGTTCTTGGAAAATCATCTTGGGCAGCTACTAGAACTTGAGTTTTAACACCTAGGCGACGAAGTGCTGAACTATGCATGATGCGCGCGCGGTCTCTTGCAAACTCGGTGCGCTGAACACTTTTGTTGGGTTCTGCTACCCAACGCTCTAGGTCAGCACTTTCATACATATTCATAAGTTAACTATCCCCCACTGACACTAAGTTCAGCACTGCGCACAGTCTCTTGTTCGCTTTTAGACATAACTTGAGAATTTAGCCAGCCATCTGGAAGATTGACTTTCTTCTCTGGTGTGGTGCGCCCACGGGGTGCATGTGCAATTTCATCAGTTAGTTGCTGATTTGGATCAATTGTTGAAAGCAAGTCATCCATTTCCGAAAGTGAATTAATTAGCGCAAGCGCCCCACGAACTTCACTTCCAGCAACTAAACCTTTTAAGTACCAAGCCATGTGTTTGCGCATCTCACGGCATCCATAAAATTCATCACCGTGCATTTGGCAAAGTAGCTGCGCATGTCGCTTCATCCAGCGCAAAATGTCACCAGATTTTGGTTCATTTGGAATTTGGTCACCAGCAAAAGCAGACCTAATCTGACCGAATAACCACGGTCGACCTAGGCAGCCACGACCAATCACAACACCGCGTGCACCAGTTTCGCTGATCATTCTTTTGGCGTCATGTGCTGACCAAATATCACCGTTACCTAAAACTGGAGTATTTGGAATATGTTCAACAAGTTTGGCAATCGCTGACCAGTCAGCTTGGCCCCCGTAATACTGTGCAGCTGTTCTGCCATGAAGGGCCACCCAAGTTACGCCAGCTTCTGAAGCGATTTTTCCAGCATCTAAATAAGTGATGTGATCAAGATCGATGCCAATGCGCATCTTTACCGTTACTGGAACTTTCCCGTCGGCATTCTTAACTGCGGCTTGAACGATCTGTTGATATAAATCTCGTTTCCATGGAAGCGCACTTCCCCCGCCCTTGCGGGTTACTTTTGGCACAGGGCAACCAAAATTTAGATCAATGTGATCTGCCATATCTTCGGCGACCACCATTCGCACCGCATCACCAACAATTTTTGGATCAACGCCGTATAGCTGAATACTTCGAACTTTTTCATCGCCATCAAACGTGACTAGGTCAAGCGTTTCTTGATTGCGCATAAGCAGTGCTTGAGACGTTGTCATCTCGGCAACATAAATCGTTCCATCAGCATCAACCTGGCCAGCAGCTGCGCGCAATTCAGTTGATGCCTCGCGGCAAACTCTGCGGAAAGCACGATTGGTCACACCAGCCATCGGTGCCAACTCAATTACCGGGTTATTTGCTAAAAGATCAGCAAACATTAGCAACCAATAAGTCGGGCAGCAAGCCATCCTTCAAGGGCATCTAAACCAATTCGCTCTTGATTCATGGTGTCGCGATCACGAACGGTTACTGCTTGATCTTCTAAAGTTTCAAAATCAACCGTGATGCAATACGGGGTTCCGATTTCATCCTGACGACGGTATCGACGCCCAATTGCACCAGCATCATCAAAATCAATCATCCAGTTCTTGCGAAGCTGCGCGGCTAAGTCACGAGCTTTTGGTGAAAGATCGGAATTTCGCGATAGCGGAAGAACTGCAGCCTTGATTGGTGCCAGGCGCTTATCAAATCGCATCACAACGCGGGTATCGACGCCACCTTTGGTATTTGGTGCTTCATCTTCAGCGTATGCATCAAGCATGAAAGCAAATACGGCTCTGGTTAAACCTGCTGCTGGCTCGATCACAAATGGCACATACTTCTCGCCAGATTCTTGATCGAAATAGCTCAAGTCTTTGCCTGAGTGTTCCATATGGGTTTTTAGATCGTAATCAGTTCGATTCGCAATACCTTCAAGCTCAGCAAATTCACTTCCGCCAAATTGGAAACGATATTCGATATCAACTGTGCGCTTTGAATAATGAGAAAGTTTTTCTTTTGGATGTTCAAAGAAGCGTAAGTTCTCTGGATTTAAACCTAAGTCGATGTACCAGTTATAACGTTCCTGCAGCCAGTATTCATGCCACTGCTCATCTGTACCTGGAGCAACAAAGAACTCCATTTCCATCTGTTCAAATTCTCGAGTACGGAAAATGAAGTTTCCAGGAGTAATTTCGTTACGGAATGACTTACCAGTCTGGCCAATTCCAAATGGCGGTTTCTTGCGGGATGAAGCCGCAACGTTTGCATAGTTTACGAAAATACCTTGCGCAGTTTCTGGACGTAAGTAATGCAGTGAATTCTCATCAACTACTGGACCAAGGTTTGTTGAAAGTAAACCATTGAACATTTTCGGTTCTGTGAATTGACCCTTTGTTCCGCAGTTTGGACAAGGGATATCAGCTAAGCCACCTTCTGGCGCGCGACCTTTACGCTCTTCAAATTCTTCAAGTAAGTGATCTTCACGGAAGCGGCGGTGACAAGAAAGGCATTCGGTAAGCGGATCAACGAATGCATTGATATGGCCAGATGCTTCCCATACCTGCGGTGAAAGGATTACTGAACTATCTAGACCAACAATGTCGTCGCGACCTTGCACAATAGCTTTCCACCATTGGCGCTTTACATTCTCTTTTAGTTCAACACCTAATGGGCCGTAATCCCAGGCCGATCTAGTGCCACCATAAATTTCGCTGCACGGGTAAACAAAACCACGACGTTTGGACAGATTAACAATTGCGTCTACGCGATCCATTAACTCATCAATCACTTAAGGGCGATCCGACTGGTTGCCGGCCTTCCGAAGTGCTTTAAGTCTAGTCGGCTAACTAATCGAACTAAGAATCCAGACTTGATTCGTAATGACTAAAGTTCGCGCCATCGGCTGCTTGCAATACTTCAAATGCACTTGGCTCATCCTTCATATTTGCCAGAAATGGCCAAACTTGCATTTTGGCTTCATTTGATGAAAGTGCCCTGCGATAAGAGCCAACATCAGCCCATTTTGTAGTCACGATTAACCTATTAGCCTGATCAGGGCTTCGTCCTACTTGAGCTTCTATGAACCCAGGTTTTTCCTGCATGGTTTTGATTGCAGTTTTTGCACTTGCCAACCAGGGGTCGAGATCACCTTGGTCAAAAATCCAAAGCGAAACAAACGGTCCAAGACTCATTTAACGAACAAAATCTGTGTAAGCCCAGAAAGCAAAATGATCGCAACAAGTACAAATCTGAAAAGTTTTGATTTAGCGTCAAGTAGCGGCCAAGATAAGAAAAGTAGCCAGCCGACAAAAAGGCCAACGAGAAATATAAAAAATCCACCAACGACACCTGGCGCAAAAAGGCCAATTAACAGAAATGACAACATGAGAATTGGCACTAGCCACTTTGGCCAATTATTAATTGTTAATAGTGCAGGTGTACTTAAGACTTCTAACTTCTTGCGCAAATTACTAGACATATAAATCCCCCGACCTTGGCTACTAACTTTAGCGACCAAGGCTTATTGACAATGATTCTTAATAAGTCTAAACTGGAATCATTCTCAATAAGGAGTTCAAATGGGGATTTTCGTAGCTTCTCTTACAGTTCTGGCCACCTTCTTTGGTGGATTACTGGCATTGCGCGCGCGAAGTAAGAATCATCTAGTTCTTGGGTTAAGCGCAGGATTATTGCTGGGCTTAGTGGCCTTCGACCTCTTGCCTGAAGTATTTGAATTAACCACATTGGAAATCTGGCATGTACCTGCTGTGATGGTTGCCTTTTTAACCGGTTTCTTGGTGTTACACGTCATCGAGCGACTAGTTGGCGCACACGATCCACATGAACACGGCGCTGTTCCTGATCACTCACACCCGCATCAGATCGGCGGACTAATCGCAGCACTGGCAATGGTTGTTCATATATTTTTAGATGGTTTAGCTGTAGCGCTGGCATTCAAAGTTGATCAAACTTTCGGTTGGTTGGTTGCAGTTGCCGTTATGGCTCATGCATTTTCAGATGGCTTAAATACAGTTGCCATGTTAAGCGGAATTGATAACTGGGCTAAGCGGGCCAAAACACTTCTTGGTGCTGATGCCATTGCACGCATAAGTGGTGCAAGTGTTGGAACCTTTGTTGCAATCAGCGATAACTTTCTTGGAATTTACTTGGCTATTTTCGCTGGTTTCTTGACCTATCTTGCTACATCACACATTTTGCCTGAAGCCCACTCAATCAAACCATCAAAGTCAATTTTGGTTTCAACGCTTCTAGGCGTTGTGGCAATGTTCTTAATGATCAATCTTGTACATGGTTAAGCATGCAACGCAACACTAAGCAAAGACAGGCAGTAGAAAGTTGTCTTCACAAAATTTCTGGATTTGCAAGTATCCAAGAAATTCATGCAGAACTTCAAAAATCTGGTAGCAAAGTAGGGCTTTCAACTGTTTACCGACTAGTTGGCCAGATGCATTCGGAAAATCAGGTAGACATGATTTTAAACGAAAGTAACGAAGCATTATTTAGGCTCTGCAGTAAAGAGCATCACCACCATATCGTTTGTGATGGATGTGGAATCACTGTCGAGATTATTGATGATCTGATCGAATCCTGGGCAAACAAAATCGCAAAAATGAATAAATTTAGGTTGACTTCACATCAACTTGAGCTGACTGGAACTTGCGTTAACTGTTCGTAGATATTTGATTTGGCACTGCCCCGCCATATCGACGGTCACGGCTAGCAAAAATCTCGCAAGCGTTCCACAGATGGCGGCGATCAAAATCTGGCCACAGAGTGTCAAGAAATACAAACTCCGCATAGGCACTTTGCCAAAGTAAAAAATTACTTATTCGCTGCTCTCCACTTGACCGAACAAATAAGTCAACATCTGGCAGATCTGGTTCATCTAGATATTTAGCTATTGTTTTTTCGGTAATTTTTGCTGGATCTAGTTTGCGAGATTTAACATCACTAGCAATTCGGGAAACTGCATCAGCAATCTCAGCGCGGCCACCGTAATTTACGCACATAGTTAAAGTGAGTTTTTTATTGCGCTTGGTGATTTCTTCGGCTTTTTCTAATTCTTCAATTACCGACTTCCACAATTTCGGTCTGCGCCCGGCCCAGCGAATCTGCACTCCTAAATCTTTCATTTCACCTACACGACGCCTAATGACATCGCGATTGAAATTCATTAAGAATTTAACTTCATCTGGCGAGCGCTTCCAGTTTTCAGTTGAAAAAGCGTAAGCCGAAATGTGAGTGATTCCAAGTTCTAATGCGCCATAAACGCAATCCATCAAACTTTGTTCGCCCGCTTCATGACCTGCGGTTCTTGGTAAGCCGCGTTCTTTAGCCCAACGACCATTGCCATCCATCACGATTGCCACATGTTTTGGAATTAATTCTTTTGGAATTTTTGGCGCAGTTGCTCCGGAGCTATGTTTTGGCGGCTGCATAGATTTATCTTTTCACGGAACTAACGAATTCGATCAACTAGCGGCAATGATCGAAGTGTCTTGTCCATATGCCACTGGGTATAGGCGGCAACAATTCCAGCAACTTCATTTTTTTGTGATCCGGTTGCCTGATCAGCCAAATTCCAATCACCTTCAAGGAGCGCTTGCATGAGTTGGATTGATTCTGCTTTCGGGGCAACGCTTCCTGGCGCGCGATGATCAAAGCAAAGCGCTCCACCAGATGGCACATGAAAAAAAGGCTGCGCCCCTGACATCCCACAAACTATGCACGCATCAAGTGTTGGTGAATACCCAGCAAGTGAAAGTGCGCGCAATAAATAGGCATCAAGGACCAGAGTTGAGTCATGTTCACCATTTACTAGTGTGCGAAGAGCGCCAACAAGTAATAAATACTGCGCTTCATTTGCCACAGATTCTTCAGAGACTAAACGATCAGCAGTTTCTAGCATGGTTTGCCCTGCTGTCCAGAGTGTGTAATCAATCGCAAGATCTTGCCCGTAGGCATTGAGCGATTCGGCTTGGGTAATTATGTGTAAGTTTTTGCCTTCATGAAGCAAAAGATCAACTCGACTA
>JACCED011085184.1_pt1 | contig 20227 bp, 19 predicted proteins | sample 7455021 | NCBI WGS metagenome assembly JACCED01 (sample SAMN15323456, study PRJNA562643) | freshwater metagenome | isolation source: river surface water | place: USA:Blue River Watershed | collected 2017-08-19
CCACACCACAGTGCTTCTGTTTCGTCGTTAGTGGGAGGCGGAATGGGCATACCTCGACCAGGCATCATTTCACTTGCCAATAACGGCGTTCTGTTTCTAGATGAAGCACCGGAATTTCAAAAGCCAGTGCTGGAAGCACTTCGTCAACCTCTGGAATCCGGCGAAGTGGTGATAAACAGATCGGGTGGCTCTGCAAAATTTCCGGCGAAATTCCAGCTAGTTCTAGCTGCAAATCCCTGTCCCTGTGGAAACTCTTTTGGCACTGGAAGATCTTGTCGCTGTTCAGATCTACAAAAGAACAATTACATGTCCAAGCTTTCTGGGCCTTTGCTGGACCGCGTAGACATAAGACTCAGTATTTTTGCAGCCAGCCCCGCACAGCTAGCCCTCTCACGGGCTAAAGCGCTATCCAAAATGGACACAAACGTAACCTCAGCTGGTCTGCGCGAAGTCGTTACCGAAGCTCGATCACGCGCCTTCTCGAGACTTCGTGAAACGCCCTGGATGCTAAACGCACAGGTACCAGGTGCCTATCTTCGAAAGTTCATGCCACTTCCGTCTGAGGTTGTTTCACGATTAGATAGCGCACTTGCAAAGGGCCGCATGAGCATGCGTGGCTATGACCGCTGCCTCAGGTTGGCATGGTCGGTCGCTGATCTTGCTGGGAGAGATATTCCTAATGAACTTGATGTTTCCAAGGCAATCTTCCTGAGGGGTTCTGAAGACTTTGGCGGGCTAGGAAATGGCTGACTTAAGGATTTCGAAAAAAGAGTTGCTTTCTTTGCTGCCAGAGAGCGATGAAGAACAGGTACAGAATGTTTTTGCGTCCATTGCCTGGAGTGTTATTTGCGAACCGGGGGATGGTTTTGCAGGATTCCTGGTTTCCGCTTTGGGTCCAGCTGCAGCCCTTGAATTGCAAATTCAAAGCAGTGATCCCTCACAGGTAAAATCGCGAGTCTTAGACGCGGGACTTTGCGCGACGGATTTAGATTCATTCGGCGTATTCGAAAAGGCGTTGATGAATTCTCGTGAGCGTTGGCAGCCAAGACTGTCTTTGGATTTGGTTCGATCGGCGCTTTTTGGAATTCGTAAATTTCATGGTCACGTCATCACGCCAACGTCAGACTATTGGCCAGAACAACTCAGCGATTTGGGAAATCACGCACCGATGGCGCTCTGGGTTAGAGGTAGCCTCGATGCAGTGGCCGGGTTGGGTCAATCAATCGCAATCGTGGGTTCCAGGGGAGCTACAGCATATGGTGAGCACGCCACCGACGCAATGGTTAGCGCTTTGGTGCCAAAAGACATCCCGATTGTTTCTGGAGGGGCGTACGGAATTGATGGATGCGCACACCGATCAACTCTTGCCCTGCAAGGTCAGACGGTAGCTGTTATGGCTGGAGGTGTGGATAGGTTTTACCCAACTGGAAATTCCGATTTACTAAAGCGCGTTTCTCAAACCGGTGCAGTGGTTAGTGAACTACCACCGGGAACTACGCCAACGAAGTGGCGATTTCTTCAACGTAATCGGCTCATTGCCGCATTATCAAAAGCTACTTTGGTTGTAGAAGCTAACTGGCGTTCTGGTGCGTTGAATACGGTCTCGCACGCGGAGCGCCTTGGCAGGGACATCTACGCCATACCTGGACCAATCACTTCACCAAAATCTGCCGGAGTTAACAAACTTGTGGCCGATGGAAGAGCGCAGTTGGTGGTTGATGCGGCCGATCTTCTTGATCGGCTGGGAGTTCAAACTCGACAAGTTTCAAAGACTGAGCTGGCCGGTTTAGGTGCAATTGAAGTGCGTGTTTTGGATGCGATTGGATTCGATGCTCTTGAAATCAATGAGGTGTGTGCTGCGGGTGGGTTGACTCGTGACGAAGCCCGTTTTGGGTTGGCAAATTTAGAGCTAGACGGATTAATACTGAGGCGTGACAACACTTGGATGCGAAGCCAAACTACAGTTTGATGTGTGAGCACTAGTTTCAGGAAAGCGATTTTAGGTTTCGAGGCCTATCTCGATGCTGGTCGCGGCTACTCCGAAAATACGGTCAAGGCATATCTCATTGACGTGCAAGATCTTGCCGATTTTCTAGAGAAAAAGAACATCGAAAATGTTGAAAACTTGAATCTTGAACACCTGCGCGATTGGTTGTGGCAGGCAACCCAACAGGGGCTAACAAAAGCCACAATCGCTCGAAAGAGCGCCGCCGTAAGATCCTTCACCGCTTGGGCCCTAAAAAATGGACTTTCTGGATCTGATCCGGGGCTCAGGCTCAGGTCTCCAAAAGCAAGCCGAACACTGCCCAAGGTAGTTTCTCGCGAGAGTTTGTCGATGGTTTTTAAATCTTTGACTGAACGTGCAACCGAGGATAATCCTCAAGGAATCCGTGACCTTGTAGCTGTTGAACTTCTTTATGCCAGTGGCGCCCGTGTCAGCGAACTTGTTGGGCTTGATCTAGAAAGTATCGACTACAGCAGAAACATCATGCGAGTTATGGGTAAAGGTGCAAAGCAGCGCATGGTCCCTTTTGGCCAGCCGGCCCGGGATGCACTAGATCTGTGGATTCGAATCGCACGACCAATGTTGGCAAACGAAAAAAGCGGGCAGGCGTTGCTTCTGAATTCGCGTGGACAGCGCATCGGTGTTCGCCAGGTCTACAGCTTGGTTGCGAATCTTTTAGAGGTAACTCCAACCGGCGCGGCTGGCCCGCACTCGCTTAGGCATAGTGCCGCAACACATCTTTTGGACGGCGGGGCAGACTTACGCGCCGTACAAGAACTTCTTGGGCACGCAAGTTTGGGCACCACGCAGATTTACACTCACGTTTCTATAGAACGCCTTCGGGACGGTTATAAAAACGCTCATCCGCGAGCCTAGGTAGTAATCGGCTGGGATTTAATCCACCTATAAACAGCAGCGGAGAGAGGTATTCGCTTCCTCCCTTTGTTCTGACGGGGCTGCGCAGGGAAAAGTGTAAGCAGGCCGCTTTGGGGCAGTGTCCCTGATAAGTAGGCAGGGCCGGGCATACCACGGCAATTTCTTGCCCTGCGAATACAGGCTCCCCGATAGATAGATCTGTGCATGCAGGTTCAAATTCGGTGAGGTATCCGCCTTCATGCTTCAGCGACAGCACCGGACGCTGGGCCACCGTGCCTGCAAACCACACTTTTCCATCGGCTGGGGCAAGTATCGGTTGGTCAACGGTCACGAGGTAATCCACGCCCCGGTGACCAGCGGAGTAGTCGCTATTTGGCTGACGGTACTGGTTCACCAGGCGAACAGGGGGCTCCAATGGTGGATTCCAGTTGCCAACAGGAAGCGATGAATTAGCCGCTGCCGCAGCCTGCAGGCAAATTAACAGGCTCAAAGAAATCAGGCTCGCCACGGTCAAGTTCTTTAGTTGCTTATGCATGTTCAATGTTTGTACCTAAGGCCTGCCGCCCAGTTAAACCTTGGGAAAACGGTGGATAACCCTGGATTTCCGCTGCTAGACTGTCACTTAGCGGCAAGCTCGCGAAATCCCCAATTTGAGGCCTTCAAAAGCATGTCGACTTCGCGTGTCGAATCAGATTTACCTTTCACTCAGTCCAAAGAAATTTGGCGAAAGGGATCCGGCACCAGGTGTGTCAATCAACCGATTGAAACAGTAAAACTGAGTGGCGCCTTGGCGCGCCAAAAAAGGAGACACTGCTCATGGCAGTAGTAACAATCCGCCAGCTGCTAGACAGCGGCGTGCACTTCGGGCACCAGACCCGTCGTTGGAACCCAAAGATGCGTCGTTTCATTCTGACCGACCGTTCAGGCATCTACATCATTGACCTACAGCAGTCACTTGCTTTGATCGACAAAGCTTACGACTTCGTTAAGGAAACCGTTGCTCACGGCGGCAGCATTCTTTTTGTTGGTACCAAGAAGCAGGCTCAGGAGTCAATCGCGACTGAAGCGCTACGAGTTGGTCAGCCTTACATTAACCAGCGCTGGTTGGGTGGTCTCTTGACCAACTTCCAGACCATTCAAAAGCGTCTTTCACGCCTGAAGGAACTTGAAGTAATGGACTTCACCGGAAAAACCAAGACTGGTCTAACTAAGAAGGAACTTCTTATTCTTCGTCGCGAAAAGGACAAGCTAGAGAAGGCTCTAGGCGGTATCCGCAATATCACCAAGACTCCATCTGCGATTTGGGTTGTTGACACCAACAAGGAGCACCTAGCAATCACCGAAGCTAAGAAGCTTGGTATCCCGGTTATCGGAATCTTGGACACAAACTGTGACCCTGATGAAGTAACTATCGGTATTCCTGGAAATGATGACGCAATTCGCTCAGTTCAGTTGCTAACTCGCGTAATTGCTGACGCAGTTGCAGAAGGTCTAATTGCTCGTCACTCGAAGCCAGAGGCAGCAGCAGAGCCTCTTGCTGAATGGGAGCGCGAGCTTCTAGAGCAGGGCAATGCCGCTGCAGAAGCAAGTGCCGCAGCTGAAACAACCCCAGCAGCAGAAGCTGCAGTAGAGGAAGCAAAGTAAACATGGCAAACTACACAGCCCAAGATGTAAAGGCTCTGCGCGAGCGCAGTGGCGCCGGAATGATGGACTGCAAGTCAGCTCTTGATGAGGCAGACGGCAACCTAGACAAGGCGATGGAAGTTCTTCGCCTTAAGGGTCTAAAGGGTGTTACCAAGCGTGAGGGTCGTACAACCAGCAATGGTTTGATCGTTGCTCGCGTAAACGGTGGCACCGGTTACCTAGTTGAACTTGCTTGCGAGACTGACTTCGTTGCGAAAGCCGCAAAGTTCATTGAGCTTGCTGACAAGGTTGCTGACGCAATTGCTGCGGCCGGCGCGACTGACCTAGATTCAGCTTTAGCAGCCGACCTCGGTGGCAAGAGTGTTCAAGACGCAATCAACGACGAAGCCGCAATCATGGGCGAGAAGGTTGAGCTTCGCAAGGTTGGATCTCTAAAGGATGCAGCGGTTGACGCTTACATGCACCGCACTAGCAAGGACCTACCGCCACAGGTTGGTGTTTTGGTAGCTTACTCAGGTTCGGATTCTGACACTGCTCACGATGTTGCCGTTCACATCGCAGCATTCTCTCCAAGCGTTCTAAAGCGTGAAGATGTAGATGCAGATGTAGTTGCAACTGAGCGCCGTATTGCAGAAGAGACAGCACGCAACGAAGGTAAGCCTGAGGCTGCACTTTCAAAGATCGTTGAAGGTCGCGTAACCGGATTCTTCAAAGAAAACGTGCTTCTTGAGCAGGACTTCGCAAAGGACACCAAGCAGACTGTTTCTAAGGTGCTTGAGAATGCAGGCGTTACTGTTTCAGGTTTCCTACGCTTCCGCGTAGGCGCCTAAACCCAAATTTGAAAAGGCTCGGCCGTTTTCGGCCGGGCCTTTTTTACTGCCACGCCTAGGATAGAAGCAGTATCCAGGGACTATTCAGGAGGATTCCAGTGCCACAGAAAAAGCGCCGTGTATTGCTAAAGCTTTCGGGTGAGGCTTTTGGTGGTGGCACACTCGGTGTCAACCCTGACATCGTTGCTGAAATGGCAAAGGAAATTGCAGAAGGGGCAAAGCACGCGGAGGTAGCCATCGTAGTTGGTGGCGGAAACTTCTTTAGAGGTGCTGAACTTTCGCAACGCGGTATGGAGAGATCACGTGCCGACTACATGGGTATGTTGGGAACCGTTATGAACGCCCTTGCTCTCCAGGACTTTCTTGAGCAGGCCGGCGTAGATGTGCGAGTCCAGTCAGCTATCACAATGTCTCAGGTGACAGAGACTTATATTCCACTTCGAGCGATACGCCACCTTGAAAAAGGCCGAGTTGTAATTTTTGGTGCAGGTGCCGGTCTGCCTTATTTCTCCACCGATACAGTTTCTGCACAGCGCGCTTTGGAAATTAAGGCTGACGAAGTACTTGTTGCCAAGAATGGCGTCGACGGCGTGTATACAGCGGACCCAAAGAAAGATCCAAAGGCAACCAAGTTGGAAACCATTACGTACCAAGACGCACTGGTTCAAGGACTAAAAGTTGTTGACTCGACCGCCTTCAGCCTCTGCATGGATAACAAGATGCCGATGCGTGTGTTTGGTATGCAGGGCAAGGGCAACATTACGGATGCCATCAAGGGTAAAAAAATCGGTACTTTCGTAACCGCTTAAAGTTTTAGTAAACAGGAGAACAAATGATTTCAGGAATTATTGCGACCGCAGGCGAGAAGATGGCCAAAGCTGTTGAGTCTGCGAAGGAAGATTTCGCTGGCGTTCGCACCGGTCGTGCGAATCCACAGATCTTTCAGAAGGTGATGGTTGACTACTACGGCACACCAACACCGCTTGGTCAGTTAGGTCAGCTCGCAAACCCAGAGGCTAGAACAATCGTTATCACTCCTTATGACAAGGGTGCTCTAAAGGCAATTGAAGCCGCGCTTCGTGAGATGCCAAACCTGGATGCAAACCCGCAGAATGATGGAAACCTGATCCGCGTCACTTTGCCGGACCTCACTGAAGAGCGCCGCAGAGAGTACGTAAAGCTTGTGAAAGCAAAAGCTGAAGATCACCGCATCGTGGTTCGCAATCTGCGTCGCAAAGGAAACGATGACCTCGCTGTCTTGAAGAAAGATGGCGATGCCGGAGATGACGATATCGCCCGTGCCGAAAAAGAACTAGATGCGCTTACTAAGACTCACGTAGATGCTATTGATGACGCACTAAAGCGTAAAGAAGCAGAACTTCTAGAGGTTTAATTGTCTATTCCAGCAACCGGCGGCCGCAGCCTCTCGAAGTCTGTTGCCGTTGGACTTTTTCTAGGCGCTTTATTTCTTCTTTCAGTCTTGATTTACAAAGAATTATTTGTCGTGCTTGCAGCTGCCGCAGCGGGCGCGGGCGCCTGGGAGCTTTCGTCGGCACTTCGACTTAAGGGCTGGTACGTACCAAGAGTTCCAGCCGTGGTTGGCTCTGTTTTGATTATGCCTGCCGCCTTCTACGGCGGTGCTGAGCTTCAATGGCTTGTATCTCTGGGCATAGTTGCCGCGCTAATTTTATGGCGCACGGTTCATCTGCTTTGGGAAGCTCGCGAAGCGCCCCGACAGGCAATAGCCCACAATCTTCGCGACTACGCTGCCTCGGCATTTGTAGTGATTTACCTGCCGTTGATGACCAGTTTCACAATGTTGCTTTTGCGCAGACCCGATGGCGCTGCGTGGGTCATTACATTCGTGGTGACCGTGGCCATGATTGATACCTCCGGTTACCTTGTTGGGCGAAAACTTGGGAAGCATAAATTAGCCCCGGGGGTAAGCCCAAAGAAAACTTGGGAGGGATTGGTTGCGTCAATTTCTGCTGGTGTAGTTACCGCCGTACTTCTGACGCAAATTTTTTGGGGCTTTGATTGGTGGATCGGTCTAATTTTGGCCGCTGTCCTATTGCTTGCCGCCGTTTTTGGTGATCTAGCGGAATCACTTATTAAGCGTGACTTGGGAGTTAAGGATATGAGCAGTTTGCTGCCGGGGCACGGCGGCATTATGGACAGATTGGATTCAATTTTGCCATCCGCTCTGATCACGTACCTTTTCGCGCAGATCTTTCTTCCGCTTTAGACTTACAACGTGAACTATTCCTTCTCCTTCGCTGCGGCTGACAAGCCAGGATATGAAACGTCGCAGGTAGACGCATTCATAGCTAAAGCAAGAACCCAATACTCAGACGCGACTCTGGAGTTGGTGACTTCCAATCAGCTTAGAAACACTGAATTTGATTTGGTTCACGGCGGATACGACATCATCGCGGTTGATACCGCCATGGACAGGCTTGAAGATGCTTTCGCAGCTCGTGAGATTTCCAGACAGAAGCAATCCAGGGGAGAGCACGCTGTTGAGGATCGATTAGCCCGAATTGTTGAAATCGTATCTGGCAGGCTAGTGCGCCCAAAGAGGAAGAAATTTTCTAATGTGGGTTATCTATTGCGTGGTTATGACCGCAAGCAGGTGGACCAACTTTGCAACCAGGTTTCGGTTCACCTAGCATCCGGCACACCTTTACAGCTAAATGTTGTTCGCAGGGCTATCTTCAAAGCAAAACGAGGTGGCTACGTGGAAAGTCAGGTTGATGCCTTCATCGACCGCGTAGTTGAAATTCTTCAGATTGAGAAAAATCGTTAGCCGTCACAAATCCGCACTTACGTTAGCCTTTGTAGGTGCTTCCCTGATTCTGAGCGGGATAGTTCCTGCCAGTGCAGCCTCTGGCCAAAATGCCCTCGCGGCAGTTGAACAATTGCAAGTCAAGGGAAAGGCCCCTAAAACCGGATATGAGAGAAGCCTTTTCAGCGATGGTTGGGGAGAATACGGTTCATGCGATGTTCGAAACTACATTTTGAAACGCGACATGAAATCCGTGAAACTAAGAGATTCGTGCAAAGTGGACACCGGAGTCTTGCTTGATCCGTACACCGGTAAAACTATCCGCTTCAAATACGGTGTTGGAACCTCAAGTGCTGTGCAAATAGACCACGTCGTTGCTCTAAGCGATGCCTGGCAAAAAGGCGCTCAAAAAATTGGTGCCGCCAAGAGAAATGCGTTTTATAACGACCCTTTGAACCTTTTGGCCGTAGACGGCCCAACAAATGCAAGTAAAGGAGACAGCGACGCATCGGCTTGGTTGCCTCCAAATAAGGCTTATCGGTGTGCCTACGTTGCCCGCCAGGTGGCTGTGAAGCTGAAGTACAAACTTTGGGTTATCGAAGCAGAAAAATCAGCAATAAAGCGAGTGTTAACCGCTTGCCCAACCGAAAAGCTGCCTTCTCGCTAGCTATGGCGCATAAAACTACCCCAAGGTAAACTGGAGTTTTGCGGGTGAATTAGTGCCCGATACGAAGGGCAGTAAATGGGCAGGTACGAGGCTGAAAGAACCACTCTTTCGCACCGTCTAGCCGGTGGTATCGATCAGGCGCTGGCCAAAACCCCATTCAGCAGGCCGGCCCTACCAAAACTCAAGCGTCACGCAACTAGGCCGGTTTGGGGCTTCCTTTTTTCTGTCGGCTTCTTGCTGGTTAGCATCGTTGATCCATATTCTGGAACCATGGCCAGCGCTAGCACGATGCAGGTTTACGATTACGAGTCAGGTTCCCCTGAGCAAACCTACGGGTATGCCAGCACACAGAAGATTTCTTATTCTCGAGGGGGATTTAACATCGTCACAGGCGACGATGCTGCGGCAATGTTCGTTGAAGCTGCGGGTGCTCCTGAGTCCGGAACTGCCAAGGCCTACGCTTTGGATCTTTTGACTTCCATGAAATATGGCGATGATCAGTACTCATGCCTGGTCAAACTCTGGGAGCGCGAATCGAATTGGCGTCATACCGCTCGAAACAAATCATCGGGCGCGTACGGAATCCCTCAATCTCTGCCGGCTACAAAGATGGCAACCGAGGGGCCCGATTATTTGACCAATCCTGAAACTCAGATTCGCTGGGGGGTTAAGTACATTAAGGGGCGCTACGGCTCGCCTTGCGGCGCTTTGGCACACTCAGACAAACTTGGCTGGTACTAGTGCCACGCAATAACCGCCCAAAGAGATCTAGAAGCAAAGATGCGCCAGAGGAATTAGATTTTTCCCTTCTACGTATGGGGATTCGAAGAACCGAAATCAAGCGCGGGGTTGAATACACAACTCAAACCAGCATCGGTGCAAACGCCGATGACGATAAATCATGGGTTTGCCCTCATTGTCATCTACAAATTTCCAAGGGTCTGAGCCACGTCGTGGCGTGGGATACAGTGCGTGGAGTCGAAACCCGCAGACACTTTCATAACGCCTGTTGGAGATCATTTCAGGGGCAGTTGCTGTGAGTGAAGTAATTCAAATTCGTTCGAGTGTGGAACTTCCGGTTCACAGGGAACCAATTGTGCTCAATACAGAAGATGGACTTGAACTAATCGGGGAGCTGGCAACACCAGTTGGCAAAGCCCCAGTTGCGACTCTAATTACGTTGCATCCTTTGCCAACTCATGGCGGATTTATGGATTCGCACATCCTAAGAAAGGCTTCCAACCGCCTTCCAGAACTTGCTGACATCGCTGTGCTTAGGTTCAATACTCGAGGCACAGAATCCCCGCACGGCAAAAGTCAGGGTTCGTTTGGGGACGGTGTCACCGAACAGCACGATGTGGAGGCTGCAATTGCCTTCGCGAAAGCTCGAAACCTGCCCAATCTTTGGTTAGTTGGCTGGTCATTTGGAACAGAGCTTGCACTTAAGCACGGTCACGACAAGGAGATTATTGGAGCGATCCTGCTTTCGCCCCCGCTTCATCGAGCAACCGAATCAGACTTGGACATGTGGATGGGCAATGCCCGAAAATTAATTGCTCTGATTCCCGAGTTAGATGACTACCTGCAGCCTGAAGAAGCGCAGCAAAGATTTGCGAAAATTTCGCACATGGAAGTTATCGGTGTTGAAGGCGCAAAGCACCTATGGGTGGGCGAGAACGCAACTAAGCGTGTGCTGGATGAAATTGTGCGGCAAGTGAACCCTGAGTGCTATCCGTTGCCAGATAATTGGACGCCAAAAAACTAGCGCTGTTCTTGGTATGGAACCAGGACCTGTCGAATAATTAGGATTATCGATGCTGCGATTGGAATAGCGACCAAAGCGCCCAGCACACCAAGCAGTGCACCTCCGGCCAGTGCTGCCACAACAACAACTGCACCAGGAACCTCAACTGCGCGGCTCATGATCCTTGGGGTTATAACGTATGCCTCAATCTGCATGTAGATCACATAGACAACTGCAACAATTAGTGCGGTCGTAGGGGACACACTCAAGGCTACGAGCGAGGCAATTATTGCCGAAGTGACAGAGCCAACCAGAGGTATTAGAGCCAGCAAGAATGCGATAAAAGAAATTACCAATGCGTAAGGAACGCCGGTAACGGTTAGCAGAATGAAGACAAGTACAGATTGAATAATCCCGATGGTCACCTGACTCATCACGTATCGCCCTACCGAACTCGCAATTTGTTCGGCAATATCAGAAAATTTATCGCGCTTTGAAGCGGCCACCAGTCCGTAAAGCCAGCGTTTGAAGCTTTCCATCGAGGCCATGAAGTAAAGGCTCAATATGATTACGATTAGCGCCCCAAAGAAACCATTAAAGATTGAGAGTCCTACTTGGACCACGCCACCGAGCATTTTTGGCCAATTACTTGAATCGCCGAGGTAAGCGCCAGCATTGCTAAGCGCGTCGGCAATTGCTCCACCTAGTTGTGAATCAAGGTTCACAATGAATGGAATCTGGTTCACTCCAGACAGAAACGCGGGAGCAGTCTTGACGAAGTTTGCGGTTTGAGCAGCGAGAGTCGGAAATACTGCAGCTACCAAAAATCCGATGACCACCAGTAGCGAAACCATGACAATCAAAATGGAGTAACGGCGCTTGACTCCTAGGCTAGAAATTTTGGTTACCAGCGGTTCCAGGCCAAGGGAAATAAAAATAGAGGCAGCAACATAGGTGATGATGTTTGCCAGTGTCGTAATTGCGCCACCGATTACCAGAGCCGTTAGAACTCCGAGTCCGCCAAGCAGACCGATTTGGAATGAGTTCGTGATTTTGGTGTTCCCTTGCATAGCTACTAACCTATCGGCTTATCTCTACGCGTTTGGGTTTGAATTGCCGCCGGCACTTTGAAGGACGTTGCGCAGATTTCTGAGATACACCTCAACCGAATCCCGTTCTGCCTTGATTCGATCAAGTTCAGACTTGGCCTGGGTCACTTGAATCTCCAGATCTTGACCTGACTTAACCAAAACCGTGCGTGCCTCTGCTTCTGCGGCGGCGATAATGGCATCGGATTTCTTTCGCGCAGCATCCGTGGTTTGTTGGTTAATTGAAATCGCTGCCGCTTCAAGGGTTTCAGCTTCAAGGCGAGCTGCGTTTGCCCTGGTCAAGGCCGAAGAAAGCTGAGCGTTGGCATCGTCTAGATATCGTTGAGTAGCGGCGACGGCTTCCTGGTGTTTACGCAGGTATTCCGCCTCGGCCTCTTGGCGGCGAGCAGTAAGCTCAAGTTCAAGGTCAATTCTGGCCTGCTCGGTAAGCAGCGAATTTGCCTGATCAAAATCAAGACTCCGTGAGTTTTCACGGAAGGCTAGAAGCTTGCGCTCGGCCAAATCGCGCTCGACCGCAGCTTTTTGAGCTTCGATTTCACGTTTTGCGGTCGCTTTCATGCGAGCGACTTCTGTAGAGATAGCACCACGGATAGAGCCAGCCTCGCGGATTGATTCCTCTTTTACCCGGGTAGCCTCTGAGCGGGCTTGCGAAAGCATGTCGTCGTAATCGCTTCTGGCAGCGACCAGAATTCGGTCGGAACGGCGCTGAGCTTCTGCAACCAGAGAATCGTAGTATCCCTTAGCTTCGCCTCTTAGGTTGTCGATCTCTTCGTGAAGGGCCCGCTTTTGCTTCTCAATTTCCCGATTGGCATCCTGAATAAGGTTCTGGGCCTGGTCCTCTGCGGTGCTTAGGATTAGGGCAGCTCGGGCGCCTACGCCCGAATAGGTAGGGTCTGCGGCCTCAGAAAGCGATGCCTTGGCCTCTTCTAAGGCCTTAGTGGCATCCTTTAGCTCTTGAGCCAGCTGGGCATTTTGGGCCGAAAGCTGCATCAGCTCCTTGCGTAGGTCCAAAATGGCGTCATCGACCGGGCCACGCTCGTAGCCACGCATGACTACGGGGAATTGGGTCTCTTCGCCAGACAAAAGGTGGGCTCCTAGGCACTTGGTTAGAATAGTGAGGGCAATCCTGCCCGTGCCAAGTTTACCCTGATTGGATATCGCATGCGCTTCCTGATTGCTGCCGCGCTATTCGTCATATCTGTCTTGATGTTGCTTTTTGGGCTTGCAGAGCGCACTATCTGGGCGCCGCCGGCAAATTTTTCCGAATCAGTCGAAATCAAAAGCTCCAAGCCACTTGCCCTCATTCCAGCTAAAACTTTGGCGAAACATCCGGGAAACCCCTACATTCAGGTGGAGGGGGCCAAACCGGTTTTTATTGCTTCCGGACGTGAATCTGACATTCGCGCATGGATTGGGGTTTCAGAATTTGAGACCATCGAATTCAATGAAAAAGGAACCAAGCTGGAGGCAAAAGCAACGCTTGGTGCGAAAAATATAGAAAACCCCATGGGTGCGGATCTATGGCGAACCGAAATCCAATCAAACTCTTTCGCTGCACTTCAGATTGGAAGAGCTGAAGAGGGCGCCGCGCTGGTTGCTAGCGACGGTGTGAAGCCGGTTCCAACGACCATTAGCGTGCTGTGGCCCATTGCCCACGACTTAACTCGATCAAACATTTTCTTGATCGCTGGTTCGGTTGCACTGATTGGCGCTTTTGTTATGAATTACATCGCCTATCGCCACATGCGCAAATCGCGAGGACCTCGCAGGCGAACCCCAGCTCCACCTAAGCCACCGCGCTACAAAGTGAAGCGAAACAAAGCCAACGCTCCGGTTCGCGGTCGCAGATCAGCGCGACGCGCATTTATTGCAATTCCTTTGTCAATGACGCTGCTGGCTTTGGGAACCGGATGTGCCTCAGATGTAAAACCATCGCCGAGCCCGACTCCTTCTATAAGTGCAATCGATGTTCCGCCGGTTGCACTAACTGCCACTCAGGTTGACCGAATCCTTTTGGATGTTGAAAAGATTGCAGCCGACGCCGACTTAGTTTCAGATAAGAAAATTCTTGCCTCTAGGTTCACTGGTCCCGCATTGGCCCAGCGAACCGCAAACTATATTCTGAGAACTCGAGCCGCAAGCGTCGCGAAGTTGCCCAAAATTGTTTCTAAGCCGATTACATTCAGCCTTCCGGCTGCAACCGATGCCTGGCCACGAACGCTCATGGTGGTAACTGATGAAGCCGGAGATGAAGCCCTTCCGCAGATGCTGGTTTTTGAACAGGCAACACCAAGAAGCAACTACATGCTTTGGTACAACATTCGCTTGATGCCCGGCGCCAAGATTCCTGAAGTGCCATCAAGCGAGAGCGGGGCGATTCCGGTGGATGTGAAGTCGCTCTACTTGAAACTTGCTCCTGAAGATATCGCTTCTGCCTATGGAGATGTGCTGAACCGTGGAGCTTCAAGTTTGAGCTTTGGCCTTTTTGATCTGGCAAAAGACGAGTTCTATAAACAGGTGTCTGAAAGCCAGAAGAGTCAGGTGGCAAACCTGAAAACTGGAACCATCAAATTCACCCACACCTTGGGCAACAAGAATGTGATTTCGCTTTCAACCACCAAAGCTGGGGCACTGGTTGCGGTTTATATGACAGACACTTACGTCATCAAGCCAAAGAAGCGCGGTTCTGCGGTAGCCGTTTCTGGCCAAGAAAAGGTGCTTCTAGGTGCTGATGGTTCGACCCGCGGTGTTCGGAGTATCTACGGCGACATGATGTTGTTCTACGTTCCAGCACTGAGCGACTCAGCGGGCATCAGGCTTTTGGGTGTTACCCAGGGCTTGGTAAGTGTCAGGAGCCTTTAACCGTGTCTGATTTTTTGTCGAGGGCGAGTCTTGCCGGAGCCGTGGATTTATCTGGATTAAAGAAATCGGAGCCTGTTACCAAAGCGGCGGGTTTGAACGCCGGACAAGACAGCAATGGCCAGCTGGGCGCAGCTCAAGGTAGTACCGTAAAAGTTCCAGATGTGGTTGCGCTTGGCACAGAAACCAATCTGAAGAGTTTCGTAAACATCTCGGCGAGCGTTCCGGTGTTGATTGACTTTTTTGCAAGTGACCTTGAGCAAAGCGTGCTGCTTAGCGAAAAGCTTGAACGGTTAGTTAGGAAAGTATCAGGAAAGATCCTGCTGCTCAAAGTTGATAGTCAACTTTCGCTTTCTATTGCCCAGGCATTTGGTGTCAAAGAAGTGCCAAGTGTTGTTGCCGTGATCAAGGGCCAGCCAATTCCGCTTTTCGAGGGTGACCAAACCGAAGAGACAATTGCTGCCGTGCTAGATCGATTGCAGCAGGTTGCGGCAGAGAACGGCGTTGCTGGAACCCTTGAGGTTTCGGGGGAGTTTGATGAGGCTTCTATTCAAGATATGCCACCGAAGCACAAAGCTGCCTATGACGCCATTGATGCAGGAAACTACGCAGAAGCAGTAGCTCAGTACGAGGCTGCTCTTCGCGAAAGCCCAGCCGATGCGATGGCAACCGCAGGTCTAGCGCAGGCCAAGCTGCTTTTACGCACTCACGAAATCGACTTCGAGGCGGTTCTCGCTTCTGCGCCAACAGATTTGGAAACCTGCTTACTAAAGGCCGATGCCTGTGTTGCAGTGGGTCACGCTGGCGAGGGTTACCAGACGATCCTCACTAGGTTTGCAGTTGCCGATAAAGATGAACGTGAGAAACTTCGCAAACATCTACTTGAGCTATTTGCTGTCTCGCCTCCTGATGCACCAGAGCTTGCCGCTGCGCGTCGTTCGCTAGCTGCGTTACTTTACTAATGCGAGTCGGTCAGGTTACTGAGCTGGCTTAAACCAAACTGCGCCAAGCGGTGGTACTGAAATTATTGCTGAATGAGGCTGACCGTGGGTTCCATCTTGGTTCGCGTTTATTGCCCCAAAGTTACCCACACCTGAGCCACCGAACTCAATCGCATCGGTGTTCAGTATTTCAGTCCACGCACCTGATTTGGGCAGGCCAAGCCTGAAATCATGATGCGGGTGTCCTGCAAAATTAATCACAACCGCGATTGGAGAACCTGAATCGTCATATCTCAGGAACGTGAGCAAATTGCCATCTGCGTTACCGCCATCAATCCAAACAAATCCGCGGTGGTCATGATCAAGCTGCCACATCGCGGGATTTTCAACATAAAGTTTGTTCATGGCCGCTACAAGAGATTGCAGGCCTTTATGGCTTGGCTGATCCAGAATCCACCACTCCAGGCCACGTTCTTGAGACCATTCAGATTGCTGGCCAAATTCCGAACCCATAAATAGTAGCTGCTTGCCAGGGTGGGCCCACATAAACGCTAGGTAGGCGCGAACATTTGCCAGTTGCTGCCATCGATCGCCAGGCATTTTTGCCAGCAGCGATCCCTTCCCGTGCACTACTTCATCGTGGCTTATCGGCAAGATGAATTTCTCGTCGTAGGCGTAAAGCATCGAGAAAGTTAATTCACCGTGGTGATACTTGCGGTACGCAGGATCTTTTTCAATGTACTGAAGAGTGTCGTTCATCCAGCCCATGTTCCATTTGTAACCAAAGCCCAGCCCGCCGCCGTCTGTGGGTGCGCTAACGCCTCCCCAGCTAGTTGATTCTTCTGCAATCATCATGATGCCTGGGTTTCGGCGATAAGCAGTTGCGTTGACCTCCTGCATGAAGGCGATTGCGTCTAGATTTTCTCTGCCTCCGAACTGGTTGGGTAGCCAGTCATCACCTTCGCGCGAATAATCGAGGTAGAGCATCGAAGCCACCGCATCAACGCGCAGTCCATCGACGTGGAACTCTTCTAGCCAATAAAGAGCATTGGCAACTAAGAAGTTCTTAACCTCGTTGCGGCCAAAGTCAAAAATGTAAGTGCCCCAGTCTGGGTGCTCACCGCGTCTTGGATCTACGTGTTCATAGAGAGCTTGGCCGTCGAAACGTCCGAGGGCCCATTCATCCTTCGGAAAGTGCGCTGGAACCCAGTCCACAATTACACCGATGTTTTCTGCGTGCAATCTGTCAATCAAGTACTTTAGGTCATCCATTGAGCCAAACCTGGAGGTAGGCGCATAGTATCCGGTTACCTGGTAGCCCCAGGATGGCGCGTAGGGATGTTCAGCAAGCGGCATGAACTCCACGTGGGTGAATCCCATTTCTTTCACGTATGGAATTAGTTCATCCGCAAGAGAACGATAGTCAAGACCAAGTTTCCAGGAACCGGCATGCAGTTCGTAGATCGACATCGGTGATTTCAGCGCGTCTCGCTTGCTGCGCTCACTTAACCAAGCAGAGTCTTTCCACTCATAGGTAGATTCGGTGACAATAGACGCGGTTGCCGGTGGTATCTCGGTCGCACGGGCGAGAGGGTCAATCTTTGTAATCCAAGTTCCGGCCTTGGTCAAAATCTCATATTTATATTTGGTGCCAGCGCCAATTCCAGGAATGAAAAGCTCCCAAACTCCTGAGCCTCCCATCACGCGCATTGCGTGGGATGTGCCGTTCCAGTGATTGAAGTCACCAACCACCCTGACCGCGTCTGCGTTCGGTGCCCAAACGGCAAACTTAGTGCCAGAACTTGAACTGGAAGGAGACTTGATGGTGATTGGATGCGAGCCAAGGGCTAACCAAAGTTCTTCGTGGCGCCCCTCGCTTATCAGGTGAAGGTCTAGCTCGCCAATAGTTGGCAGGTGACGGTATGGATCGTCTATTTGCCATTCGATCTCATCACCATCGCCTTCGTATTTGGCGCTAATCCGGTAGTCAGGCAGCTTCTTGGTGCTTAGGAATCCCTGCCAGATTCCATCGCTAAGGTGGGAAAGTTCTACAGCATCTTCACCCGCCACTACAACCGCGACACTTTTTGCCATCGGTTTGAGCGTGCGAATTACCCAACCCTTCTCTAACGGGTGGACCCCAAGAAGCGAGTGCGGGTCATGGTGTGAGCCACTGGCAACCCTGCGCAAGAAATCTTGGTTAATTTCGGGAAGCGTAATCACGGACTTCTTTCTGATGATTGCCATGGCTAAGAGGTTTTCACTTCTTTTCCAATTGCAAAAATATGCACCGGCTCTTTGAATGAATCCAGCCTGACAAAATTATCTGCAGTCCAGATGTAGCTTTCGTTGGTAATAAGATCAACAACCTCAAAACTAGCTCCGTAATCAAGCCCCAGTTTTGCCAAATCCAAATGCACGGTGGTTTCGCGAACGGCGTGTGGGTCAACATTCGCGACTACCAACACTGCATCACTCTTTCCGATAGGGCTGTGTTCTGCAGCTAGGTACTTTGAGAAAGCCAAAATTGCGGTGTCATCTGTATTGTGAAATTCAATGTTTCTTAGCTGACGAATCGCCGGATGCGCCATTCGAATCTGATTCAGTTTTGAAATGTACCCTGCGATGCTGCGACCGCTTGCCTCGGCAGCAACCCAATCGCGTGGGCGATACTCATATTTCTCGCTGTCGATGTGTTCTTCAGCTCCTGGTCTAGCAACTGACTCGCAAAGCTCGTAGCCCGCGTACATTCCCCAGCTAGGTGAGGACATCGCTGCGATTGCTGCACGAATCTTGTGTGCAGCTGGACCGCCAAACTGTAAGTATTCGGTGAGGATGTCCGGGGTGGTGACCCAGAAGTTAGGTCTGAAGAATGCGGCACTTTCATGGGCCAATTCCTTTAGATAAGACTCAAGTTCCCACTTCGTATTTCTCCAGGTGAAGTAAGTGTAAGACTGCTGGAATCCTGCCTTGCCAAGTGCGTGCATCATCGCGGGTCGCGTGAACGCTTCTGCTAGAAATACGACATCGGGGTTCTTGAGGTTTACCTGTTGAATCAACCATTCCCAAAATGCGAGCGGTTTGGTGTGCGGATTGTCAACGCGGAATATCTTTACGCCTAGATCTATCCAGTGATTCACAACTCTCAAAACTTCTAGGTAAATGCCATCAGGATCGTTATCGAAGTTGATTGGATAAATGTCTTGATATTTTTTTGGTGGATTCTCTGCATAAGCAATGGTTCCATCGGCGCGAGTAGTAAACCACTCAGGGTTGGATTTAACCCACGGGTGATCAGGAGATGCTTGCAACGCCAAATCCAAAGCAATTTCAATGCCGATATCATTTGCTTCACGAACAAACGCCTTGAAATCCTTTTCCGTTCCTAAATCAGGATGAATCGCATCGTGCCCACCATCAGCTGATCCGATCGCCCAAGGCGACCCCGGGTCTTGAGGCCCAGCAACGAGCGTGTTGTTTGGGCCTTTTCGATATGCAACACCGATTGGGTGAATCGGGGGCATGTATAAAACGTTGAAGCCCATCGCAGCTACTGCCGGAAGGCGCTTGGCTGCTGTTTTGAAGTTACCGGAGGTCCATGTTTTTGTTTTGGAGTCGAAGGTTGCTCCTTCGCTGCGTGGGAAAAACTCATACCAGGCGCCAACACCAGAAAGCTCACGCTCGCACTTCAGGGTGAAACTTTCGCTAAGTGTGATCAGAGTTCGAATCGGTTCATCGGCCATCGATTTCAAAATCTCTGGAGACTCTACCGCGGCCAGTCTCGCCTTAGCGGTGCGTTTGGAGTCTTCTAGGATCGATATTGCTTCCAAACAGATTTTGATACTGGTCTTGGAGCGGCTGATCTCGGCGATCGCGCGTTTGAATACTGAGATTCCTTCGAGCATCATCAAATCTTCGTCGACTCCAACTGCAATTTTGATGGTTGCATTGTGGTGCCAGGTGTCGAAATCATCCGCAAATGCACGAATTTGAAAAGAATAGTTTCCCTGTTCGCGGATCGCCAAATTGGCATGCCATAGATCAGAACCTGGGTGACCCGCATGCATTCTTTGTGTCAGGGTTTTGCCAGTTGGGCTGGTAAGTAATAGTTCGACACCCAGAGAATCGTGACCCTCGCGAAAAACACTCGCACTGAAAGGTATGACTTCGCCAACAAAGGCCTTGGCTGGCCAGCGCCCACCTTCAACCGTGGGGGAGACATTAAGAATCGGGAAGCGGCCAAACGGGTGCTCGTTCAGGTAGCTGATACCGCTCATCTTGCTCACCCTTCATAACTTACTGATGTTTTAGGGGCGGTTGAGCCCCGTTTGCAATGCTTTACCTAGTTGTTAGATTGGGCACTCAGAGCACTTTGAAGAGGATCATTGAGGTGCCAGAGATGTCAACTTCCTGGCCGGAGCCAAGAGTAAGCGACTCTTTATTTGCACTTGGTACCTCGTGCGCACTATTCCATAGTTGTTCGAATCCCTTGGCGCCATCGATCTGCGGCATGGTGACGGTAATGCTGGTCTCGCTTCCGTGAATTACAAGCAGGAGAGAGTTTTTTGAACCATCTTCAAAGACTCGCTCGCTGTGACGAGAAATTGTTCGACACTCTGGATTGTGCCAATCTGCTTCACTCATAATCTCGCCGGTTGCGTTGTACCAACGAAGCAGGTCATGCTCGGGGGTTGCTTCGTTGAAATCACCAAAGGTCTTTGGCCTAAGCACCGGGTTTTCTCGACGAAGCTTGGTAAGAAAGCAAAA
>JACCED012245117.1_pt1 | contig 20225 bp, 27 predicted proteins | sample 7455021 | NCBI WGS metagenome assembly JACCED01 (sample SAMN15323456, study PRJNA562643) | freshwater metagenome | isolation source: river surface water | place: USA:Blue River Watershed | collected 2017-08-19
AAGAAATAAAGTTAAAAGGTGAAAAGTTCCACCAATACAACTTAGACAAATTCTTAGAAGGAAAAGACGTAAGTTTATCCACCTTACAAAAGATAGATAAGTACGTTTGTAGACAATACTACCAAGACGGAAGAAGCCCACTTTTATAGTGGGTTTTTTTTGTATTTAAAAAATATGATTATATTTACGTCGTGGAATTGATTAGTTTATTAGCATTGAGTTGGTGGTTTACGGCATTTGAGCCTATCCAAGTCCTTATTGACAAGTCTTTTGAGAGTTTACCTATTACTCCTTTAACGATGTATTTGCATAGTGCATTCGGGTGCTGGAAGTGTGTATCGTTTTGGACTACGTTATTAGCTACGCATAATCTATTCTACGCTTGTATAGTTTCATTAACAGCTTATATAATATCGGAATGTTTACAGACTCTGACACGGCATTAATAAACGAGATTCACGCACTCGACGAAACCAAAAGATACGCAAAGACGAATCTAATTAAGCTACGCACCATAAAAGAAAGAATAACCGGAATAAAAGACAAGGAATGTTTTTGTCAATCGGTAAGGCGTAGAGTATGGTATACTGATTTTAGGACTTGGTATGAAAGCCGTTCTTGACAAGTACATACAATGTAATTACGACGAGGTAAGAAGATACACAAACTACTTCCTCGTAAGAATGAACAGCCATATAGACGCGGACACAGTTATCAACAACTCTTATTTACACGTTCTAAGCATAAACGACGATACTGCTTGTGAGGAAAAAGTAAAATCTTACCTTCTAAACACAATCAAATGCCAGGTTTTATGGTCTACAAGTCAGTCAAACAATGACGATAGAGTAACGGCAATCGAAGAAGGAAAACAACAGGACTGCGAAAACACGGATTTAGAATGGAAAATTCAGTTAGAAGAGCAGTACATATTAAAAAAATCTATCATAGAGATATATCGAAATAGTATAAACGATAGAATTAAGCAAATTATCTTCGAAGCATATTACGACAAAGGCTTAACTACTCAGAAGGAACTAAGTCAGTACTTCAATATCTCAATGACTGCTGCTCATTTCTTAATCAAAGAGATAAAACAAGGCATAAAAGAAATTCAATATAGTTATGAGCCACGTTAATTTTCTTGCAACCATAGCTTTTTTTAGTGCTGTATTTGGTGGTTTTGCTTTAATGCTTAATCATATGGAGTTATTCCGTGTTTTTGGAGGGTTATTTATAGTGTTGTGGTGTTTATTTAAATTAGCATTAGAATTAGAGAATTATGAAAAGGATTAAATTAGAATACATAGATAAAACTATCGTACAAAAAGACGGAATCTTAGGAAACCGCAAAATAGTAGTAGCTACTATAGACCCTACTAAATATTCTTATTACGTTTCTATTGGACTTGGTTATCTTTTCGAAGATGCTACGATAAAATATGTAGGCATAGAACAAGAAACGCCTGTAGAAGAAGTTAAACCTATAAAAACACGAAGAAGAAATGCCAAGACCAAAAAGTGACGAATCACGTAAAGAGTTTATGGAAAGATGTATGGCAGACCCTGAGTCTGTAAATACTTTCCCGGATGCAAGTCAAAGATATGCCGTATGTAATTCAGTTTGGACTACCGATAGAATGACATCAATGAGTAAATTCTTAGACGAATATGCAGAAACTTATAACGACTATCCTAAACAAGCTACTGAAAATGCAAAAATAGCGTTAAGATGGGCAGAAGAAAACGGATGGGGTGACTGCGGTACTCCTGTAGGTAAAATGAGAGCTAACCAATTAGCAAACGGAGAAGCTATTTCTGAGGACACTATTGCGAGAATGGCAGCCTTTGAAAGACATAGACAAAACTCCGACAAAGAATTAGGCGATGGATGCGGTCGTTTAATGTGGTTAGCTTGGGGAGGTGACGAAGGAATAGAATGGGCGCAACGTAAACTTGAACAGATAAGAAATGAAAAAGCAAACTAACGTAACGGCACATCTTAGGAAAACACGAAAAAAAAGACCTAAGCAACACTCAAAAAGCTCAAAGCTAAAAACAAGTAAAAGATATATAAAACTAAATAGAGGTCAAGGATGAGAAACGAAGATTTAAGGTTCTTTTTAATAGACACCGGTGTTGACGTGCAGAACTATTGTCAATACGTATGCGACAAGCTACAAAAAGACGGACACCACTATCTATTATATCTAAGTGACCAACCTAACTTATTCTGCATAGAAGAAATATCAGAAGACGAATTTTTTAAACACGTAAAAAATGGCTAATAAAGGAAAACCCCGAAACATAGATAGTCCAGAAGAACTATATAACCTTTTTGAAGACTATTCAATAGACTGCAAAAGTAGAATAAGACGGATTCCAAAAGCAACAGTAAAAGGAGTAGTCTACGAAGACCATATACCACCATTAACAATAGACGGCTTTAAAACCTACTGCAACAAAAATAACAAAGACATAAACCGATATTGGTATAATTTAGAGAATAACTTTCAAGATTACGTAACCATCGTTACGCGCATTAAGGAAGAAATACGAAACGACCAAATCGAAGGAGCAATAGTCGGACAATATAACAATAACATAGTCGCAAGATTAAACGGATTGAAAGAGAACTCTGACGTAACTACAAACGGGAAAGAGATAAGCGAAATAAAAATCAATATTGTAAAAGGTGACAATACGACAAGTTGACGAAATGTGTCAAGCTGTGGAGGCGTACATCCTAAAGAAAAGAGGAGAGCGCGTCACTATAAATCGAACTTCCGTAATTATGGACGTGCTTCAGCTTCAGATGTTACTACACGCTTTTAACGTAGCAAATGGAAATAAATAGTACAATCATATTCGAAAAGAACTGGAGCGCACTACAAGAAAAGAGAGTGCGTTTTGTTATTAATGAAGGGGGTTCTCGTTCAAGTAAGACTTATTCGCTTTGTCAAATGATAATCGTTTATTGTTTGCAAAATCCTAACAAAGTAGTCAGTATCATTCGTAAGACCTTCCCCGCTTTGAGAGCAACGGTAATGCGTGACTTCTTAGAAATACTAAAAGACTTAGACATCTACGAAAAGACGAATCACAATATGTCAGAGAACATCTATAGGTTTCCTAACGGAAGTATAGTAGAGTTCTTCTCAGTAGATGACGAGCAAAAGATAAGGGGACGTAAAAGAGACATCGCTTGGTGTAACGAAGCAAACGAACTATATTACGATGACTTCACTCAGTTAAATATGAGAACGGAGACAAAGTTAATTTTTGATTACAACCCTTCAGATAGTTCGAGTTGGTTATACGAGTTGCCAAAAGACGAATCAATCCTAATCAAGTCTACTTATAAAGATAATCCATTTCTACCTGAAACTATAAAACGTCAGATAGAGGACTTAAAACGAACTGACGAAGCCTTATATCAAATTTACGCACTCGGAGAAAAAGCCATCTCTAAATCTAACATCTATTCTAATTGGACATTCATAACACATAGACCCGCTAAATTTACTTCTTATGTCTATGGCTTAGACTTCGGATATAATCACCCAACAGCATTAATGAGGGTGTACTGGAGAGATAACGACATTTACATAGAACCAATTATTTACGAGTCATATTTGACTACTTCGAATCTCATAGAGAAAATGAAGATACTAAAAGTCGAAGAGAACGTAGAGATATTAGCTGACTACTCAAGACCTGAAATAATACAGGAAATGAACAACAGCGGTTTTAATGTCTTAAACGCTAACAAGGTAGTTAAAAAGGGTATTGACAATGTAAAGACCTTCGGAGTATTTTGTCAAGATATACCCTACTTAAAAAAGGAATACGAGAACTACAAGTGGAAAAAGATAGGCGACAACATAACTGACGAACCTATCAAGTTATATGACGATGCTATGGATGCTGTGAGATATGCGACTACGTACATAAAAGAAAACTATTACACAGACGATAGCTACATAGCCTTCTAAAAACACGAATAAAAACGCTTTTAATATAGTTATGGCAATATCAATAATCGCAGAACCACAAGATTTCACTCCAGCTTATAACGAGTGTAAATTCATAATAGATAGCACTAACGTAAACAATCAAGGCTTCAGGTATATCTTCGACATATACGAAAGCGGAACGTCTAACAAAATAGCTGAATATAGAATCCTTCCGGATACAAATGGCTATGGAGAACAAGACCTATCTAAACTTTTAAGTAGTCAAGTAAGCTACAACTTTAATCCGTCTATTACTACGTTCTACGATGCGGATAACTGCTACTACAAATACGACGTTAAGTTTGGTGAGGAGTATCTAACTAAGACTTCTTACACGTCTTCTTTAACGAATAGTTCCGGGAACGTAAGAATAAACGTATCGAACACTTTTGTAGTAGGTGACCAAGTAGTTATCTATCAAACAGACGGAGGATTAGCGAATCCAACATTAGAGGGTTTACATACTGTTATCGCTCAAGGTGTAGGTTATTTAGTAGTAGACGCGCTTTGGTCAGATGTAACGGATGCAACTATTGACGGAGATGTTTTGTATGCTGACAATCGAAAGACTATTACAAGGGACATAACTACTACTTTAGATAAATATGTTTTCAATGGAGCGGTTAAATGGGTAGACTTTCCGTTTTACGATAACACGGATTACACATTAGACAATACAAGTGCATTATTCCTAACTAACCAACCATTGTCTTTTCATTGTACATTAGGTCAAGACCTTTGGTTAAACCTACGCGATAACGGAGTAAAAGTAAACGAAAGAGTTTACTTCGAAAATAGCAACGGAGATGTTTTCTACAAGTCTATAAGTGGTGACGAATATATAAAAGGTGTAGCAGTAGGCTGTAACAACTTCGGCACGTTAACTTTGGTTTCAGGAACTGCTGGACTAATAAAAGGCGATACTGAATATTACGATGTTTACTATGCGGATTCTTTAGTTATAACGCAACGTAGCGCGAAATATAGAATTTATGTAGATAGACGAATACTAATATCTGAAACACACATTTTGTTTTTAGATAGAATGGGTAGTCTAAGTAGTTTTGCTTTTCAGCTTAAAAACTATGAACGCGGAAACATCACGCGAGAAACTTACAACAATGATGTTCAAGGTTTTGTTAGTGATGGCGAGTGGTCTTATAAGACTTATGAACAAGGCTTCGTTAATTACAATACTCAAGTCACTAAAGACTACGACTTGAACACGAATTGGATGACTGAGAACGAGGGTATTTATTTCCAAGAATTACTTACGTCACCACAAACGTGGGTAAAGAACGTAACTTACCGAATCACGGAAGACTTACTAAATAGATACGACGAAACTGGTTGTATTATACGCATACCTGAATCTACCGAGTATTTAAGTTGTAATGTATTAACAAACAACTTCGAAGTATTTAAGCAACGAAATAAGAACTTGATTAAACAAAGCATTTCAGTAAGGTTATCAAATAACGACATAATCAATGGTTAAAATCGTATTAGAAAACGGAACGCTTGACATTAGAGAAGATGTTAAGTTTCCTTTGAATTTTAGTATAGGAGATATTAGGGACATATCCAAAAGAACGGGAACATTCTCAAAGACTATTATCGCTCCCGGTACTAAGAACAATCACGAGTTATTAGGGCATTACTACGATGTAAATATTCAGTCGGGGACATTTAACATAAATACTATTACAAAGTGTCAAGTAATTCAAAACGGAGTTCCTGTATTAGAAGATGCGTTGATTCAATTAACAGGTGTTATAAAGAAGCAAAACACGAACGCCTACGAAGACGAAGTTAACTACGAATTGTTAATAAAAGATTCTAAAGTTGAGTTCTTCACTCAGATAGCAAACAAGGAATTAACGGATTTAGATTTCTCAGATTTAAACCACACTTTAGATAGTGCCTTTGTAGTTAGTTCTTTTAGCAACTCAGTAGCTGACGGATATAAATACATCCTTCCCTATTCAGATGACAACACGTATAGACTAAACGAGTTTAAACCGGCTATTTACGCTAAGACGTATTTCGATAGGATATTCTCAAATGCTGGTTTCTCTTATACGTGGAATGGACTTCAAGACGCTAAGTTTGATAAATTACTAATTCCTTACAATGGCGATGTTGAACAAGCGAATGTAGATTCTTACAAGGTAATTGCTAATAATACGTGGACTACTTCGTATGTAAGTCCTATAGGGCAAAATCCTACGTTCTACGAGGTTATAGATTCGTGGACTGAGGTGTTAGATTCAGCGGGTTCTTTCGACCCTATTACCGGTGTTTATACTGCGCCATTATACACGGACACTACGCAAGGTCAATACTATAATTTTAAGCTATCTTACACGGCTGACATTAACTTAGATAATACAAGTGGTGGTAATGCTTATTCAATACTTTCTTTTTCTAATCAAGGTCAATCAGTAGATAGATACTATTATTTGAGATTTAGGCTAATAAAAAACGGAACAACAGTAGTAGGACAATACATACATTCAGGTGTATTATTTGATGCTACGAATCCACTACCAAACGGACTAAATACAATCGGTACTATTTCGCAAGTTGTTAACATTCCTACAAGCCAAAATATTTTACCTACTGACACAATAGAAGTTCAAGTTGGATTAGGTTTCTTAGCTGCGGGTGTTTCATTTTGGCGCGATGCTGCTGCTCCTTCGATAGGGAATTTAGTTCAAGTAAACCACGAGGTAGATGTTACGAGTTTACAACTTGACATATTACCTAATAACGCTCCGAACTTATACAATGGAGTTGTAGCTGTAGGAGGGTATGTTCCTTCAAAGATTAAGCAAAGTGACTTCGTTAAGTCTATATTTCAGATGTATAATTTGTACGTAGAAATAGACGAAGACCAACCTAACAACCTAATCTTAGAACATAGAGATAACTACTACGATAATGGAGCGGTAAAAGATTGGACTTATAAGTTAGCAAAAGACCGAGAACAAAACTTACAATTTTTACCTGAAGTTACTTCTAAGAAATTAAGACTTACTTACAAAGCTGACAAGGATAGTCCTAATACAATATTTACTGACATTACTAACGAGATTTACGGACAAATAGAATACACTTTCGATAATGAGTATGTTCGAGATACTGACGTTAAAGAATTGGTGTTTAGTCCTACGCCTATAGTAAGAACTATTTTCGATGCGTATGTCCCTAATATTGCGGGTGCTGCTCCAAAGATTAACATTCGTGTTTTATTAGACGGAGGAAACTTGACTTGTCTGCCTTACGATATTTACGATGTTGAGTTTCCTAACACGCCTTCTTTAAACATAGGCACTACAGGACTAACTACCTATCCAGCTGTAGGGCATTTCGACAACCCATTACTACCGACTTTCGATATTAACTTTGGAACGTGTGACTATTACTATTATGCGCCTTCTACGCTTACGAATAACAATCTTTATAACTTATATTGGCGAAGAACTATAAATCAAATCAACGTTGGTAAAATGCTTACTGCGTATTTCGATTTAAATGAGTTAGATATTCAGTCATTAAGGTTAAACGACAAAATACGGATTGATAATTCTTGGTGGAATATCAACAAAGTAATTGACTACGATGCTAACGGGACATCGTTAACCAAAGTAGAGTTGATAAGTGTAGATAGCGAGATTGAGTTAGTGCCATTTCAAACCGGTAACGGAACGCCATTAGAAGACACGATAGTTGCTGTAAGTAGTGATAGCGTTGTAAAAACACGAACACAACAAAGTAACGTAATCTTAGGTAACGCAGACGTAAAAGGAAGAGGTAACGTAATAGGACAAAACGTAAAAGCTGTAGTAGAAGGCAACGGACAAGCCTTAGCAGAAGACGGAATAACAACAAAGAATCTACAAGTAGAAACCATAAACGGACAAAGCGTATCTAATGCTTTACCTACCTATTCAAAGTACATAGCTAACATTAGTCAAACTGGAACTAATGACCCTACGTTAAGCATACTTGAAAATGATTTAGGCGATTTAGTTTTTACTCGTGCTGCCATAGGTAGATATGAAGCTACGTTAACGGGTGCTTTCCCTACTCAGGGACAAGTTTACTTAATGGTTTCAAATAGTCAAGTAGATACTTATTTAAGAATCTTTTGGACTTCTACGGACACTATCGAAATACGGACACTTGATTTCACCAATACGTTAACCGATGGTTTATTAGATTATAATACTTTAGAAATACGTGTCTACCCTTAATTTAATATAGTTTATGAATCAAGTTGAAATTCCTTTAAAACTCACGGGTATAGGCGCAATCAAAAAAGAATTGCGTGATTTAAAAGGTCAGATAGCAAATGCTACCGATCCGGAACAAATGACAAAACTCGCGCAAAGAGCGGGTGAATTAGCCGACCAATTAAAAGACGCAAATGAACAAGTAGCAATCTTTAACAGCGGTTCAAGGTTTGAAGCTGCGTCTAATGCTTTCGGAATGATTAAACAAGACTTAATGTCTTTAGATTTCGAAGGTGCTGCGCAAAAGGCTAAGGTATTTCAAACTGCTATGGCTGGAATAAGCGGTAAGGATATAACAGGAGCGTTTAAAGGATTGATAAGCACTGTTAGCACGTTAGGGCAAACGTTTGTAAGATTCGGAGTTATGTTATTGACTAATCCTATTTTCTTACTTGTGGCTGTTATAGGTGCTATCGTTGCGGGTGTAGTTATTTTCTTAAATAAAATAGGTCTTTTAGGAAAAGCATTTGATTTATTAATGATTCCTGTAAACGCAGCTATTCAAGGTTTTAAAGATATGACTGATTGGTTAGGATTAACTGACCACGCTGGAGAAGAAGCTGCTAAGAATGAACAAGCAAGATTAGAAAAGTTACAAGCAGCATACGAACAAAAAACAAATGACCAAAGAGAATATCAAGAAAATCTTAAAAAAACTTATGAAATAGGTAAAACTTTTGCTGAATCAGAAATAACACTTTTAGAATCTCAAGGTAAAAGCACTATAGCATTACGTAAAGAACAAGCACTTTTAGAAGTTCAAAACGCTAAGAAATTAGTTCAACAAAAACAAGAAGTAGAAAATCTTTTGGGTGTAAATAAAGAGGCTGAAAAATTGCTTGGCATCGACAAAAAATTAAGCGGAAGTAATCAAGAATTAGTACAAGCGCAAACGGCTTTAAATCTTGCACAAGCTAATTATAACAAGATATTAAAAGAATCAAATGAAGACCAAAAGGAATATGCTAAAAATAGATTAGATGCTGCTCGTTTAATTAAAGACTTAGAATTAGAGTTGGTTAAAGATGCTACTGAAAGAGAATTAAGACAAAACAAAGTTAAATACGATAGATTAATAGCCGACCTAAAAACTAATGAAAAGTTAAAAGCTGAAGAAAAGAAAAAGATAACTCAATTATATGCTCAGATTCAAGCAGAAGAAGAAAAAAAGATTCAACAGAAAGCAAAAGACGAGCAATTAAAACAAGCTACTGAGTTGGCTGATGCATTAAATGCTGTTACTGAACAAAACAAAAATAAAAAATTAGCAGCTAATTTAGCAGAAATACAATCTCAAAAAGAAAAAGCTGAAAAGCTAAAAGAGTATAACGATGCGTTAATAGAATCTGAGAAAGGTTTATTCGATGCAAGGTTAGGATTTGCAAAAGGTTTGATTTCAGGATTAACTGAATTAGCTGGAGAAAACAAGAAAATCGCAAACGCATTGTTTTTAGTAGATAAGGCTTTAGCTATTGGTGAAATAATCGTAAATACACAACGAGAAATATCCGGTTATTGGTCTAATCCTACGTGGAAACTTCTCCCGGATGGCGGTACGGCATTGGCTACAAGTGCTTCAACTGCTGCTAAAATACGTGCAGCTACTTCTATAGCTTCTATCGCTGCGTCAACTATATCCAAGTTTATAGGTGGTGGTGGTGGTTCTATTCCTTCGGGTGGTGGTTCTGCTCCAACAGCAACAGCTACGGCACAAGCTACACCGGCTGTAAATCTATTCGGCCAAGGTAATCAACTTAATCAAGTGGGTGCGCCTACAAGCGTAGAAACGAACCAAAATATAACAGTACAAGCGGTAGTAAGTGAAACCGATGTGACTACTACACAAACGAAAATTGATAAAATAAAAAAGAACGCTGAATTATGACAAGTTATCAAGCCTTAATAAATAAGATAGAAGCATTTTACAACTCACATTTACAAGTTAAGAAAGTAGGTAGTGACTTCAAAGAGCAGTTGTTTAATTTTGCTACGAAAGACGAAAAATATCCGATTATCTATATTGTTCCTATCGGAAGTACACCAACCGAAAACACGAATATATTTAGTTTAGAAATTTATTGCTTTGATATCATACAAAAAGACCGAGCAAATATTAACGTAATACTTTCAGATTGCAATCAAATCTTAGTAGACTTAGTAAACTATTTTAGATTCTCAAATGATTATGATTTCGACATAGTTACTGACCCGGTATTTACTCCTTTAAACAACGACTTGTTAGATTATGCAGCGGGTTGGTTAATGACTTTAGATGTTGACGTTTCAAATTGGACTGATTGTCAAGTGCCATTACAAGGTGAGTAACAAAACACGAATTTAAAATAATATAGTTAATGGCAAGAGCAAAGATATCACAACTTGACCCTAAAGGTGCAGACTTATCTTCTACTGATTTATTCGAGGTTAGTGTTAATACCGGTAGTGGTTATGATACTTATTCTATTACAGGACAAGAAATAATAAACGGAGGTAGTGGTGTGTATGTTCCTTATACGGGTGCAACTCAAGATGTAGACTTAGGCGCTAACAAACTTAGTGCTGAATCTGTTTACATTGAAGGAACTAACGGAGCGGGACACTTGCATCTTAAACACCAAAACGCAGACGCTACCGCTTCGGGACAATCTACGGCTTTATTTGCTGACGTTAACGGAGATATCAAGTATAAGAACGATAACGACTATTACACGACATTAAAAACATCGTTAAACACAGCGGATAGAGTTTACACGTTTCCTGACGTTTCGGGTGTTGTGGCATTACAAGAAATTATCTTTGATAAGAAAGCGACATCTTACACTTTGGTTTTAGGTGACGCGTATAAATTAATAGAAATGGAAGTGTCTACGGCTAATACTTTGACCATACCTACAAACGCGAGTGTAGCTTTTCCTTTAGGAACTCAAATTTTAGTAAGTCAATTAGGCACGGGGCAAACAACGATAACACCAGCTGTAGGCGTAACACTACGTTCAAGCGGTGGTAAAACAAAAACGTCTGCTCAGTATTCAATGTGTACATTAATAAAAAGAGGGACAAATGAATGGTATTTAAGCGGAGATATAACAACGTAATAAAAGACGAATGGCAACAAATTTAATGGGCGAATTAGTAGCGAATAACGGAACATTCATACTAAACAACACAACTGAATATACGGGTAGTATAGACGCTATCGTAGTGCTTGAAGATACTGTTTTCAATGCGGTTAAAATTGCGGGAGTAGACGTAAAGTCAAGCTACATAGCAACACCGGCAACAGCGGTAAAAGCGGGTGCTATCTTAACACCTACGGCAGACCAAAAGTTTAGCGGTGTAGATTTAACTTCAGGAAGTGTCGCACTTGTATTGGCTTAATTATGTATGGATACGGCAATAGTATGTTTTTAGCAACGCACGGAATTTTAGCACGAGGAGGAGGGGTTACTCCATTCACAAATCAATATTCACTATTATTTGATGGGGTGGATGAATACGCGAAAGGTTCAACTACATTTAGTGAATTAGATGGTACAAATAAATTCACTTTGTCAATGTGGATTAAACCTACTAATTTAACTACAAGTAGAGTGTTTTTTATGATTCCAAGAAACACAACCTTAAATAATTCACAAGTATTAATTTGGTTAAGAACGACTGGACAATTAGATATTTCAGTAAATACAACTGGTTCTTTTTGTCGAAGTAATACAGGCGTTATAACGGCTGGTGTTTGGAATCACGTATTAATTTGTTGTGATTTATCTCAAGCAACGCAAGCTAATAAAATAAGACCATTTGTTAATGGGGTAGATGTTTATAATACAGCGAGTGGTTTACCTACTGCTTTTCCTGTTTCAAGTGGGACTATTTGGGTTGGTGAAGATTCAAACGGTTATCAATCTCCTGTTTTAGGTAACATTGACGAGGTTGCAATTTGGGGAACTGACCAACGCTCGAATGCAGCGACTATTTATAATAGTGGAGTTCCATTTAATTTATCTACTTTGGCAGCACCCCCAACGCATTGGTGGAGAATGGGAGATGATGATACTTGGAGCGGTTCACAATGGTTGTTAAATGACAATATAGGAAGTTATGATTTAGGCTCTATTAATATGGAAAACGGAGATAGAGTTACTGACGTGCCTTAATTTAAGAATATGACAGATACATACGCAATAATAGATATTAATGACTTGTTAAAAGTAGATTTTACGCAAGTAGGTCAAACGAGTGCTGATACAGTTAGAAAGTCTTTAGATAATTCTAAATTTGTTTTAAAGTGGGAAGAAACACCTACTTTCATAAAAGATGGCACAATCATTCCTTTGCAGTTATTGACGCATTCTGAATGCTTAGATTTAATGAATACTCCTGAATGGAGTGAAATTATAGAATAATGGCAAGATACGCAAATAACGGAATATTCTACGTCAAGTATAAGACGCGTGTAAAGATTCAAAAATTACTACAATCTTTGATTCGTGAATACGATGCTATTGACACGGGGGCTTTGTACGAGTCAGTTCGTATAAACGCAGAAATACCCGCTTTAGGAGAGTTGAATATTCAGATTAACGCGATGTATTACTTTGGATTCTTAAACAACGGAGCGAACTTATGGAATGGCGGAGTAATAGCGTCTTATGATTTCTGCGCTAAGTTAACCGACTTAATGAATAGTAGCGGTGTAAGTGCTGAGATATTCGACCAATATACCGAGTGGATGACGCAACGTTATCCTTTACTACAAGTAGCTACTATATTAGGAGAAAAGCGAAGTATAATCTACTCATTTAATCCTATCGGTGGGGAGTTCTTAGGAGCGTTATCTTTTAAAGGTTAAGTTCCTTTTTCATAGATAACATATTAAACACAAATATTAACGACAAATCGGAGGCTTGACTTATCTTAGTCAGGTCTTCGTTGCATATAGAGTATAGTAATCTTTCCCACGACCATTTTTTAATCTTTTGTTCTTCTTGGATTTCTTTCTTTTCTTCTGGTGTTAGGTCTTTAGTATCTTCTTCGGTTTCTTCTTCTTCAAATTCGGGTTCAAAAAGGTTAGCGTAAGTCTTCATAAAGTTATCTCTAAAAGACAAATACTCTGGAATGATTCCGTAAATGTGTGGTATTGGTATTTCGTCAAATAGATACGCCCTATCAAAAGGCGAATAAGTATAAGGCTCGTAAATGGTTTCTTTCCATTCGTTCTTTTTCGTCTTTTTGTAACATATAGCAGCTATCTCAGAAATATTTTCTATGTAGTCTTTGCTAAAGAAATACTCTATATCTATAAACTCCCCTAAAGTTAGCTTATTAAACCCCTTAAAATGCATCTTAGCTACTTCTAATTTATACTTCTTAGGTGGTTCTGAGTTTATCCACTTGACTTTGTTCATAAACTCTTGAATCTCGTCAACGTCGTAGTCTTCTAAGTCTTCAGATGGTAGACCCGTGAGCGTAGCTAAGGCTTCTATTTCACGAGAAAATAGTTCCGGTATATCTTTTAGTGTACGAAGTTCTTTAAATTGTAGAACGTCTATATCATTCCACGACTTCGGTAGTAGCATTTTCAATTTGTTTAGAGAATTTTTGTCCTATGTAAACTAAATAAGGAACTGCAACGGCAGCTTTTTGTTCTCTAAATAATTTAGCCTTGTGTTTGATGTGTGCTTTGTCGTAGTGTTCTACTTTAGATAAGTCAGTTCTTTTAAATAGAACGGCAATAAGTTCGCTTAAATAACCTTTGTGTTTAGAGTTAATTATTTTCTCTATTACTTTCATATCTTTTACCGATAGCTTAAACTCTTCCTCGTGTGACTTGTATGTATATCCGTCTATTTCTATTTCTTTGATTATATCCGCGTCAGTTTTTTGGTTAAATTCCTGTACGTATTTCTTGAATGTTTCAAAGTCTATGTCAGCTTCTACCATTTCGTCTTCACTTACTCCTAAAAGTTCAAATACTTTGATATGCTTTTCGATTATATCTAAAGACGAATCGTTGTGTATCTCCGTAATGTCTTCAAATTGCTGAATAGTTAACTCATCTAACTGATTCGGGATTTGTTTTCCTAAAATTTCTATCATAATTTTTTTTAACAAATATAACACACTTTTTAATATAGTACAAAATGAGTAAAGATTTACCTATCTATAAAATCACAATCGACCCTGAATACTCCGACGGAGAAGATTTAGGAATCGAACAAATCGCATTCACTTCAACACCGGCTATTAAAGTTAAAGGTATGGCGTTTAATCAAGCGCAGTCTTTCTTTTTTGCTGACGCTACTAAATACCGAATCGTTGCACCCGCTATGATTCCAATGGAGATTTATAGACGTGACGACGAAAGCGGTGAGTATTATGTTCAATTTACCGAAGAGGTAATAGAGCAAATATACACGAAGTTTATGCGTGACTTAAACAATAGAGATTTATTTAACTTAGAACACGAAACTGAGAAAACTGTTCCCGCTTATATTCTTGAATCTTGGATAGTTGAAAAACCACGAGAAGACAAGTCTTATACAAGCTACGGAATAGAAGTGCCAAAAGGTACTTTGATGTTGACTGCTCAAGTTACCGACGTTGACTACTACGAGAAATTAGTAAAAGACGAACAAATAGGTTTCTCTATTGAAGGTTTTTTAGGTCTGAAACTAAGTAATCAAATTAAATTAAATACAATGAAGTTACCAGACGGAGAACATTTAATCGAAGGTAAAATCTACGTAGTAAAAGACGGAGAAATTATCGAGGTTAAAGAACAAGAAATGGCTGAAACTCAAGTTGAGGAGGAAGTCAAAGAAGAGGTTGCTATGGCAGAAGACGTAGTAGAAGAAGAAGTAAAAGAAGAAACAACCGAAGAGCCTACTGAAGAAGTTGTAGAAGAGGCTATGGCTGTGGATACGGCTACTGACGCTGAAGCTATCTTAGCTATCGTTAAACCTATGATTGAAGAACAAGTTAATTCTTTACTTGCTATTATCGCAGACTTGAAGAACCAAGTTGAAGAGCGTATAATGGAAAAAGAAGAAGAAGAAGAAGTTATCGAAGAGGTTAAAATGTCTGCATTCGATAAATTCAAAGCATTTCGTAATACTTTTAAAAACCAATAAAAATGAATCGTAAATTAAAATTCGACTTAGACGTTGAAACTAACGCACTTTTGTGTGCGAATCCTGAAGAGTTTTACTCTCGCGCTTATTTAACTGATACTACTGCGGATAACTTCCGTACACTTCCAGGTATCAAGTCAGCTACTAAATTAGCTAACGTAACTTTCGGTAACATCTTACAAGCATCTACTTGTAACTTCTCTGCTCCGACTGATACATTGAACGCTATCGACATCGACGTATGTCCTTTGTCAGCTATGGCACAAATTTGTCAGTTTGACCTTGAGCAATCTTTCTTAGCTTTACAAATGGCTAAAGGTTCTAACGGAGATTTTACTGTTGCTTCTTTTATGTCTTACTATTGGGACACTATGTCTAAGCAAATTGGTGAAGACGTTGAGTTATTGAGATGGCAAGGTGACACTACATCTGAAAGTGCTATCCTTTCTTTGTGTGATGGTCATTTGAAGAAACTTTGTGCTGACGCTGACGTAGTAGGTCAATACGGAGGTGCTGTTACTTCTTCTAACGTACTTTCTACGCTTGAAGGTGTTTGGGCTGCTGCTCCATCTACAATCAAATTCAAAAAAGGAGATTTAAGATTTTATGTTTCTGCTAACGTTGCTCAAGCTTACGAATTGGCTGCTGCTTCAGGAAACACTCAAACTTATGTAACTCTTCCTTTAGGATTGACTTTCTTAGGTATTCAAATGGTAGTTGCTGAAGGTATGCCGGATAACACTATCGTGTTGACTTTGAAAAACAACCTTATCTACGCATTTGATGCTGAAGGTGATGCTAAAGCATTGAAAGCTGTTAACCTTTCTGACACAGTTGCTGAGCCGTACATCCGTACAAGAGCGAACTTGAAAGTAGGTTTTTACCATACAAACCCAACTGAAATCGTTGTTTATAGTTCTTGCTTTGAAGCATAATAAACATTTTTCATAGGTAGAGGGTGGTGACTAATCGCCACCCTTTTTTTTGAAACTTTAAAAAAAATAAATATATGTCTTGCGCAACATTACAAACAATCACAAAATCGTGTGACAATAATTCCGGAGGAATTTACACGTTGTACGTAAACCAACAAGATAACATCGCATCTATTACAACTGACGAAACAGGGACTAATTGGATTGTTGATGGTATCACTTTAACTGACCCTTTAGATGTATTCGTTCCTATCGAATTTAGAAGAAACGTAGGTTCTTATACTGAAGAAGCAAACATCGACTTAATCAATGGTTCTTCTTACGTTACTCAAACTATCAACTTAATGTTGCATAGACGTGACCAAGAGAAATCAAAAGCTATTAAAGTGATGGGTGCTGGTCAACAATACTTAGCTGTAATCGTAGGTGATGCAAATGGTAAGTTTTGGTACTTCCCTTATATGCAAGTAACTGCTGTAGGTGAAGGTTCAGGTACTACTCGTGCGGATGGTTCAAAGTATTCTTTGACTCTTACTGCTGAGAATGAATTTTTAGCTTACGAGGTTGACTCTACAATTATAGCGGGTCTATTGTAATCTGTTTTCTATCCATAATTAGCCACTCTTTTTAGGGTGGCTTTTTTGTTTTAAACAAATACAAGAATATACTTATAATATAGTTATATGATTTACTTAGAAAAAGGGCAAGTAAACACCTTTGTTTTAACATTAACTGAAGTAACTACGTATAGTAGTCCCTTTTATTTATTCGTGTTTGAGAACGAATTTAACACGGCTTTAGAGCCTATCTTATGGGCGGGTGTAGACTCTTCACCTTATCCGGAAAGATACAATTTATTTACTTTAGAAGAAGGAGTAGACGTAGACTTTGTTAAAGGTCAATATACATACAGCGTTTACGAAAGTGACGAAGCTATAATAGTAGACGAAAACACGAATGTAAACGATTACAATTTAATAGAAGAAGGAAGAATGGTAGTAGCGGGAGTAGTAACTAATTCAATATACGACTAATGGCGTGGTATAACATATTTAAAAAAGAAGAAAGTAAACCCGAAGTAGTAGAGGGTTATCAATCATTTAGCACACCTTTTGGTAAGGTAGGCGGTGCAAACTTGTCGTTACCTTATGTAAACGGAAGATATCAAATAAGCGGATATGTTCCTTTTGGTAATGATAACCTTTACCCACAACTATTGACGCAATTATATTTTACAAGTCCGCTACACGGAGCGATAGTGGATTTTAAAACGAATGCAGTTACTGGAGGAGGTTATGTATTAAAAATTGATAAACTAACTAATGAGGAGAAATTAAATGTATATACTTTCGAAAGAAAAGCAAAGTTACATAAATTAGTATCTTCAGTTACAAAGCAATTAATTGTACATAATAGGGTTTATTTTAAATTGTTTTTTGGAAAAAAAGGCGAATTAAAAAAGATAGAAAATATTTTTCCCGACAAAGTAAGAGTTAATAGAGAAAAGACTTGTTATTATATTTGTGAAGATTGGGCTTCAAGAATAGACGTAGAACCTATTAAACCTTATTCTCCTTCTTGTAATGATAAAATACAATTATATGTTTATGAATATCATTCGTTAGGACAAGATTACTATTCTTTACCAACTTATTCAAGTTGTACTAATTGGATTTTCTTAGATGGCGAAATGAGTTATCTGCATAAATCAAATATTCAAAACTCTATCTTTCCGTCTTTTGCTATGATGTTTCCTAAGAAGCCACAAAGCGAAGAAGAAAAGCATATAATTAAAGACACTATTGATAAAATGAAAGGCGCAGCGAATGCCGGGAAAGCTGTTGCGTTTTTCGCTAATTCTGCTGAGAACCTTCCTAAGATAGAAACTATTTCTACAAACAATAACGACCAATTATTTATACAAACTGACGGAAGGATAGACGAGAAAATATGTCAAGCGCATACAATCGACCCTATTTTAATGGGTATTCGTGTAAGTGGTAAATTAGGTTCTGGAAGCGATATAAAGCAATCTTATGTAATATTTGAAAAGAACGCTATTATGCCGTTAAGAAATGAAGTGGAAGAAATATTTAACGACCTTTTATTTATTGCTCGTTTAAATGTAGAGTTCGAACTTAACAACTATCAAATAGTTGGAGACATTATATCTGAAGAAACAAAAATTACTGAAAAATGATTTACTTCGTAACTGAAACCTATTTAAAGACGAACACTCCTATAACTGCAAACGTAGATGTAACAGACGTTACTCCATACGTAAAGACACAGAGTGATTTAAGAATACAACCTATCTTAGGGACTTATTTTTACAACTATTTATTAGCACAGTATAACGCTCAAACGCTTAATCCTGACGAAGAGTTATTGGTAGAAAAGATAAAGCCTTGTATCGCGTGGTATAGCGCAGTAGATGCGGTGTTTGGTTTGTCTTACCAGCTAAAAAATAAAGGTTTACAGCAACAAAACGGAGATTATTCTACGAGTGTAAGTAGAGCAGAAGTAGCTTTTGGGATGGAACACTACGAAGAGAAGGCTGCATTCTACGAAAGACGTTTAAGAGAATGGCTAAAAGAACAAGTTAAAGCTAATCCTAATATATTCCCGGAGTTTGTAAGTTCATTAAATACTGACTCAGATATGAAGCCATTAAAAGACGAAGACCAAAACGGGTATAACATAGGAATTTTGATAATATGAAGACTAAGCTACTTTTAATTTGTTCGTCTTTTCTTGCGGTGTTATCGCCTATTAAACCACTTATTTACGTGGCTATTTTAGCAATACTTTTAGACACGGGGTTTGGTATTTGGAGAAGCGTAAAGAAAAACGGATATGCTTCGTTTAGGTCGCGTAAATTATCGCATACTATAAGTAAGACATTTCTTTATTCGTTAGCTATTGTATTCGTGTTTTTCGTGGAAAAATACATAGCCGCTGATTTAGTCGCGCACTTTATAGCAATAGACTTAATCTTAACAAAAGCAGTAGCGTTATTCTGCGTGTTTACGGAAGTTATTTCCATCAATGAATCATATCAATCGGTTACAGGAAAAAACATTCTTAAATCGCTTAAATCATTTGTATTAAGAGCCAAAGAAGAAGCTGACAAAATAAAAGAATAATGGACACTACTAAAATAGTTCAACAAAGATTACCTAAATCGCAGTTTATTAGCGAAAACACGGACAAAAAACAAATCTATTTACATCACACAGCGGGTAATAAAAACCCTATCGCTACAATTAAAGGTTGGGAAGCAAATAAAGAACGTGTAGCTACTGCTTTTGTAATAGGATATGAAGGAACGATAGCACAAGCTTTTAGTTCGAGAGATTGGGCTTGGCATTTAGGTGTAAAAGATAGCGTGTTTAAAGGTCAAGGGTTGCCGTATAAGAACTTAGATAAATATTCCGTAGGTATAGAGTTAACTAACTGGGCTTACTTAGTAGAAAAAGGCGGAAAATACTACAATTATGTAGGTGGTGTAGTGGATAAATCTGAGGTTACTTGGTTAGAGAAGCCATTTAAGAACCATAAAACTTGGCACAAGTATAGCGACAAACAAATTGAATCGTTACGAGAGTTACTTTTGTATTTAGGAGAAACATACGGAATATCTTTAAAATATAACGATGACATTTTTTCGTTAAACACACGAGCATTAAAAGGGGAAAACGGATTGTATACACATAATTCAGTTAGAGTAGATAAGTCGGATGTTTACCCTTGTCCGAGATTAATTCAAATGTTAAAAGGCTTATGAGGTATTTAATTTTATTCGTGTTTTTGTATTCCTGTAGTGCGGAATATCACTTAAACAAA
>JACCED010304036.1_pt1 | contig 20209 bp, 27 predicted proteins | sample 7455021 | NCBI WGS metagenome assembly JACCED01 (sample SAMN15323456, study PRJNA562643) | freshwater metagenome | isolation source: river surface water | place: USA:Blue River Watershed | collected 2017-08-19
TTTATATTATTATTTATATTATTATTTAAATTATTGTTTATTTTATTATTTAAATTATTATTTATAATATTTCCTTTAAAATTTTTTTTTAATAATAAATTATTTATTAATACTTTATTCATTATATATTATTTATATATTTATTTTGAAAATACAACATAAAAGTTTTTTCTATCAATTGGATTTTCTGCAGTAAATGGTTTCCAATTTTTAATTTCTTGTTCATATATTACATTAAATCCTTTTTCTTTTATAAAATTAAAAGTATATTCTTCCTGTTCTTTATTTAAAAAATCATTTTCAAAAATAATACGTTCTATACCATCTAAAAATGTTGGTTCTTCTTTTAAAATATAATATAATGCACCTTCGCAATCGCATACTAATACATTAAATTGTTTATTATATTTATTTTTAAATTCTGTAAATGTCATTGTTTTAACCCATGAAAATCCTTCTTCTAAAGTATCAGCTGGTTTAGTAAGCATATTTTTTTGAATTAACTTTTGTTTTGATATTGCGGATTCTTCTACTATAAAATTTAACTTATTATCATTTCTATTTTTATATAAATCTTGTAAATAATGATCACCACACTCAACAGTTACTAAATTTTTTTCATCATTTAAAATACATGAAATTACACAACTATTTCTTCCAATATTTCCACCTAATTCTAATACAACATCTGATGGTTTTATATATGTCATACTTAGAAGTTGTTCAGGATATTCTTTTGTTTTTATATTACCTTTAAAAATAATATTATCATGAATAAATTTTAATTTATCTTCTGGTTTTTTTATTTTATTATAAACTTCTGTAAATTTTTTTTTCAACATTGACTATATTATAAATATATATAACTAATTATAATATAATTTACGCAATGTTTTAATGTAATTTTTTTTTTAATTCTTTAATTTCAAATGTATTATCATCATTATTTATTATTTTTTTTATTTCATATGATCGCTCATTAAATAGTTTATCTATTACAACTACATTATCATAAAATGTTAATGAAAATGTTTTTTTCTTAAAATCAATAGCTTTTAAAACAGTTTTATCAGGATTATTATGATCTGGTGTATGATATATATTTAAATTATCTATTAAACTTTTACAAAATTCTACAAATGATGTTTTACTGTCTGAAGAATATGATGTACAAATATCTTCGCATAAATATATTCCACCATTTTTTAAATAATTATACATTTTTTTTAATGTACGTATTTGATGTTTTGGTACATGACTACCATCGTCAATAATAATATCAAAATTAATATTTTTTTCTAAAAATTTATTCCAAAAATTATCATCATTTTGATCACCAATTATTATATGTACATTATCACCAAAATCTTTTTGTAATTTTAAACATTCTTCATTTATATCTATTGCATATATAGTACAATTATTATCAAAATAATAATTCCACATATCAATAGAACCTCCTTTAAATACTCCAATTTCTAATATAATAGGATTTTTTCCTATAAATTTGTTAAAGTGTTTATCATATATATCAAAATAATTAGACCATTTATGTATTAAATGATTAGATTTTTCTTTAAAAAAAAATTTTTTTAATTTATTTTCTTCCAAATCTTTATTTTCTATTTGATCCATTTTTTATATTATAATATTTATATTAAAAAATAATAAAAATAACATAATTTATTTAACAATATATTAATATTTTTTTAATATTATTATGCTTACTGTTTATATTGGTTTCGATTCTTCTAATTATACACAAAAATTAGCACACGATGTTTGTTTTAGATCTATTCGCAAATATAATGATAAAGTAAAAATAGTATCACTCGTAAAATCAGAATTAGTTTCAAAAGGATTATTTTCAAGAGATTATGATCCAAAAGCATCAACCGAATTTACTTATACTAGATTTCTTGTACCATTTCTTAATAATTATGAAGGTATTGCTGTATTTTGTGATTCTGATTTTCTTTATAATTATGATATTGAAGAACTTTTACAATATTATGACAATTCAAAAGCTGTCATGTGTGTAAAACATGAACAAAAATCTGTAACATCTGTAAAATTTTCTGGAATGCCACAAAATGATTATCCTCGTAAAAATTGGTCAAGTCTTATGCTTTTTAATTGTGCTCATCCATCATGTAAAAATCTAAATCTAGATACAGTAAATAAAGAAACACCAAAATATTTACACCGTATGGAATGGTGTAAAGATGAAGAAATAGGAGAAATACCATATCAATATAATTATCTTCTCGGATATTATTCAACAGATGATGCTAAAGCAGTACATTATACTGAAGGTGGACCATGGCACAATGAATGGTATAATTATAAATTACCCAAAGAATGTATTCATAAAAAATATGGTCAAGATTGGTTTGATTATCTTGATGGAGAAGAAGCAAAAATTCTTTTGAGTGAATTAAATAAAACGATCTAATTGTTATACTTGTTCTAATAAGTTAACTAATCTATATAATGTAAATATTGTGCTAATTCTAATTGTACTTTATTATCATCCTCAATATATTCCTTTCGTATTAAATAAAACATATCAACAATAAAATCACTTATTGCATTTTTTATATTATGTTCATCTATAATTTTATTTATTAAATCTTCTTGTATTTCTTCTATAGTTATATATTTATTATTATTAATATTAAAAGTTATATTTTTAAGTTGACATATTTCTAAAATTATAATGTCTAACAAATTTAATAAATAATTTATTTTAGTATTATTAATTTTTCTTTTAATTGTTTCATAACTATCAAGTGGATATATTTTTTCTATTTTTTGTAAACTATCATATATTTCATTTAAAAAATAAGTTCTTTTTTTATAACCTAATTTTTCAAATACTTTATTCCCTAATAAACAAATTTCTTTTTGATTTATATCACCAAAATATACATCACAATCTAAATGTTCAATATCTAATGCTTGAAGTGTTGGATATAATAATGATGTCATTAAAGGATCATGTGATTGTATAACAACGTGTTGTCCAGCTTTTTTTAATTCTGATATCGTACATGCACTATTAAATCTATAGACATCCATAGTATAATCTGTTCCTAATTGTAATGCTGTACCTTGTATAAATTTAATTCTTGTTGTATCATAATTTAAATAATTAATTAACATTTTAATAATTTTTTCGTGAATATTTGTTCTTATTTCTAAAACTTCAAAATTTGATTTAGCTGAATCAAGATATGCATGTATATCTGCTAATAAAATTTTAATATTACAATTATTATTCATGAATTTACATATTTGTATTAATGGTATCAGATAATTTAAATTTGGTATAGCTGCTGGTGTAGTACCCCAATAAATATTTAATGGTCTATCTTCTAATACTTTTTTTGCATATTCTCCATTTATAACTACATCTATTGTCTTTACTATATTATCATAATTTATTTTATTATCTACAAAATCTATTCCACTATCTACCATAATTAATTAAATATAAAATAATACTTAATTCAATGTATATTTAAAAAAACTAAAGAATAAATTCTCGAAACGTTAAAGAATACCGAACATTATCGCAATATTCTTTTGGAATTGTATGTTGATAATATTTTTGACTAGAACCTGCCATAATAAATACTGATCCACTTTCTAGATTAAAAGAAAAATCATCAATCTTTGTTTTGTCATTTCGAATAAAATCAATTTTACGTTCATTACCAATTGATAAACCGATAATAGTTGGCTTTTCTCCAAATGAAATTGCAGAATCACGATGTGGAGCAATAAAGTTTTCCCCAGTAGGATACTTATTAATTAAACAACTGTTGATTTTTGGAATTTGAAATCCATCAACATTATTCTCATTACCAAATTCATCTACAAATGTTTGTACTTTATTAATTAAATTATTTACAGTACTATCAATTTCAAATGAAGTCCAATGCGGATAACGTTCTTTCCACAAAGGACAAAAGTATTTTTTATCTACCTGATACCATTTTTGTAGACGCGAAATACCAAAATTATGTTTAATACTCGGAATAAAGTCATTTGTAGTATCTAGATAAACCTTTAATTTTGATTCCTCTTCTTTAGTAATGAAATTAGGGATATAATGGAAGATACTAGGGGTATCATCATATTCAGATACGATATTGTTAATCATTGTGATTTATGTTAATTAATTTACTTATTGATATATAAAGTATATATATGATATTAAATTTCAATTTTTAATAAAAAATTTGAAAATATGAATATATTGATCTATCTATAAGAAAATATTTATATCATACTAAAATGATTTCCTCATACTCTTCCTTTTCCGACGCGACGGACAATTCCGCGTTTTGCAACAAAAAGACCGCGACGAAGTTTTCCGCGGACTATTGCTTTTGCCATGAGTGCGACAAGATTGTTACGCCTCGCGATCGTTTGTATGCTATTAGTGAAAGTGATCAGGGGTGGACTGGCTCTTTGGGCGTGACTACGTGTGAACCGCGCTCGGCATTTGAGAAGGCTTATTATGACTATTTTGGTGTCCTTTTCTCTCCCGATGCCTCGATTGCCGCCACAGTAGCTGAAGCTATGCCTTTTGGTTATGTTTATGATTCGAACCTTGAGGATGTTGTGGACGACCCCGAAGATTTTTCCGTAGACTTTTACGAGAATTTAGCCGACTATTAATCAGAGGGCTATTTTGATGTTTATGATTGCGGCGATGGTTACAATATTACCGATTTAACTAACTATTACACCGATCCGAAAGTTCGGGAGGCATCTCAGAAAGAGGCAGCTATGAATAGGGCTAAGTTTGGCCTTGCGCCTCTGACTGCAATTGAGGATGATCCTGAAGAGGAAGATGAGTCTGAAGAGGGTGATGAAGAAGAGGAGGAAGAGGAGGATGTAGAGGAGGAGGAAGAGGTAGAGACTGAAGATGCCGATGAGGATGCTGATGAGAACATGGAAGATCTTCCCCATGAAATTCTCTCTCCTTTGCAGGCTCTTCACCAGTTTATGCGCAATTCGGGCGTTCGTTATTCCTGGTATTTGTTTGAGCGCAGCTGGTTTTGTCGTTCACAGAGTTTGCAGGAATTGACGGTAAAGGTTATTCTTTCTGGGAAGGCTGCAGAGATTAATGTAGCTGCTGGAGATTTTGACGAGCATTTGCTAGAATTGTTATCTAAGTAATTTAATAGTTTTTTGTTAGATTTTGTTAGTCAGTGTTAGATTTTGTTAGTCAGTGTTTGTTGTTATTATTCATTTCTTTATTAAACATGTTAAAAAATAAAAATATATATATAATATTTAATTATATACATGAATAAAATAACTATTTTTTTATTAGTAATTATATGCATACAAATTACAACTTTAATTATAAGCGGACTTCGTGGTATACATAAATATTTTTTATTAAATGAATTAGATTTATATAATAGATATGAATCAATAAATGGAAATCCCTGGGTTGTAATAACAGGAGCATCTAGTGGTCAAGGTAAGGAATTCGCATATGAATTTGCACAAAGAAATTTTAATTTATTATTAATTGGTTCTAAAAGAACTGAAATAGTTAAAAAAGATTTAGAAAAAGAATATCCAGATATTAAAATTAAAGTTATTTATAAGGATTTTAGAGATGCACATAAAGATGATTTTTTTGATGAAATACAAAAAGAGTTTGATTTATTAAATGAGAATATAAGTATTTTAATAAATAATATTGGTTATAGAACAGGATGGAATCCATATCATAAGATGGATCCAAAATATATCAGAGATACTATTGCTGCAAAACCAATTGTACAAAGTAGATTAATTAGAATGATTATACCTATTTTTATGAAACGTAAAAACTTAAAAATGAAGAGTTGTTTACTTAATATTTCTGCACAATGTATACATCCAAACTATTTATTAGGTATTACAACAAGTAATGAAATATCTGTACCATATCTAAGTGTATATGAAGCAAGTAATGCATTTTGTTTTTATCAATCAAGCTCTATTTATAAGGAATATAAAAATGATTTTGATATATTAAATATAACACCAGGAGCTGTTGTTACACAAAATACAGAATATTTAAATAGTACTTTATTTAGTGTATCTAGTACAAAGTTTGTTAAACAAATTATTAAAATGATAGGACATGTTAAAGGTAATACTTGCGGTTATTGGGGACATGCATTTTCACCATTCTTAATAAATTGTTTCCCTTTTGTAAAAGATAGAATATTACAAAAAGTTGGTGAAAATATATCAACAAATTTTATGAATTGTAATAAAGAATATAAATAAAATTTTAAAATCTACATAACAACAACTTGATTAAAACGATTATCAGAAACAATCATAGGATCGCAAACTAATTCATTATTTTCATTAATAAAACCATATGGATTTTCACCCATTAGCATCTCAAGATATGCATTATCAATAATAATTTGTGGCAGTTTATTTTCTTTATTTTCTTCAATAACAACCTGATAGTCATCATCAAATACAACAGATGGTACATTTGAAAGTCGATTGATAATAATATGTAGATTTGATTTCTCCAAAAAATCAGTGTAATCTACACCAGTTTGATTATATTCTTGAATGATTTCATCAAAAATATCCTCTGCCATCTCAGGATCCTTTGTATATTCATATTTTTTCCAAATCATATTGTATGGGATACTTTCATCATATTTATAAACAGTATTAATTTTAACTCCTGTAAGTGGTTTCAAATTAATATTTTTAAAAACTTCCATTACAGGTGATCCTTTATAATTATATCCATAATGTTCGAGATAATCCATAACAGTATTACCAGTTCCAATTACATAATCATCATAATTAAATTTACCAAATTCAATTAGAATTTTAATGATATTTGCAATCTTCTTCAGTGTCTTCTTATCACGAGCCCATGAAAACTGATCAAGAATATGACAAATAATTGGAACACTATATGATTGTTTATTAAAAATTTCATAAACACGCCATTCATAAGAATAAGAATTGAATGTTTCGTGAGACAATAATGCCTTTAGTTCATCTGCCATAAAGTTGTGAATTAATAGAAAGATAATAGTTTCTCCATCAGTTGTTTCATTTGGAGCACTAATGTATGGTAAATCTTTTCCATAATAATGTTCATACCAAAGATTAATATATTTCTGATAATATACTTTCTTAAATTTATTGTTCATACAATTAAGAATAGAATGACAAATAGTCTTTGATGTGAAATAATTGCGAAATTCTAGTAGTGCTTTAGGATTTTCTTGTTCGCACCAATTCCAAAAATATTCAATACGTTCTATAGTACGCTGTGTTGATGTAAAATTCTGATAAAGTTCACTAAACAGAGAATATAAAATTTCAAGTACATTAAAATTAAGAGAATTAATATCCATTATTTTATCAATAACAATTTTATTGTTATTTCGTAAAAATTCAATTACGTCAAAGCGCATATCTTTAAAATTAAAATTAATACATTCATGTTGATTTTTACGTATTTCTTGAATAATATTTACAAAATCTATATTATTCATAATATTGAGAATTTCTTCAGATTGAATTGATTTTTCATCACGATAAACATTAAATTTCTTATGTAAATCATATTTACACGGAGTAAGAACTAAATTGTAAAAATGCTTAATTTCCTCACATTCAGGACAAGCATCATAACCAAAAGCAATACAGGGAATAGTACGAGACATTTTAATGAATTAATATATATTTATTATATATGATACGTATATTAAATAAAATTTCAATTTTTTATTAGAATATATTTAGTGGTTTAACACCAAATATATTCTAATAAAAAAAGTTTATTCATCGAGATAATTTACAACTTCATCATCCTCATCATCTTCTACATAAATCTTTAGACGTTTAAGTTCTGCAAAGAAAAATCGAAGTACAGTATCACGTTCTTTAAGTGAATCTGGGTGGACAATATCTACAAAAGCATAATTATCAATAAATTCAGATTTATATTGATATTCAGATAGAGCCTTTGATACGAAATCTTGTATAGATGTAATTGTATGAAAACTTTCAGGAATTAGAATTCCAATATGAATTGTATCTACACTTGGAATAATTGCTACTAAGATAATTTCAGAAATACTCTTTTTAGGCTTAACACCTTTCTTTGCCATTTCTTCAAGAGCCTTTGGGTTTAGTGGTTTTGTCTTTGTTTCAGTTTGAATAAAATTCTTCATCCAAACTGATACATCACTAGATTCAGGATAAACTGTTTCTTCACCATTTGTAGCAGATATATTTAGACATTGGCAAGAAAAATTACATCCATTTGAAATCATTTGTTGAGCAGTAGCTTTAAATTCTTGGGTAATACCCTTAATAGATTTGGAAAAAGTATTTTCGAAAGACATAATTTAATAGTTAATTAATTACTAAGTTAACTAGTATAGATTAAAATAAATAAAATTCAATTTTTTACTTCTTTTTACTGCCACTTATAGTTATACAAAAATGCATTAAGTCGTGGAATATGTGATGTATCCTCTCCATATTGTCCCATAGAATCAGAATGTAGAAAGAAATATTCGATAACACGATTATTATTACGAACATACCAAAAAGATCCCATTCCTCCATATCGCATTATATAATGTCCAATTTTAATATTAATATTTTTAATTTCTTCAGTAATATCTAATCCAACTTGTTTAGGATCATCAAACAAATATGATGGATTGTTAACAGGACATTCTTTCATATGGAGTTCTTGCTTACCACAATATCTACAACAATGACCTGAAGTTTTGTGAAGATGAGGATGAGAACAATTGCGAACTTGACAAAATTGTGAACTTGGTAATACGTCAGAATAATATTGTTGTAGAGACTTATATTTATTTTCATTACCACATTCAACTTGTCCGTGACCGAAACAATTACATTTTCCACATTTATGACCGTTGGTCACGTGTGAATTAGCGAAACGACATCCGTAAACTTTGCAAAGAGACATTTTGTGTTTATATATGATTAAAATGTTAATATATTTAGATTAAATAAAATTATTTTTCAATTTTTTCTTATAAATAAATCTATTGCTTAATGTAATTCCAAATAAAATCATTCAAACGCGAAATATCAGAAGTGTGTTCACCATATTGACCATGAGAATCTGCATGTAAAAAGAAATACTCAATGTGACCATTTGTGTTGCGAATGTACCAAATAGATCCCTGAGCACCAAAAAGAGTTATGTAATGTTTGTTGCGAATATGTGTTTTCTTAACTTGTTTGACAATTGAATAGTCGCTACAACCAGAAGTATCTGGATAATATTTTGTAAGTGCATTTTGCTTTTGAATACTTCCACATTCGACTCGGCCGTGACCGAGTCCATTACAGTTGCCACATTTGTGGTCTTTTGTTACGTGCGAATTCGCATAGCGACATCCGTAAACTTTGCAGAGAGTCATGTTGTTGGGTGATATATAAAATTTTTTAATGAAAATATAAGTATGTTCAATATTTCAAATTTTTTTTATTCTATATTTCTATAAAATATTTTTCCATCTTTATAATGATTATAATAAATAGGTTTATCATTCACAAAATATGCATCTACAATTAGGTGTCCGTCAAGTGAATATTTTTTATATGGTCCTTCAAAATTACCATTAATATGATAAGATTCGCATAATAGAAATCCATTATCAAACCATTCTTGATATAAATCAGATATATACCATTTAAAAAATTTAGGTTTATTTTTTTCAAAATGTGTTGTAGCTCTGATATAACCAAAATAATAATAAAATGCTTTTTTGTATGACAAAAAATATAATATATTATCATTATCATATTCATTATTTACAATATAAAAATCATTAAAAAATCTTTTTTCAACTCTATCAACAATTTCATTTGTTTTTATTGATTGTATTTTTATTATTTTAAATTTTTTTGTAAAATAATTAGAATATAATGGGTCTACTATTTCGAAAAGTCCTTCATAATTACTATCTTTATGTTCTACCATAATAGTAAGAAGATGATCATTTATATTTGTATAAGCTATAGTATTCATTTTATTAAATTATTGGGTAAGTAACTAATAAATAATTAAGTTAACTAATTAAGTTAACTAATTAATAAATCAATTTTTTATTATTTTTATAAAAAAAATAATTATTTAATTAACTAATATATATATATATAAAATATGGGATATGCATTATATGATCAATATTCATTATTACACTTTTCTATGGGTGTAATAGCATTTTTTTGGGGAATGACATTAGAAACTTGGATAATAATTAATATAATTTATGAAATTTTAGAAAATACACAAATTGGATATAAATTAATTCGTGATAGAATAAAACAATGGCCTGGTGGAAAACCAAGTCCAGATTCAAAAATAAATTCAATAACAGATATCATTTTCGGTATTTTTGGTTATTTAGTAGCAAAAAAAGTATATATTCATTTTGATAGATTACAAGTTAATTTAGGTTATAAAAATATGAACAAGAAAGATCATTCAATATAAAAAAATATAAAATTTTAAGAAAGCATAATACAATCACCTTGATTATCATACATATATACTTGTATTGAATATAAGTATTCTGTAAGATTATTAATTAATTCTTTTTCTGTATTTCCATTAATTTCAATAAAGTTAGTCATATTCATATGATTATTTGCAACAAATGGATTATTACTTGGTCCTGTTAATTTACTACGCGATAAATAGATGCCAATACATGGCACATTAATTATTTGTGACACAGTATTTACTGTTTGTATAAAATGATTTGTTTGTGTTATATTAATATGCTCTTTACTATATTTATCTTGAATACATAAGCATCCGTGATCAAGCATAATCATATGATCAATTGCTGTAATATGATTACCATACATATTCATTATTTCTCTTTCATTATATACTGGATATTTAGTCATTTTTAAATGTTTATGTATATTATTTTCGAAAATTAAACCATATGTTGATAGATTCATTTTTATTTAGATTAAATAATATTAAATTTAATACATATATTAAATATATTTTTCAATTTTTAATTTATATTAATATTATATGTTAGAATATAAAATAATAAAAGAACTTGGGTATGGAATGATTGGTACAGTTTATTTAATAGAAACCCGAGAGAAAAATTATGCATTAAAAATAGAAAATATATTAGAGACAGATCAAATTGAATCTTCTAAATCACGCATTTGGAGAGAAATAAATTTTTGTTTAAAATTTGCAAATTTATATCCGAATCATTTTACAAAACTAATAGATTATGAATTTATAAAAGAATGTAAACATAAACAAAAATATACATTTGATTTAAGAGATTTTGATAAAGATAAACAAGATTATTTAATACAATTAAAAAAAAGTAATATATGTATTTATAAAATTTATGAATTAATTGATACAACTTTAGATAAAATGATCGATTATTTATCAGTAAATCAAATTTATTCAATGATTATACAATTAACATATATTAGTTACTTATTACATACAAATAATTATGTTCATGGTGATTTTCAAACAAGTAATATTGGAATGATAAGAACACAAGATAAATTTATTAAAATATTAAATTATGATATTCCTACTTTTGGATATATTTATAAATTAATAGATTATGGAGTTGTTTTACATAAAAATGATATTAAAAATAAAGAGGAAGAATACATATTTAATAATTTAATAAATAATGAATTAAAAAATATTAAAAATAATTTTATTGATATTGATTTTTATTATATGAAATATTGGATATATGTTAATAATAAAAAAATAGATAAAAATGTAGAAGAAAATTATCAAAAAATGTTATTAAATCCTAATTACAATAATATTAAAAATATTTCAGATAATAAATATGAACAATTATTTTATTATTATATATTAAATAACAATACTAGAATACCAAAAGAAGATATTATTTTTTTTATAAAAGCGGGTAATGATTATAAAAAAATAATTGATTATTTTTATAAAAAATCAATTAATAAAAATAAAAAAACAAACAAAACAATATTAATATTAATATTAATATTAATAATCATAATTATTATAATAAAAATATTTAAATTTTAATCTTTACCTGATTCATTTACAGAATTTACAACAGCAGCAGTAAAAGCTATATCTCTTGATACTCTGTTAACATTATGTGAAAAACTTACTATCATTAATATTAAAAAACATAAACAACAACAACAACAAAGTGCTAATGAAATCCATGAACCCATATTATTACCACTATCTGTTGTACCAGAATGAGATACATATCTTTGTTCTTCTGTAGAATTATATTTATATTTCTGTTCTTCTGTAGAATTCATATTATTACCATTATTTGTTTGACTAGAATTACTTACATATTTCTGTTCTTCTGTAGAATTCATATTATTTTCACTCATATATTATAATTTTATAATTTATATTTTTTTAATCATTAATTAATAATAATATTATTTTTTATTTATTTTAAATAATAATAATATGATTATTAAACAACTAATACATAATATTGCTGCTAATATATATGTATAAGTTTGTGAACAATTTTTAATACATTTATTTTTTGATTTATTTTTATTAATACAAATATTAGGTTCAAATAATAATACATTATTATTAAAATAACAATTATCATTTGGTAATTGTGCTAATAATAATCTAAACATATTAAATGCCTCATTAAATACTATATTTGCCGGTATATTTAATCCCATTAATTGTATTATTACAAAAAATAGTATTACTAAATTTACAATAAAATTTATTATATTTGCAAATTTTATTTCATTTGTTTCGTGTGATATATTAAAGTGTTCAAAGAATTTTAATAAAAATTCTCTTACTGTATTTATTTTACCTATTAATATATCTTGTGCATTTTTATCTTCTATAGTTGTTAAAATTTTTGTAAGTATAATACCATCAAATATTAAATTAATATATGTTATATAATTTTTTGTAAATAAACTTTTGGGTATTATAACATTTCTAATATTTTCATCTTTATTATCAATAAATAAAAATAAACCTATAGTAGAACAAAAGTCAAATATTATTTGTCCATTTGATATTTTTATTTTATCGATATCTATTTTATTTTGATCATTAAATAAATTATTGTGTTTTAATATTTCATTATAAATATTTAATAAATTATTTATATTAATACTTATTTTTATAAAATCATCATTATTTAATAAATTTTTCATTTTTGTAATTGTTTTTTCTTTTATTGGATTTATATCCTTTGTATTATAAATATTTTTTATTTTATTATTCTCTATTTCAATATTAATTGGATTATTAATTTCCGAAATATATGAAACTAAATATGATATATTATATTTTGATTTTTCTGTATTATTCATATTATTCATTATATAATATGAATATAAAAATATATAATAATATATAATAATATATTATAATGAGTGGAAATTATTATGAAAAATACTTAAAATACAAAAATAAGTATTTACAAATAACTGGTGGTATACAAAAACATTTTCTTCGTGGAGGCAATGAAAATTCTTCAATAAATAATACAATTGCTATTATAGAATTGTATAATAAAGCATTTAATTCATATATTGTTTATAGATTTAGATTTCCAAATGCTAAACCAATTATTAAAGATTTTGAAGGAGGTTCATTAGTACAATTAAGTAATTTAGTATTACAAAAGAAAAATGATGAACAAATTAAAGCTGTTTTTTCACAATATTATGCAAAAGATTTAACTAATATGAATGATAGAAATATTATTTTATTTACATTAAGACAAGATACAACAAAAGTTATTAAAAGTATGCTTTTACTTGACAATGATGCAAAAATACAAATTAAACAATTAAAAAATTTATTAATATCAAAACAAAATGAAATTAAAAATGATCCAAATGGTGAAGCAGATTATATAGAATTAATGGGTAAATGTGATTTAATAGAAACTATGGCAGATCCTATTACAAAAGCAACTTTTACAGAAGCAATAAATCCACAAGGTCTTGATATACTTCGTCAATTAACAAATAAAATTATTATGCTCATTGCAAATGGTAAAAAAGATGGTAATATAGAATTATCAGCATGTGCCAATGAAGATCTTGATAACTTATTTAGAGAATGTTTTAAATTAATTAATATTGAATTAAATAAGTTATAAATTAGATAATACTTGATAATATGATGCGTGTGGTGTTTGATATTTTTTTTCTTCATTCCATCCAGGATAACATCTGTCTAAATATTCAATAGATTTATGTGGTATTTTTACATCTATTTGATTGTATACATTACCATCTGGTAAATATAATTTAAATGGTACAATTTGTAATGGAAATATTTCATTATGATAAATATGTTGTCCATTCCATAATTCTCTTTGTCTTGGATTTTCAAAATCATAATACCCTTCAGAATCAAAATATTTATAATAAAATAAATCAACTTGAATTGGATTATCATTGAAATTTCCATAAACTATCTTATCAACAAAACTTTTGTGTAAATTAAATTTATCATTTTTATTATGCATATCTTCTATTATCTTATAAACTTTATTTTTATCTTTATCTAAAATACCAATATCAATATCATCATCCCAAGGTATAAATCCTTGATTATGTCTAAAATAGCCAATTAAACTTCCCCCAATTAAAAAATAATCTATATTATTTTTATCAAGTTCTTTTATAAAGTTTCCAAATAAATTAAATAATAAATAATGAAATGAAAAATCAATAGAATTTTTTACTATTTCTCTTTTATTATTATCATTATCTATCCCATTCATAGATTTTAATCTATCTGTTTGTACTATTTCTAAATAATCAATAACTTTTTCTCCATTTTCATCAAATGGTTTTTTTGTTTCTCTACATTCATTTAATTCTTTTCTTTTATAATAATAACCAAATGATAATCCACATATTATTATTAATAAAAATATAATAATAAATACAGGTACACATTTTTTTACATTTATTTTATTATATAACATATAATAATAATATATATATTTAATATTATATTGTAATTTTTTTTATTTTAAATTAATCTATTTTAGTCATTCTATCTTTTCTACTAGTCCACCATGATTGACCATAAGATATAAATAATTCATCATCTTTATTGATATCATTCTTTGCAATAAAAGTCATATGTAAATCATCATCTGTTTCACCTATACCATATGATAAATTTGGATTATCACTATGTGAATACATAGATCCATATCCAAAACTTAATACATGAAATGGTACTTTGTGTGAAAATATATAATCTTTTAATATACCTTTATTAAATGCATTAATATTGTCTGCTACACATGGTGTTATTTCTACTATTTCTCCCTTTTTATAAGATCTACCTGCAAATACACCTCTACCACCTATTTTTGATTTAGCTATATAGTTGGGACTACTATTAAACATTTTATATTTATTTTTTGCTACATGTGTAACATATGTTGATATAACTAATATAATTAATAATATTATAATTACAATTATTAATAGTGAATTTTTTGTAAAATTATCAATTTTCATTTATATTATATATATAATAAAAATTGAAATATTATATATATTTTAAAATTGATTATATTAGTTGACTTTATTAATTATATTTAAACATAAATAATGGATATCAGTCAAGTTTATAATGTTATTGCAGATGATTTTAGTAAGACTAGATATAAAACATGGCCAGCTGTAGCAGAATTTATTGATACTTTTCAAAAGAATAGTATTAATGCTGATATTGGTTGTGGTAATGGTAAAAATATTTTATATAGATCTGAATTAAATTTTAAAGGTATGGATATTACTCCTGAATTTGTAAATATTTGTAATAAACGAAAATTAGACGTAGTTGAAGGTAATATTCTTTCTATTCCTTTTGAATCAAATTATTTTAATAATGTCATATGTATCGCCGTTCTTCATCATCTTGAAAACAAACAGGATAGAATTAATGGAATTTGTGAACTATTAAGAATTACTAAATCATCTGGAATGCTTATGATTTATGTATGGGCATTTGAACAACCATCAGAATCAAAGAGACAATTTAATACACAAGATGAAATGGTATCTTTTAAAAAACGTGACGGAACAATTTATTATCGTTATTATCATTTATATAAACAACATGAATTAGAAGAAGAAATTAATTGTGCTATTTTAAAATCTAATTTAGACATAGTTGTAACATCTGGATATGAACGTGGTAATTGGTATGTAATTATAAAGAAGAATTAATATAATATATATTATATGTTCGACGATATATATAATTATTGTAATTGTTATAAAAAAATAGGAAGACCAGTATCATTTGAATGTTTTGATACTATAGAAAAAGCTAATCAAAATATAAGAAATAATAATTCAGAAACAAAAACTATAAAAATTTTAAAATATATGCCACATTATCTCCAATATTTTACTATAAATAGATGTTTTAAAAATTAAATATTCTTAATAAAATTAAGGACATTTTCTTTAGATTTTTCAGTAATACGTTTATTGATATAATTATTGAAAACTAAAAAATTCTCAATAATTTCATAATGATCTTCTGTTACATTATTCCAGAAATTTGATAAATCATCTTCTGGTTGATAATAACAATAGCTTGGAAGCTTACCGTAAAGAATATTGAGAAATGTATTTACAAATTCATATTCCTCAATAGGTTCAAAATTATTAGCCGTGTATGCCATTTATATAGTTAATTATATTCTTTATTATATAGAATTTAATATACATAATATTTTTCAATTTTTTTAATACTGATTTAAAGATAAATATTTTATTTAAATGTTTTTATAAATAAAAATATATAAAAATATGTTTTATTATATAATATAATATATAAATTGATAATATATGTCAAATACTATTAATAAATCAAAAATTCTATCAATTAGTAATGATGTTGATGAAAAGTATGTCACTAGTAAAAAAGCGATGCAAAAATTAGGTGTATCAATTGTTACACTTAGAACATGGGCTTCTAATGGTTTAATAGAAACTATTAGAACTGGTGGCAATCATCGTCTTTATAATGTAGATAAATATCTAAAAGATTGTATAAAAAAAAATATAATAGAAAAAGATATTGAGGAAATAGATAATAATAAGTTAAATAAAAAATCACATTTAGAGTTAAAAAAAAAATCTAATATAAATAATGATAATAATAAAGAGATTGATAATAATAGTGATAGTAATAGTGATATTGAAACTAGTATTATTAAATATAAAGATAAAACTATTTTAAATAATAAAAAAGAAAATATCTGTTATATTAGAACAACATCTTTAAATGAAATTGATTATTTAAATAAACAAAAAAAATATATGAATAAATATTATCCAAATCATAGAATAATTGAAGATATCGGATCAAGTATTGATTTAAATAGAAAAGGATTACAAGAAATTATAAATATTTTATTAAATAATCAACTTGATACATTGGTTATTATGAATAAAAATATATTATCTTCTATTGGATATGATTTTTTATTTAATTTATTTTCTAAATATAATTCTACAATTATGATAGAAACAAATAAATATAAAAATACAAATGATATAATTTATGATATGCAAACAGTTCTAAATTACTATATCAAAAATGGAGGGGTTATAGAAGATGAGGTAGTTGTGAAGGGGAGTAATTTAGATTTAAAATTAAATAAATTATCAGTTATAAATGATTTATCGAATTTTAAATCCGGCGTTATATAATTAAGGAAGGTTTTCTATATTTTTTATTCAAACGATTGATAAATATTTTCATCTTTAGATTTTTTATTTATCTCATTATAATCAATTGTATATTTAGTTGATTTACTATCTGAGTCACTATCTGTTTCGCTTTCACTACATGATTCTGAAAAATGATTTTGTTTATCTTTTGAACATTTTGATTTATCAGATCTATGAGATTTATCAGATTTTTTAGAACATTTTGATTTTTGTGAATGATGTGAATTATGTGATTTATCTGAATTTGTATAACATTTTGATTTATTAGATGTATGTGATCTATGTGATCTATGTGATCTATGTGATCTATGTGATTTCTTTGTAGAATCAGAGCTATCAGAATAAGATGATGATTCTGTATCAGAATCTGAATATGATTCTGTTTCGCTTTCTGAACATGATTCATTATCAGATTCAGAATCTGATTTATTTTTTTTAACACATTTATATTCATATTCATCATTACATAAAACGCTAATTCTTTTTAACATTAATTGAAAATTCTGGCTTTGTAATGTTGTATTTATTTCTGGCAATGATGTAGTTATAGCATTAGTTTGATTAAAATTTCTGACTTCTAATTTATCATTTTTCTTTAAAGCTACAGTATAAGATAATGATAATACTTTTGAATCCGTATTTGTAGATGTTAATGTTTTAACAAGTGGTATATTATTTACAAAAAGAGCTATTTGCGATGGTTGATCAACTTGAATTATTAAATGTACTGAATATACACCAGATAATAATATTGTAAGATGATGTGTATTACATTTAAAATCTATATTTTTTATAACAGTTTTATTTTCAAATATAAATGGTTTATGTGGTAATACTATTTGTGGTAATTGACTAAAAAATGTTCCATATGCCATTGACCCTCCAAATTGTATTTGATTATCACATAATAATGATTTTATTAAATGTACATAATTAAATTTTTTTTCTTTATTTTTTATTCTATCTAATCTTTTTTCGAGTTCACGTATATGATTTTCAAGTTTATTTATATTATCATATAATGAATCATCTGATGATGATGAATCCCTTCTGTTTTTTTTATTACAAGAATGATATTCTGTATGTGATTTTTTATGACTACAAGACATATTATAATATATATAATATAAAAAAAAATATAAAAATATATTTTTATACTATTTTATATATTTTATATATTTTATATATTTGTAATAATATAATAAATATATATTATTATTAACCATATATACTTTTAATATTATAATTATATTTTAAAAATATAATTTAACTATAAAAATATATAAAAATGTATAAAAATATTTTTATATAAAATTATAATATATTAAAATGGGAAGAAAACATACAGACTCATGTTCTGAAAGCGAACACAGTACATCACAAGATGATCATTGCGAAAAAAAATCACACAAAAAACATGAAAAAAAATCATGTGTTGAAACTGAATCAATGAATTCTGATACCAAATGCAAAGTTATTTTTGGTAAAGATGGTAGAGATGGTAAAAGAGGAAAAGACGGTAAAGATGGCAAAGATGGTAGAGATGGCGAACATGGTAAATGTGGAAAAAGAGGCAAACCTGGAAAGGATGGTTGTAATGGAAAGAATGGTAAAGATGGCGTTGATGGAAAAGATGGTACAAATGGTGTTGATGGAAAAGACGGTACAAATGGTGTTAATGGAATAACAACATATGCTAACTTTTATGGATTGCAATCACTTAATCAAATTCCAGTTGTTACTCCAGGATCTCCAGTTGAATTTCCAAATAATGGTCCAGCTACATCTAATATTACAAGACTTACAAATGCAACATTTGATTTAAATTCATCCGGTGTATATTTAGTATCATTTAACTTAACTCCAATTGAATCAGCAGAAACTGTTATAGTATTAAATGGTATTGAATTACCAGAAACAGTTGTAGCAAGAGCAGTAGGTGAATCACAATTATCAGGAACTTTTATTATTAATGTACCACAACCAAATAGTGTTATTTCATTAAATAATGCATCAAATACACCATTTACAGTTAGCGCCAATTCTAATACAGGTAGCACAAAACCATTATCATTGCATTTTAATATATTAAAATTATAAACTATAAAAATTATCCAGTTTTTAAATATCTATTATTTTAGTATCATTATATATTTTTTTAATTAAAATGTTATAAAAATATGTGTAAAAATCTATAAATTTATATAAAAATGTATAAATTTATTTTTTATCTAAATATAGTGTATATTAAATGGGAAAAAAAGATTGTCATAGAAAACAAAGATCGCGTTCATCTTCAGAATCATCATGCTCATCAGAATCAGATTTTAATGAAGAACATTTAAAATATCTTTACAAAGATTTAAAA
>JACCED010506502.1_pt1 | contig 20208 bp, 19 predicted proteins | sample 7455021 | NCBI WGS metagenome assembly JACCED01 (sample SAMN15323456, study PRJNA562643) | freshwater metagenome | isolation source: river surface water | place: USA:Blue River Watershed | collected 2017-08-19
CGCTCGGGCAGGAGGATCGCGGCGCCGCCGGCGGCGGCCTGCAGCGCGTTCGCGGTCTGGTGGTCGTCGGCGGCGTGCGGGAGCGGGACCAGGATGGCCGGCGTCCGACAGGTCGCGAGTTCCGCCAGCGTGCCAGCACCGGCACGCGTGACCGCAAGGTCGGCTGCAGAATAGGCCGCCGCCATCTGGTGGCAGAACGGCAGGAAATGGACGACGGAACCGGCCCGCTCCAGGCGCTCGTCGCGGCCGCCGGGCCCCGTGAGGCAGAGGGCGTGGATCCCGCGGGCGGCGAGGTCGTCGAGCCGGGCCTCGACCCAGCGGTTGAGCGGCGCGGCGCCCTGACTGCCGCCGGTGATCAGGAGCAGGCGCCCCGTGGCCGGGAAACCCAGCGTGCGGCGGGCGAGCTCCTTGGCGAGCGGGCGCATCTCCGCCCGGACCGGGTAGCCGGAATCATGCTGGCGCCCGGCCGCAACGCCGGGGATCCGGACACCGGTGGGGAGGTGGACGGAGCGGGCGAAGCGCGCGATCAGTCGCACGGCCTTGCCCGGGCGGCGATTCGCCTCGTGCGCCAGCACGGGGACGCCGGCGAGGCGGGCGGCGAGCGCGGGGCCGACGCTCATGAACCCGCCGAAGCACACGAGGGCGTCGGGCTTGAACTCGCGCAGCAACGCGCGCGCCGACCAGACGGCCCCGAGGAGCGCGGGGAAGAAGCGGAGCTTGTCGAGCAGGCCCGGCCCGAAGCCGCGGCCGCGGCCCGGCACGAAGCGCAGCCGGGGATAGTTCGCCGTCATCCGCGCGTCGACGGCCTTGCTGCTCACGATGAGCAGGCACTCGTGGCCTTCGTCCGTCAGCCGCTGGGCCAGGGCGATCCCGGGGGCGAGGTGGCCGCCGGTGCCTCCGCAGGCGAGCAGGACGCGGCTCATGCGCGGGCCTCCCGGGGCGTGAACACCGGGCGGGACGCCTCCCGGATGCAGTTGAGGACGAGGCCCACCATGCAGGCCATGACGACGAGGTTCGTGCCGCCGTAGCTGAGGAACGGCAGGGAGATGCCCTTGGTGGGCAGGAGGCCCGTGACGACGCCCATGTTCACGAGCGCCTGGATGACGAGGAAGAGCAAGGCGCCCAGGCCGACGTTGAGGCGGTAGAGGTCCGCGGAGTGGCGCAACGCCCGGTAGCCGAGCGCGAAGATGACGAGGTAGGTGAGCGCGACGAGGCTGGTGGCGACAAGGCCGTACTCCTCGCCGATGCCGGCGAGGACGAAGTCGGTGTGCGCCTCCGGCAGGTAGGCGCGGCTCTGCAGGCCGAAACCGGCGCCCTTGCCGGTGAGCCCGCCGACGCCGAAGCCCATCATGCCCTCGAACAGCTGGTAGGCCTCGTCGCCGCGGTTCTGCCACGGGTCGATGAAGGAGACGAAGCGCCGGAGCCGGTTGGGCCAGTTGAGGATCAGGATGGTCAGGGCCGTCGCGCCCAGCAGGAGCGTCGGGAGGACATACTGCCAGCGCACGCCGGAGATGAACATCATGACGCCGCCGACCGCGATGCAGAGCAGGATCGTGCCGAGGTCGGGCCCGAGGGCGATGAAACCGGCGATGGTCAGCACCACGGCGAGCGGCTTGAGGAAACCTTCGCGGCAATCACGCCAGCCGGCGGGCGTGAAGATGAACGGCGCGCGGTCGGACAGCTGCCAGATGCGGAAGCGGGGCTCCAGCGTGCGGCGCTGCATGCGCGCGAGGAGGTCGGAGAGCACGATCACGAGCGCGAGCTTGCCCAGGTCCGACGCCTGGAGGCGGATGAAGCCCAGGTCGATCCAGCGCCACGAGCCGTTCACGGACACGCCGATCCCGGGGATGCGGGCCGCGAGCATGGCGACGAGCGCGCCGGCGAAGATCCACCACCGGAACTCGCGCACGCGCTCGAGGTTGAGGCGGTAGCTGAGCAAGCCGGCGACCAGGGCGACCACGAGGTAGGCCGCCTGGCGCTCGAACGCGAAGGTGCGGTTGCTGGACGAGAGCGAGATGCCCGCGCTGTACTGCACCACGAGCCCGAAGACGGCGAGGCCGACGGCCAGCAAGGCGATCCACAAGGCCTGCCCGGCGAGGGCGCCGGGCGGCTCCTGTCTGACCTTGATGACCATGCGCGCGGACGGGACGGAGGGTTACTTCTTGGCCGGAGCGGCCGGAGCGGCGGGCGCGGCCTCCGGCGCGGCGGGGGCCGGCGTGGTCGAGAGGCGCAGGGGCGTCAGCTCCACCGCGGGCGCGGCCGGGGTGCGGACCGGGGCGGTGGTCGGGCGGGTCGCGGTGGCGGCGGGCTTGGCGGCAACGGTGCCGGGACCCGGGATCTTCAGCTTCTGGCCGATCTGCACGATGGCGTTCAGCGGGAGGCCGTTGGCGGCGGCCAGGTCCTTGGTCGCGACTTTCTCGCGCATCGCGATGGTCGTGAGGTTCTCGCCCTTCACCACCACATGGACGCCACCCGCGCCGACGGCGGCGATCGGGGTGACCTTGGTCGGCGCCGGGGTCGCGATCCGGCCGGTGGTCAGGACGGGCGCGGGCGCGGCGGTCGCGACCGGGAGGCCGGCCACGGGCGCGGGCGCGGCGACGCCGGACGAGCCGGCGGCGCGGCCGCCGGCGGCGTAGGCGACGGGCGCGCCATCGGTCTCGAGACCGGTGGTGCTGCGGCAGCCGTTGACGCCGACGAGGACGGCGATGACGCAGAGGTGCAGGAGCACGACGGCGGTGACAGTGACGAGGGGACGCATGGTGGCTTGGTGTTGGTTTTTGGTTTTGGTTTTGGTTTCTAGGTAGAAAGTCGGCGGAAGGGACTCAGGCCCGGTTGGCCAGGGCGAGCGCGGCGCGCTCGAAGACGGTGCCGCGCTCCGCGTAGCCGTGGAACTGATCGAAGCTCGAGAAGCCCGGGCTGAGGAGGATGGCGGTCGGACCGTGCGCGTCCTTGCCGGCCGCGACGACGGCGTCCTGGAGGCCGGCGAAGCACCGGGCCGGGCGGCCGAGTTCCGCGAGGTGGCGCTGCAGCTCGGGGCCGGTCTCGCCGATGAGGTAGGCGGCCTCGATGCGGGGAGCGAGGCGCTCGGCGAAACGACGGAGGTCCCCGCCCTTCCACTTGCCGCCGCCGATCCAGCGGACGGGGATGGCGAACTGCTCGAGGGCCGCGTACACGGCGTGGAAATTGGTCCCCTTCGAATCGTTCCAATACTCGACGCCCTGGGCCTCGGCCACCTTGCGAAGGCGATGCGGGGCGGCGCGGAAGAGGCGCGCCGATTCCTCGAGGGAACGCATCGGCAGGCCTTTGGCCTGCCAGTAACGGGCGGCGAGCGCCCAGTTCTCCCGCTGCGGCCAGGCCTCGAAGATGGAACCGGCGGGCACGCTGTCGGCGACCTCCGCGCGCGTGGCGACCAGGGCCTCGGCCGGCAGGTCGATCCCGAAGCGGCGGGCATGCTCGACGACGGATTCGCCGACCACGAGGACGCCGCCGGGCGGCAGGCGCTCGATGAGCCGGAACTTCGCCCGGAAATAACTCTCGAGCTCGCCATGGCGGTCGAGGTGATCCTCGTCGAAGTTGGTCCAGAGCACGGCCTCGGGCGAGAAGTGCCGCAGGTCCTCGGCCTGGAAGGAACTGACCTCGACGACCGCGAGGAAGGCGCCGTTGGAGACGGTGGCGTGCAGCGCCGTGAACGGCAGGCCGACGTTCCCGCAGGCGATGGCGTCCTGGCCCGCGCGCTTATGGGCGAAGGAGAGGAACTCGGTCAGGGTGGTCTTGCCGTTGGTGCCGGTGATGGCGATGGCCGGGCCGCTCCAGAGCAGCGCGCCGAAGTCGAGTTCCGCGAGGCACTGCCGGCCGGCGCGCCGGGCGGCGAGCAGCCACGGGTGGGACTGGGCGAAGCCCGGGCTGTAGACCACGAGGTCGTGGCGGGCGGCCTCGTCGGGGCCGAAGGCGGCGTTCCCGCCCTGCGCGTCATAGACCACCGAGGCGAAGCCCGCGGCGCCGAGGGTGTCGGCGACGGCGCGCCCGCTGACGCCCGCGCCGAGGATGGCGGCCGGCCGCGCGAGGCGACGCTTGAGGCTCTCGGGGAAGTCGCTCATCGCAGCTTCAGGGACAGCAGGCCGAGGAGCCCGCAGAGGAAGGAGAGGATCCAGAAACGGGCGACGACCTTGGTCGCGGGCCAGCCCTTCTTCTGGAAGTGGTGGTGGATCGGCGTCATCAGGAACAGGCGCCGCCCGCCCGTGCGCTTGAAGTAGGCCACCTGCAGGAGGACCGACGTCGCCTCGAGGACGAAGACGCCGCCGACGATCGCGAGGAGGAACGGCTGATGCATGAGGCAGGCCACGGCCCCGAGCCCGCCGCCGATGCCGAGCGCGCCGACGTCGCCCATGTAGATCTCCGCCGGCGCGGCGTTGTGCCAGAGGAAGACCACGCCGCCGCCCACGAGGGCCGCGCAGAAGACGGCCAGCTCGCCCGCGCCGGCGACGGGACTGATGCGCAGGTAATCGGCGAACACGGCGTGGCCCGCGAGGTAGGCGACGGCGCCGAGGATCAGCGTGGTGATCAGCACGCAGCCGATGGCGAGGCCGTCGAGGCCGTCGGTGAGGTTCACCGCGTTGGAGCAGCCGACGCAGACGAGGATGAAGAACAGCGCGGCCACCGCGAGGCAGGCGGCCAGCGGCCAGCCGAGCGAATGGGCCGACCACAGCGGGGCCTTCAGCACCGGCGCCCAGATCTCGCAGAAGCTCTCGCGGTAAGCCGGGTCGAGCAGGACGATGCCGACGGCGAGCAGGGCGACGAGCCCCTGCCCCGCCAGCTTCTGGCGCGCGCTGATGCCGTCGGAACTGCCGTGGCGGACCTTCAGCCAATCGTCGACGAAACCGACGAGCCCCATGCCGACGAGGGACCAGAGGGAGGCCAGCACGAGGACGTTGGGGCGCGCCCAGAGCAGGACGGAGGGGATCATGGCGGCGCCGATGAGCAGGCCGCCCATCGTCGGCACCTTGCCGCCCTCCTTGGCGAGTTCGCCCATGAGCGCCCGGGAGCGCTCCGGCTGGCGGAGCCGCGAAAGGGCGCGGATGATCGGGCCGGAAAGCAGCAGTCCCAAGGCGAGCGCGGTGAAACCGGCGAGGATCGCGCGGACGGAGATGTATTCGAAGAGCCGGAACGGGCCCCAGAAGGATTCGAGGTTCTTGAGCAGGTAAAGCATGGCCTAGTGGAACGTCAGCTGCGCGGCGAGCGTGGTGGGCAGGGCGCGCTCCAGCGCGAAGGAGCGGCTGCCCTTGACGAAAACGAAACCGGCATGCGCGGCGATGGCGGCGCGCACGTCGTCGAGCGTGCCGGCGGCGACGCGGGGACCCGGGCCGACGGGCAGGCCGGCGAGCAACTGGGCGGCGTCGCCTCCGAAGGCGACCACGGCATCGTCCGCGCGGACGGGCAGTTCGGCGCCGCACCCGCGGTGCAGCGCGGCGGAATCCGCGCCGAGTTCGGCCATGCCGCCCAGGACCCAGAGACGCGGGCGGGCGGCGGCGCTGAGACGGTCGAAGCAGCGGGCGGCGTCGAGCAAGGCAGCCGGGCTGGAGTTGTAGCAGTCGACGTAGAAGGTACGGGCGCCGTCCGCATGCACGCTGCCCCGCCCTACCGGCGGGGACCAGGCGACGAGCGCCGCCCGCAGGGCCGCGAGGTCGGCGCCCACCTCGCGCGCCGCGAGGATCGCCAGCGCGGCGTTACGCGCGAGCCCGTCCGAGACCGGGCCGAGCGGGAAGCTTTCGCCGTCGAGGCGCAGGACGCGCCGGCCGGCTTCCTCGCCGAGGCTCGCCTCGACCAGGCGCGCGGGGCGGACGGCGGGGGCCGGCTCGCCGAGGAAACGCACGGCGACGCAGCGATCGGCATGGGCGGCGAAGTCCGGCCAGGCCAGCAAGGCCGCGGGCAGGATCGCGCGACCGCCCTCGGCCAAGGCGCCCACCAAGGTCGCCTTCTCGCGGGCCACGCCGGCGAGCGAACCCACGCCTTCGAGGTGCACGGCCGCGACGGCGGTGACGATCGCCACGTCGGGGCGGAGGATCGCCGCGCTCACTCCCAGCTCGCCCGGCACGCTCATCCCGGCCTCGATGACCGCATAGCGATGCCGCGTCGGCTCGAGCCGCAAAAGCATCAGCGGGACGCCGAGCAGGTTGTTGAGGTTGGCCTCGGTGACGAAAGCGGCCGGGCCGAGCAACGCCCCGAGGAGGTCTTTCGTGGAAGTCTTGCCGACGCTGCCCGTGACGCCGACCACGGGACCGGGGAAGCGGCGACGCCAGGCGCCGGCGGCGGCGCGTAGCGCGGAAGCGGCGTCGGCCACGACCAGCTGCGGAAGCGTGTCGGCGACCGGCCGGGAGACCAGGGCGCAGGCGGCCCCGCGGGCGCGCGCGTCCGGCAGGAAATCATGGCCGTCGCGGCGGTCGGTGCGGAGCGCCACGAAGGCGTCGCCGGCGCCCAGCGCACGGGTGTCCGTGCCGAAGCCCGTGACGGCGGCGGGCGCGGTCGTCCAGCGCCCGTCGGTCCAGGCGGCGAGGTCGGCGGCGGCGAAGGTCGGCATCACGCGGCGGGCCCCCTCCGGGCGGCGAGGATCTCGCGGACGACCTGCCGGTCGTCGAACGGGACCACGGTGTCGGCGAATTCCTGGGTCGTCTCGTGTCCCTTTCCCGCGATGACGACGCAATCGCCCGGGCGGGCCGCGGCGAGGGCGCGGCCGATCGCCTCGCGGCGGTCGGGCACGAACTCGACGCCGGGCAACGGCCCCAGATCGCCGCGCATGTCGGCGAAGATCGACTCGAGGCTTTCCTTGCGCGGGTTGTCGGCGGTGGCCCACGCGAGCTGGGCGAGGTCGGCGACGGCGCGGGTCATGGCGGGACGCTTGCCGCGGTCGCGGTCGCCGCCGCACCCGAAGACGCAGAGGACGCGGCCGGGCGTGAGGCGTCGGAGCATGCCGAGCGCGTTGCGCAGGGCGTCATCCGTGTGAGCGTAGTCGACGAACACCGGGAAAGGCTGGCCGGCCTCGACGCGCTCCATGCGGCCGGCCACGCCGGGGAAGGCGGCCACGGCGGGCGCCAGCGCGAGCGGGTCGCGCCCGAGCGCGGCGGCCATGGTCAGCGCGCACAGGACGTTCGCGACGTTGTAGTCGCCGGCCAGACCCGAGGTGAAACGCTGCGTCCGGCCTTGCCAGCGGACGGTGAAGACCGCGCCCGCGGTGTCGAGGGCGAGGTCCGTGGCGCGCAGGTCGGCGTCCGGCGCGAGGCCGAAGGTGAGCGTGGGACCGCGGCGGCGGCAGGCCTCGGCGAGCACGCGTCCGCTCGGGTCGTCGACGTTGACGACGGCCACGCCGGGCACCTCGCCGTTGCGTCCGTCGAAGAGCGCGGCCTTGGCCTCGAGGTAGGCGGACATGTCGCCGTGGTAATCGATGTGGTCGCGCGTCAGGTTGGTGAAGGCCGCCACGTCGAAGCGGAAACCGTGGACGCGATCCTGATGGAGGGCGTGCGAGCTCACCTCGAGGCAGGCGCCCGCGCAGCCCGCGTCGGCCATCTGGCGGAAGAACCCGGCGAGGTCGGCCGACTCCGGCGTGGTCTTGAACGAAGGGATCGAGCGCCGGCCGAGGTGGTAGCGGACCGTGCCGATGAGGCCCCAGGACTCGCCGCCGTCCTGCAGGAGATGGCGCAGCAAGGTGGAGACGGTCGTCTTACCGTTGGTGCCGGTGACGCCGGCCAGACGAAGGGCGCGCTCCGGATGGCCGTGGAAGCGGCGGGCGACCTCGGCCAGGACGCGGCGCGGGTCGGCGACCTGGGCGGCCGCGACCGCGGGCAGGCCGGTGACGGACTGGCCGGTGACGATGGCGGCGGCGCCGCGCGCGATCGCGTCGTCGAGGAAGGCATGGCCGTCGGCGCGGCGGCCGGGCAGCGCGAAGAAGAGCGCGCCCGGGATGATGCGGCGGCTGTCGGTCACGACGCAGGAGACGCGCGCCTGCCAGTCGCCGGCCCGGCCGAGCACCGGCAGACCTTGGAGCAGGGACTGGAAGGTCGGTCTTTCCATCGCGGGCGGCAGCTGGGCGGGAGGCGGCGTCATCGGGGGCTGACCGGCGGGATGTCCAGCCAGCGGATGCATTTCTCCGCCACCTCGCGGAAGATGGGGGCGGAGACCTTGCCGCCGTAGCCGACGCCCTCGCCCTGCGGTTCGTCGATGATGACCGTGATGGCCAGGCGTGGGTCGCCCACCGGGAAGAAGCCGGCGAAGGACGCCACGTGGTGGGCGGTCGAATATTTCCCGTTGATGATCTTCTGCGTCGTGCCCGTCTTGCCGGCGACCTCGTAGCCGGGGATGTCGGCGACCGGGGCGGTGCCGCCCTTGCCGCAGACCGCCCGCAGGAGCGTCGCCGTCTCGGCGGCGGCGCGGGCGCTGACCGCGCGGCCGCGCGAACGGGGCGGGTACGCGAGGACGACCTGCCGGGTCTTGGGATCCTCCACGCGCAGGACCAGCTGCGGCTGCATGAGCAGGCCGTCGGCGGCGATCGCCGACATGGCGAAGTGCATCTGCATGGCGGTGACGCTGACGGAGTGCCCCATCGGGATGCGCGAGATACCCGCCGCCCACTGCGGCGACGTCGGCGGGATCAGGAGGCCCGGCACCTCGGCACCCGTGAGCAGGCCCGAGGGGGACCCGAAACCGAAGGCCTTGATGAGGGAGAAGAACCGGTCCTCGCCCTGACGCTCGGCGTAGAGCATGCCCACCTGGACCGTGCCGCGGTTCGAGGACTCGCGCACGATGGTGCGGATATCGGCGACGCCGAGGGCGTGCGAATCGGCGGGCAGGGAGACCAGGCGGCCCTTGAAGGGCACCTGCGTCGCGCCGCAGTCGTAGACGGAGTTCGGCGTGATCAGCCGCTCCTCCAGCGCCCCGGCGATCGACACGATCTTGAAGACCGAGCCCGGCTCGTAGACGTCGGACACGGCGCGGTTGCGCTGACTGTCCATCGGCGCGGCCTTGGCGTCCCAGAACAGGTTGAGGTCGAAGGTCGGCCAGTTGGCGAGGCCGAGGATGCGCCCGGTGCGCGGTTCGCTCACGATGATCACGCCGCCCTTCGGGTTATAGCGGGCGGCGGCGGCGGCGAGGGCGTCCTCGCAGGCCTTCTGCACGAGGCTGTTGATGGTGAGCACCACGTTGCTGCCGTCCACCGGCGCGACCTCGCGGATGCGGATGCTGGCGATCTCGCGACGCTTGCCGTCGCGCTCCGACTCGATCCAGCCCTTCTGCCCGGAGAGGAGCGGGTGCATGACGCGCTCGATGCCGGCGGCGGGCTCGCCCTCCTTGTTGACGAAGCCGAGCACGTGCGCGGCGAGGGCGCCCTTGGGGTAGGCGCGGCGGTACTTGAGCTCGGCGCGGAGGGCCTTGATGTTGAGCGCCTTCATGCGCTTCACGGTCTCCTCGCCGCACTCGCGGGCGAGGACGACCCAGCGGACCTTGCGCTCGACGCCCTCGTCGTCGACGCGGGGCGGGGGGTTGAAGGCCTCGAGCACCTTCAGGACGGGGACGCCCAGCGCGAGCGCGACCTCGCCGGCGCGCGGCGCGTCCTTCTTGTCGAGGGCGACCGGGTCGACCCCGATGTCCCAGACGTCCTCCGAGACCGCGAGGAGGTTATCCTGCGCGTCGCGGACCTCGCCGCGCCGGCACGGGAGCTCCTGGCGGACACGCCGGGCCTGCATGGCCTCGGCGCGCAGCTCGGGCGCGTCCACCCAATGGAGCCAGACCAGCCGCGCGAAGACGGCCAGAAAACAGGCGGACACGACCCAAGCCAGCGAACGGTAGCGCATTCGGCTGGCGTGGGGCAGGGTCATCGCGGGCTCTTTCCTCCCTGCTCCGCGGCGGGGCGGAACGCGATGTCGAGCGCCGCGGTCCGCGGGCTCTGGGTGAGGAGGGGGACCGCCGCGGGCGCGGCGGGATGGGGCCGGACCCAGAGGACGCGGTCCGGGGTCGGCGGCTTGAAGTCGTCGCCCACGCGCTGGATCAGCTGGAGCGTGTCGAGGCCCTGGTCGCGGCGGCGCTTGAGGCCGTCGAGCTCCTTGCGCGTCTCGACGGCGGCGCGCTCATGGCGGACGATCTGCTGGCCGACGGCGTCGCCCTGGATGCGCAGGCGGATGATGTTGATGGTGCCGACGGCGGCGACGGCGAGCGTCGCGGCCACGCAGACCCAGGTCCAGAGGCGGCGGGAGTTCATGCGGCGAGCCTCCGGACGGCGCGCAGCCGGGCGGAGCGGCTGCGGGGGTTGCGTTGCTGCTCGGCGTCCGACGGCTGGACGGCCTTGCGGGTGAGGAGGTCGGCCTGCTTCACGCGGTCGTCCTGAGCGGTGTTGTCGTCGCGGTCGACGGGGCGGCCGGCCACGCCGTTCATGTAACGCTTCACCATCCGGTCCTCGAGCGAGTGGAAGGAGATGACGGCGAGCACGCCGCCGGCGGTGAGCTTGGCGAAAGCCTTGGGCAGGGCGTCGGCGAGGGCGCCGAGCTCGTCGTTGACCGCGATGCGCACGCCCTGGAAGGTCCGGGTGGCGGGATGCGGTCCGCGGGGGCCGGGGGCGGGCGGGGCGGCCTCGGCCACCAGCTCGGCGAAGGAACCGGTGCGGGCGAGGCGGCCCGTGCCGCGCGCCTGCTCGATCGCGGTGACCACGCGATGCCAGCGGGGCTCCTCCCCGTAGTCGCGCACGGCGCGGACGAGCTCCTGGCGGTCGGCACGCTCCAGGAACTCGGCGGCGCTGCGGCCGGCGCGCGTGTCCATGCGCATGTCGTTGGGGGCGTCGTGGCGGAAGGAGAACCCGCGGGCGGGCTCGTCGAGCTGGAAGGAGGAGACGCCGATGTCGAGCAGCACGCCGTCGAAGCGGCCGGGCACCCGGTCGAGGTCGCGGAAGTTCTCGGCGTGGAAACGCAGGCGGCCGGCGTAGCGCGCGACCAGCGGGGCGGCGCGGCCGGCGGCGGCGGGGTCGCGGTCCAGCGCGTCGACCGTGGCGCCCGGGGCGCGGTCGAGCAGCGCCGCGGCATGCCCGCCGCCGCCGAACGTGCCATCCAGGTAGGCGCGCCCGTCCCGCGGGTCGAGGAGCGCGAGGCACTCCTCAAGCAGGACTGGGACGTGGCTGGTCATGCGGGCTGTGAATAAGGTGTGAGTTGTGTCAGTAACTTTTGGATACAGACTCAGATGCCCAGCTCCTTGAGCGCGCGCAGGATGACGAGCGTGCGCGCGGAGTCGCGGTCGACGGCCGGCGGGTTGACCGACGTGATCTGGAACGTCGTGAAGCCGCCGCGGAACACGATGTCGCGGCCGAGCGCCGCCTGGCCCACCACGTGCTCGTTGAGCGTGATGCGTCCGGCCTTGTCGCACGCGACCTCCACGCTGTTCTCGCCGAGCAGCCGCAGCGCGTCCATCTTGTCGGGATCGCTCACCGTGACCTGCGTCGCGGCGTCGAAGATGCGCCGCACCATCGCGGGCGGGAACACGACGATCGAGCCGAGCGCGGGGTGGAACATCGCGAGGAAACTCGTCTCGCCGCCGCCTTCGAAACGCCAGGCCGCCGGGATCGTGACACGGTTCTTCTCGTCCAGCTTTCCGTGATGGATGCCGGTGAAGAGACCGATGTGAGCGCCATTGGACATTTCGTGGGGTAAAGCCCCCTATCGACCCACTTTTCGCCACAGCCCCCCACTGGTCAAGAAATTTGCCCCATTTTGTTATTAACACGCGCCTGGATCCTGTTAATCGATTGATTTTAGTCTTAAAAACTTAAGTATATGTATATCAATGCTTTACAATTAATGTCTGTTTTTAGGCAAAAAGACCCCCGCCGCCGGGTCGTCCCGATCCCCTGGCCGGAGCGCCCGGGAAGCGGGACGCGCCGTCCGTTGTATCTATAAATCAACTACGCTTTTCCGCCCCGCCGCCCCGCCGCCGCCGGGGGCGAAACTGGTTGCCTTGCCGCCCCCGCTGTGCTTTGTCTGAAGCCACTCAACCACGACCTTGACCATGAAGCTCGCCGCCACCCTCGCCCTCCTCGCCACCGCCCTCGCCGTCACGGGCTGCAACACCCTGATCGGCGTCGACAATCCGGACCAGCGCGAAGCCAGCTTCTCCAACGTGACCGGGACCCTGTCCACCCGCTACAACACCGCCGACATCGACAGCGTCTTCAACGCCGTCAAGCGGGCCATCGACTCCCAGTCCGACATGAAGCGCATGGGCGAGACCCCCGACCCCGAGAACGCCACCGGCAACGACCTCCTGGGCGTCGTCGTCATCGCCCGCGCCATCGGCGACCTCGAGGTCAAGGTCGAGCTCGTCAAGGCCGAGGACCCCATCTCCAAACAGCCCTTCATCTCCGTCTCCGTGAAGTACGGCTTCTTCGGCAACCTGCCGCAGAGCCAGAAGCTGGTCTCCATCATCTCCCAGAACCTCCGTCGCTAAGCGCCGGGCGGAACCGCTCCACGGACGCCGCCCGGCCCCCAGGCTCGGCGGCGTTCCTTTTTTAAGCCTCACCTCCCCTTCCCTCATGGGCAACATCCACGGCCACAGTTTCCGGATCACCACCTTCGGCGAAAGCCACGGCCCCGCCTTGGGCGTCGTCATCGACGGCTGCCCCCCGCGCGTCCCCTTCGACCCGGCCTTCCTGCGCGCCGAACTCGCGCGACGCCGGCCCGGCCAGAGCGCGTTGGTCACGCAACGCAAGGAGGGCGATGACCCGGAGGTGCTTTCCGGGATCTCGCCCGACGGCCTCACCCTCGGCTCGCCCATCGCCATCGTCATCCGCAACACGGACCAGCGCTCGGAGGCCTACGCCGAGATGCGGACGGCCTACCGTCCCTCGCACGCCGACTTCACCTACGACGCCAAGTACGGCATCCGCGCGGTCGCCGGCGGCGGCCGCTCCTCGGCCCGCGAGACCGCCGCGCGCGTCGCCGCGGGCGCCGTCGCCAAGACCGTGCTGAGCCACGCCTGCGGCGCGCGCATCACCGCCTGGGTCGAGAGCGTCGCCGACGTGCGCATGCCGGCGCCCGCGAAGACCCCGACGCTGAAGCAGGTCGAGGCCACGCCCACCCGCTGCCCGCACCCGGCCACCGCCGCGAAGATCGACGCCCTCATCCGCGCGGCGCGCGCGGACGGCGACTCCGTCGGCGGTGTGATCTGCTGCGCGATCGAGAACCTGCCCGCCGGCCTCGGCTCGCCGGTCTTCGACCGCTTCGAGGCCGACCTCGCGAAGGCGATGCTCTCGCTACCCGCGACCAAGGGCTTCGAGCTCGGCAGCGGCTTCGCGGGCACGCTGCTGCGCGGCAGCGCGCACAACGACACCTTCGTCCGCAAAGGCGGCCGGATCCGCACGGCGACCAACCGTTCCGGCGGCACGCAGGGCGGCATCACGAACGGCGAGGCGGTCGTCTTCCGCGTCGCCTTCAAGCCGACCGCGACCGTGCTCAAGCCGCAGCGGACCGTGGGGCCCGACGGCCGCGCCACGGAGCTGACGGCCAAGGGCCGCCACGACCCGTGCGTGCTCCCGCGCGCCGTGCCCATCGTCGAGGCCATGGCCGCGCTGGTGGCCGTCGACCACTGGCTCCGCGACCGCGGGCAGAACGCGCCCTTCGGCCGCTGCGGACGCAAGGCATGAAGCCCCTGATCATCATCCTCGGACTGCGCGGCTCCGGCCGCCTCGCCGTCGCCAAGGAACTCGCCGAGAACGGCTGGTCCGACGGCAAGCGTATCCGGACCTTCCGCGAGGCGCGCGAGGCCGAGGCCGGCGCGCCCGACACGTGGGCCTTCGCCGCCGGCGCGGCCACCCTGCCCGCCCCCGGCGACGCCGACGCGGGCATCCTGGTCACGCACGGCGGCCTGTCCGCCGTGGACCAGATGGAGGCCCTGCACCGGGCGCTCCCCGCCTCGGGCTGGCAGGTCCAGCGGATCGTGACCGTGGTGGATTGTCCGCTGACCCAGCGGCACCCCGACGTGGCCAAGTGGCTCGAGCCCTGCGTGCACTTCGCGGACGTGGTGGTGCTCAACCGCCGGTGGGAGGTCCCGGGCCAGTGGGTGAACAAGTTCCTCGAACCCTACGAGGCCGACTTCTACCCGTGCCTCTTCGTGAACCTGCTGAAGAACGGCACGCTCACCAACCCGGCGATGCTGATCGAGGGCGAGCCGCTGCGCCGCACGCACATCTTCGACGACATCGACGCGGTCGATGAGATGGAGTTCGACGAGGACAACCTCCCGGACGAGCCGTTCGACCTGGTGCGCCAGCCCGACAAGTACTTCGCGCGCGACGAGCTGGGCCGCCGCGTCCTCAACGTGCCGGAGATGGGCGAGATCCTGCGCCGCGAGCAGCGGTCCTGAGACGCGCATGCGGGCCCTGATCGCCACCTACGCCTGGCTGCTCGCCCGCCTGCCCGAGGGTTTCGCCCGGGCGAACGCCGCGATCCTCGGCCTGCTCCTGTGGGTCCTGCGCCGCCGCGTGATCCGGGCCAATCTCCGCGCGGCCTTCCCCGACCGGGACGAGGCCTGGGTGCGGCGCATCGGGCGGCTGTCCTGCCGGCGGGCCGCCGAGATGGGGCTCTTCTCCATCGTCTCGCCGCGGCTGTCGGCGGACGCGATCCGCGCGCGGGTGCGGGTCCACCCGGAGGTGCTCACGGGCGAGGCGCGGCTCACGTCCGACGTCGGCGGGACGGTCCTCTTCGTCCCGCACTTCACCTTGATGGAGATGATGACGGCGGTGACGTTGGCGGCGCCGGCGCTCGGCGACCGCCCTTGGGTCACGCTCTACCGCCCCCTGAACCAGCCCGCCGCCGACGCGTGGGTGAAGGCCGCGCGCGAGCGCTTCGGCATGCGGCTGGCCTCGCGCCGCGAAGGGTTCGGCGAGCTGATGCGCAACGTGCGCGCCGGCGGGGTCAGCAGCATCCTCTTCGACCAGAAGATCCAGTCCGGCCGGCGCCTCACCTTCCTCGGCCGCCCCGCCGCCGTGACCCACCTGCCGGGGCTCCTCGCGCAGAAGCACAAGGCGGCCACCCGGATCTTCTGGGCCGAGCGGACCGGCTTCTGGCGCTGCGTGCTGCGGAGCGTCGTGCTGCGGTCGACGGACACGGCCGGCCTCACCCGCGAATCCAACGCCTGGCTCGAGACCCGGCTGCGCTCGTCCGACGAGGCCTGCGCGGATTGGCTGTGGGCCCACGACCGATGGCGCCACGGCGACGCGCCCTGGCACGAGGACCTCTGAGGCCGGGACTTACTTCGCGCCGTCGGCCGGCGGGACCGCGGGCTCGTCCTTGCGACGTTTGCCGTCGTCCTTCTTGGCGTCGTCCTTCTTGCCCTTGCCGAACTCACCCGCGTGCTTCTCGGCGATCTTCCGGACATAGTCCTGGCGCTCTTCCGCGCTCAGGGCCAGGAACCGCGCGCGTTCCTCGTTGGCCTGGGCCGCCGGCATGGTCTTGAAATGGTGCTCGAGGATGCGGGAACTGAACCCGCGTTCGCGCATCTCCTTCATGATCTTGATCCGCTCCTCGGGCGTCGCCTGCTCGTACTTGACGAGGCGGGCGGCGTAGTCGGCGCGGGCCTCGGGGGACATGCGCTCCAGTTTCTCGATGGCCATCCGGATCCGGGAAAGGCGGTCGGCCGGCAGTTCCATGATCCGGCGGATGGTCTGGATCTCCTCGACGGACGGGAGCGACTCGGGACCGCGCGAGGGCGGCCCGGCCGGACGCGCGGGCGCATCGCCTTCGGCGGCGACCGCCACGAAGGCGAGCAGGAGGCCGGCCAGCGGCAGGATGGGGCGCATGGCGGTCACAGCTCGGGGTTGATCAGCGCTTCCACCACCGAATGCGGGTCGATCGCCGGGGTGAGCAGGGAAAGTTCGTCGGCGAAGCCGAGGATATCGCTGAGCTGACGGGACTCGTCGCTGGCGGCGAGCGCGTCCGCCCGCTGGGCGAGCGAATCATCGCCGCGCCCCTGGAGGACGAAGACGGCGAGGAAGCAGGCGGCGGCGGTGGTCACGCCGGAGCCCCAGCGAAGCAGGGTCCGGCGGCGGCGGTCGACGCCGATCGCCCGGACGGCGCGTTCGGTGAAACCCGGGCAGGGCACGTCCCGGCCGGAGACCAACGCGCGGGCGAGGTCTTGGTCGAAGTCATGGCCGGAGGGCTGGCGCATCGGTTGGTTCATAGGATAAACCCCTTGGGCAGGGGGAAGTTGCAGGCATCAGGCTGGGTCATAGTGATCTTTGAGAAGTTCGCGGAGGCGGGTCCGGGCGCGGTGGATCCACGTCTTGACCGAGGAAACCGGGGCTTCCATCACGGCGGCGATCTCCTCGTAGGGCATCTCCTGCTGGACAAGGAGCAGGATGGCGGTCCGCTGCTCGGCCGGTAGCAGGGCGACGGCCTGGCGGAAAGCCTCGTCCAGTTCGCTGACCCGGCGGGCGGAATCATGGCTGAGATCGCCGGGCTCCGGGGCCGAGTCCAGGGCGGTGGTCGGTTTGCGACCCCGGCGGCGCCACTCGTTGAGGACCAGGTTATGGGCGATGTGGATAAGGTAGGTGGTCAGCTTGGCCTCGGGCCGCCAACGGCCCGCCGCCCGGTGCAGGCGGATGAACACCTCCATCGCCAATTCCTCCGCGGTGGTCTGGGAGCCGACCTCGGACCGGAGGTAGCCGACCAAGCGGACGTGGTGACGGTGGACCAGCAACCGGAGGGCGTCGTCGTCCCCGGAGGCGACAAGCGCCATCAGCCGCTTGTCCTCCTCATCTTCGGGGGGAGGGAGCTCTTCCGGGGACATCGCTCAGTATGAAACCCTGCCGACGGGAAAAGGTTGGGGCGACCGACCGGGGAACTTCATTTACGGGGCGCGGGGACCGGCCGGGCCAGCGCGGCGGCGATCGCCTTGCGGACCTCGGCGGCGGGCAGGACGACCGGCGTGGCGGCGATGCCCTCGCCCTCCCCGGAACTGCCGAAGCGGACCGTGGTGAAGCCGGCGAACTTCCCGCTGACGCCGAAGACGGGCAGGCCGGTGGAGGCCAGGTGGATCGACAGGAAGCGCCGGGGCTTGGTCACGACGGCGCGGACGAAATCGCATTCCACCGCCGAGACGCGGCCCATCGACTTATCCAGACGGGAGAGCACGACCACCTCGTCGAGGACCTCGAGCGCCTGTTCGGCGGAGGTGTCGATCGGGAGGAACTTCGCCTCCTTCGCCTCCTCGGCGCCGGGCTCGGGGGCGAGGAAGGCCAGGTTCAGGTCCCGATCCTTGTAGACGACCGTGGCCGGCACCTCGGTGCCGTCGGCCAGGATGAACCGGGCCTCCTTGACCTCGCTCGTGACGGCCAGTTTGACCGGGGCGCCGCGCATGGTGACGGTACGCCCATCCATCGCGGTGGCCGGGTCGATGGAGGAGGCGGAGATCATCACCAGACCCTTGTCGCCGACGACGGTGCCGAGCTCCTCGACGCTCTGGTCGCGGGATTGCGAGGGCGCGTCACCGGCGGTCATCGTGAGGGCGACCGTCGCGCGGACGGTCACGATGGCGTCGGCGTGGGACTTGAAGAGCCGCCGGGCGGTCTCCTCGATCTTCGCGTCGGCGGCGCCGAGCGAGGTGAAGCCGGCGAGGAGCGCGAGCAGGGGAGCGAAGCGGAGTTTCATGGTAAAAGAGCGGGCATCACTTGGCCGCCTCGAGGGCGTTCCAATCGGGTTCGAATTCCAGGTAGGCGCCCGAGATCGAACGGCGCACCTGCAGGACGACATGGCGGGGTTTCTCCCGGGCGAGGACCGCGAGCCGGGCGCGCAGCGCCGCGAGGTCGGGGACGGGCTGGCCGTTGACGGCCAGGAGCAGGTCGCCGCCGCGCAAGCCGGCGAGATCGGCCCAGCCGGAGCGCTCGACCTTGGAGACCAGCAGACCGGCGGACACATCATCGTCCTTGCGGGCCGCCTTGTCATCGAAACCCTGCTCGCGGACGGAGAAGCCGAAGCGGGCCTCCTTGAGCGCAGGCAATTCCGCGGCGGGAGCCGGCCGCTCGGCGAGGCGCAAAGTCAGTTTGAAGGGCTGGCCGTCGCGCTGGCCTTCGAGTTCGACCTCGGCCCCGACGGGGTAGTCGCGGAGCAAGGCGCCGAAGACCTCCGCATCCTCGGGCCGGCGGGCCGGGATCACCTTGCCGTCGAGCTTGAAGCAAAGGTCGCCGACCTTGAGGCCGGCCTGCTCGGCGGTGGAACCGGCGACCACCTGCGTGACGCGGATACCGGCCTTACCCTTCAGGCCGAGGGCCTTGGCGAGCTCGGCGGTCAGCACCTGGCTGGCGAAACCGGCCCAGGGGCGCGCGGCGCGCGGCGCGACGGCGGCGTCGACCTCGGGCCCGATGCGCACGACGGAGATCAGCTCGGCCCCGCCGCGCACGAACGCGACCAGCACGGACTCGGGCTCGGTCTTGCCTTCGAGCAGTTCGCGCGAGACGGCGCGGAGCGCCGCGACGTCCTTCACCGGCCGGCCGCCGAGCGCGACGATGAGGTCGCCCTCGAGCAACGCCGGCTTGGCCTCGGCGGCGGGACCGCCGGGGCGGAGCGAATCGACGACGACGCCGTCCTGGTTCGGGCGCTTGGCGCGCAGGGCGGAAAGCCGGGTCTGGTCGCGGACGGTGGCCCCCCAGGAGGCGAGCTCGGCCTCGCGGGCGAAATTGGCGGGACGTTCGGCGGCGGTCGCGACGACCGTGCGGACGGCGCCGTCGCGGATGAACTCCAGCGGGACCTCGCGGCCGGGACGCAAGGCCGCGACCTGGCCGTGGTAGGTCGGCATCTGCTCGTCGCAATCGGCATGGACCGGCTGGCCGGCGAGCGACGTCAGGAGATCGCCTTGCCGGAGGCCGGCGGCCGCGGCCGGGGAGCCGCGCAGGACGGAACGCACGAGCACGCCGCGGAGGCCCTCGGCGGACTGCGAGCGGAGCAGCGGTTGCACCTCGAGGCCGAGCCAGCCGCGGACCACGCGGCCGCCGGCGATGAGTTCGGCGGCCACGGCGCGGGCGGTGTTGGCGGGGATGGCGCCGCCCAGGCTGCCGATACCGATCTCGTTGATGCCGACGATCCGGCCCTGGGTGTCGACCAGCGGGCCGCCGGAGTTGCCGCCGAAGATGACCGCGTCGTGGCCGAACCAGCGGACCAGTTCGCCGACCGATTCGCCGTCGAGGCTCATAGCGCCGACGAAGCGCGTCATCACCATGGCGTCGTTGGCGATGATGCCGAGGGTGACGGATTGCGTCAGTCCCGCCGGGCAGCCCATCGAGAGCACCGTATCGCCCGCGCGCACGCGGTCGGAGTCCGCGAACTCGGCGACCGGCAAGGGAGCCTTCGACCGGCGGCGGGAAAGGTCGAGCTGGATCACCGCGACGTCGGTCATGGCGTCGGCGCCGATCAACGTCGCCGGGAGTTCCTCGCGGTCGGCGAGCCGGCACAGGAACGTCGCGCCGCGACCGGCGACATGGTAGTTCGTGATGACACGGCCTTGCGCGTCGATGATGGCCCCGGAGCCGACCGAGTGCTGCCGGAGCATGCGGCCCTCGGAACCATCCTCCGAGATCACCTCGATGCGCACGATGGTCGGGGACAGGCGGGCGATGGCGCGCTCGACCTCGGGCCGGCGGGCGTCGTCGGCCGCGCCCAAGGAGGCGGCGAGCAGGAGGAGGGCGGCGAACAGGCGGGACATGGCGGGAGATCAGGCGCGGGCGCGCAGCGCGAAGAGCCGCAGCAGGCGCAGGAAGAACTGCTCGAGGCCGGCGAGGACCTGGTAGTTCAGCTCGAGGCGGGCGCGCGCCTCCTCGAGCAGGTCGATCGCGGCGGCGACCTGCGACAGGCAATCGGGATGCTGGCGTCCCGCCAGCCGGAGGCGCTCCTCCATCGCCGTGAGGAGACGGGCGCGGATGCCGCGGCGGATCGATTCCTCGTGGGCCAGCTCGACCTCCTCCTCATCGTCGTCACCGGGCGGCGGCTCGGGGGCCAGTTTCAGCGCCTCGTCGGTGAACAGCTCCAGCAGCACCTCGAAGCGGGCGCAGAGCGCGTAGGCGGGGATGAACAATTCGGCGGAGCGCGGCAAGGTCGGGCCGGCGAGCCTGGCCAGCAGGCGGTCGAACTCGCGCAGCCAATCGGCCCAGGCGGGATCCTTGATGGCCGGGGCCTCGCCCCCGACGTGGAAGCGCAGGCA
>JACCED011248472.1_pt1 | contig 20198 bp, 13 predicted proteins | sample 7455021 | NCBI WGS metagenome assembly JACCED01 (sample SAMN15323456, study PRJNA562643) | freshwater metagenome | isolation source: river surface water | place: USA:Blue River Watershed | collected 2017-08-19
CCCAACCTTCATTTCACGTATTACGTGAAATTCCCCGCGCCCCTCCCTCCCGCTGCACCTCACGCGCATTTCACGTAATACGTGAAAAACGTCCCGCCCCCTCCGGCCTCACACCCCACACCTCATACCTCACACCTTCCCCTCCCGCCTTCCGCCTTTTTCATGCCCTACACCTTCGCCCAATCCCAAGCGCTCTTCGCCCGCGCGCAGCAGAGCATCGCCTCCGGCGTCAACAGCGGCATCCGCAAACTCGAGCAGCCCGTCCCCCTCTACTTCGCCCGCGGCTCCGGGCCCCATCTCTGGGACGTCGATGGCAACCACTACCTCGACTACCAGCTCGGCCAGGGCGCGCTCCTCTACGGCCACGCCCCCGCCGGCCTCGCCGAGGCGATCGCCGCGCAGGCCCGCCTCGGCACCCACTGGGCCGCGCAGAGCGAACTCGAACTCGAGGTCTCCGAGCGGCTCCAGCGCATGCTGCCGTCGGCCGAGCTCGTCCGCTTCAACAACTCCGCCACCGAGGTCGTCCTCTCCGCCTTCCGCCTCGCCCGCGCCCACACCGGCCGGAAACTCATCCTCCGCTTCGAAGGCCACTACCACGGCTGGGCCGACGAAGGCCTCGTCGGCTTCGCCAACCCCGCCGACCGCTGGGGCGACGACGAGGAGCCCGCGCGCCTCCACCCGAGCAAGGGCATCATCCCCGAGGTCCTCGACCAGTTCGTCGTCGCCCGCTGGAACGACCCCGAGCACCTCCGCCGCCGCGTCGACCGCTACCGCGGCCAGATCGCCGCCATCGTTTTCGAACCGGTCCTCTGCAACACGTGCTGCCTCGAGCCCGTCCCCGGCATGCTCGCCACCATCCGCGAGCTCTGCGACCGCGACGGCATGCTCATGATCTCCGACGAGACGATCACCGGCTTCCGCTTCGGCGCCGCCTCCGCCCAGGGCTACTACGGCTTCAAGGCCGACCTCACCATCCTCGGCAAAGCCATCGGCGGCGGCACACCCTTCGCCGCCCTCGCCGGCACCCGCGCCGCGATGGCCAAAATTCTCTCCGGCGAAATCGTCCACGCCGGCACCCTCAACGCCAACCCCCTCTGCCTCGCCGCCAGCAAATGGTGCCTCGACGAGGTCGCCGCCCAAGGTCCCGAGTATCCCGCCGCTACCGAAAAGCTCGGCCGCGAACTCATGCGCGAACTCCTCGCGCTCGCGCGCGAACACACCATCCCGCTCCGCCCGCAGGGCCCCGGCCTCATCTTCCACGCCGTCATGCTCAAGCCCGGCGCCGCCGAAGGCCCGATCCGCGACTACCGCGACTACGTGCGCCGCCACGACGCCCCGCGCTGGGCCCACCTGCGCCGCTGCCTGCTCGAGGAAGGCGTCCGCGCCATCGAGCGCGGCATCTGGTCCATCAGCACCACGCACCGGCCCGCCGACCTCGCCGAGACACTCGTGCGCGCCCGCCGCGCTTTCGCCCGCCACGCCGCCTCGTGGCAACCGCCGCAGTAAACGCCCACCCGCTCCGCGCCCCGCATGGCGTTCCGCATCCTCACCGCCGGCTTCTTCCACGAGACGCACACCTTCGTCGACGAGATCACACGCTGGTCCGACTTCGAAGTCGCCCTCGGCTCCGAGCTCCACCGCAAACGCGGCGACAGCTCGCCCACCGATGGCTTCCTCGAGGAGTGCGCGCGCCGCGGCTTCGAGATCATTCCCACGGTCGACGCCCGCGCCACGCCCGGCGGCACCGTCGCCGACGCCGCGTTCGAGACCTTCTGGCACGAGTTCGAGTCGCGCGCCCGCCCCGCGCTCGCCGCCGGCGTCGACGCCCTCTTCCTCGTGCTTCACGGCGCGATGGTCACCGAGTCGCACGCCGACGCCGAGGGCGAGCTGCTCGCCCGCATCCGCGCACTCCCCGGCGCCGCCCACCTGCCGCTCTTCGGCGTGCTCGACCTGCACGCCAACGTCACCGCCCGCATGTGCGCCCTCGCCAACGGCCTCGTGATGTATCGGGAAAACCCACACACCGACGCCAAGGCCACCGCGTGCCGCGCCGTCGCGCTCCTCGCGCGCTGCCTCGAAGAGGAGTGCGTGCCCCACATGGAGTGGTGCCGTCCGCCCATCGTCTGGGCCCCGCCGGGCACCGGCACCGCCCAGGATCCGATGCGCGCCCTCGAGGAATTCGCGCGCGATCTCGAAGCCCACCGCGCCGAGATCTGGGCCTGCAACATCGCCGCCGGTTTCTCCTTCGCCGACACCCCCGACACCGGCGTCTCCCTCAGCGCCATCGTCGCCGGCCCGCCCGGTTCCGCCCGCGACTCCCTCCACGCCGGCGCCTCGCTCGCCTGGTCCCTCCGCACCCGCGGCGCGATCTCCTATCCGCCCGTCGCCGAAGTCGTCGCCTCGCTCGCCACCCATCCGCCGGAGCGTGGCCTCGTGCTCTTCGTCGAACCCGCCGACAACATCGGCGCCGGTGCCCCCGGCGACGGCACCGGCATTCTCCGCGCCCTGCTCGCGCACCGCGTCGCGCGCAGCCTCGTCGCCCTCAACGACCCCGCCGCCGTCGCCGTCCTCTCCACGCTGCACCCCGGCGCCACCACCGTCCTGACTCTCGGCGGCCGCGGCTCGTCGCTCGACGCCGGCCCGCTCACCACCGAGGTCACGCTCGTCTCCCGCGGCGACGGCCGCTTCACGCTCGAGGACAAACAGAGCCACCTCGCGTCGATGACCGGCGGCACGTTCGACATGGGCCCCTGCGCCGTCGTGCGCGCCGGCCCCGTCACCGTGCTGATCACAAGCCGCAAGACCCCGCCCTTCGATCTCGCGCAGTTCCGCAGCCAGGGCCTCGAACCCACCGCGTTTGCCGTCATCGGCGTCAAAGCCGCCGTCGCCCACCGGCGCGCCTACGATCCGATCGCCGTCGCGTCGCACTTCGTCGACACCCCGGGCCCTTGCTCCAGCGAGCTCACGCGCTTTCCCTGGCGCCGGCTCGCGCGCCCCGTCTGGCCGCTCGAGCCCGACGCTCCCTTCGACTGCCAATTCTCATGAGTTCCACCGTCCGCTATCCCCGCGATCCCTCCACGCCCGTCTCGCACCTGCCGTTCAGCCCCGCCGTGTGCGTGGGCAACCTCGTCTTCGTCTCCGGCCAGGCCTCCGTCGACGCCACCGGCAAGATCGTGCCCGACACGTTCGAGGGCGAATTCCGCCGCTCCGTGGAAAACATGCGCCAGGTCCTCGCCTCCGCCGGCTGCTCGCTGCGCGACGTCGTGCAGACGCGCAACTACGTCCGCGATGCCGCCAACCTCGGCCGCTACAACGAACTCTACCGCGAGTATTTCTCCGCGCCCTTTCCCGCCCGCACCACGATCACCGACTGCCTCCCGCCCTCGCTCCACTACGAGATCGAGTGCGTCGCCGTGATCCCCGCCTGATTTCCCTCCGCCCGTCCGCCGGACGGGCAGGGCAGGGCGCTGCGTTCCCCCAAGCGCCGCGGCGCCGCCCCGGAGTTGCTTCTGCCCACCGCGCCCGTTTCCCGCCCGCCGCCGCCCGTCCGGCAGCCCCGCCCGCCCTGAGTGACGTTATACCCGGCGATTCCGGAGCCGGCTCCGGAAAACCCGGCCCGGAAGGAACGCCCGTTAAAACGGGTTCATCTGCCGGAGATAGCTGCTGTTGATCCCCACCATGTCTCCCGACGAGGCCGAATTGCACCGGTGTTTCCTGCGTTTGTTCACCACGCACGAGGAAGCGGTCCGGGCTTTCGTGCGCCGCCTCGTGCCGACCCGGGCGGACTCGGATGACGTCATGCAGGAAGTGTCCATCGTCCTGTGGGAGAAGTTCGGCTCATTTCACGCCGGCGGGGATTTCCGCGCCTGGGCCTTCGGCGTCGCGCGCTACGAGGTGCTGGCCTGGCTGCGCGACCGGGGCCGCGATCGGCTCGTCCTCGACGAGAACGTCGCCCTGAAGCTCGCGCACGAGGCGGAAGCGCTCGAACCCACGCTGTCCCGCCAACGCGCGGCCCTGGAGCATTGCATGGCGCGCATCCCGGAGGACCAGCGCGCGCTGATCATGCGCGCCTACGAGCCGCACGCGCGCATCCAGGAGGTGGCGGCGAGCAGCGGACGCAGCGTGACGGGCTTCTACCAGTGGCTGCATCGCATGCGAAAAGGCCTGCTGAACTGCATCCACGCCGCGCTCGCACGGGAGGCCGCGCCGTGAACGCCGACCTCGAAACTCTCCTCCGCCGCTACCTCGATGGCAGCATCGATGCGGAGGGCATGACGCGGCTGAACGCGCTGCTGGAGGCCGACGCGGAAGCGCGCTGGCACTTCGCGGAGCAGACGAATCTGGACGCCGCCCTCGCGACACAGGCGCTGGGCTGGCGCGCCGGGGAAACAACCCCCCACCGGCCGCGCCCGGCATCGCGCGGGTGGTGGGGCGGCATCGCCGCTCTGGTCGGCGCCGCGGCGGCGTGCGTCGCGCTGGCGCTGTGGATCTTCGGTCCGCGCGAGTTCGCGCGGGTGGAACAAGTCGCCGGAATTCCGCACCTCGCCCCGGGCTTGGTGCTGCGCGGCGAACGCCATGTGCTGCCGGGCGGCACTCTGGCCCTCGTTACCGGCCGCGGCGCGACGGTCGTGATCGAGGCACCGGCGGTGTTCCGGTTCGAGTCCGCCCAGCGGTTGAGCCTCGAGCGCGGCCGGCTCTCCGCCGAGGTGCCGCCCGCGGCCAAGGGCTTCACGGTCGTCACGCCCTCCGGCACCGCAGTGGACCTTGGCACCCGGTTCGGCGTGGATGTGCCGGCTCTGGGCGACGCCGAGGTGCATGTTTTCGAGGGGGAAGTCGTCACCCACGCTTCGCACGATCGCCGCAGCCTGCGCACCGGCGATGCGATCGCACTGACGAAAGCCGGCCACGCCGCCCGCGAGACGCGCTCCGCCGCCTTCATCCGCTCGGACGAGGTCGGCGATCTCACCGCCGGCCTCGCCGCCGGGCAGCGGGCGCGCGCGGAAGCCGCGCTCGCGCAACTCCGCGGGGACCCGGCCCTCATCGCCCTGCTCGACTTCGAAAGCGGCGCCGAAGCGGGCGCGTTTCGCACCGTCCAGGGGCGCTGGCCGGGATCGCGCGCGCCGGAATTCGCGCAGGTGGGCGATCACCTGAAGCTCGACCTTGGCGGCGCGCGCCTCTGGCCGCGCCTCACGCTCGCCGCGTGGGTGCGCCTCGACCGGCTCGACGCGCCCTATCAGTCGCTCCTGCACACCGATGGGTGGACCGCGAGCAATCCCGGCCAGGTGCATTGGATGGTAAACCGTTTCTCGACCATGCGCCTCGCCCTCCGGGGCAACACCCTCGCGCCCGGCTCCCCGGAGCCGGACAGCTTTCCCGACTCGCGCACGCCCGTGCTGCCGGAAATCGGCCGCTGGGTGCATCTCGCCGTGGTCTACGACTCCGGCGCGCGGACGACGCGTTTTTTTCTCAACGGCCGCTTCGACAGCGAAAGCCGCGAGTCCATCGCGCATCCCGCCCGACTCGGTCCTGCCCGGATCGGCAATTGGGATCGCACCGACCGCAAACTCAGCGGGCGCATCGACGAGATGCTCGTCCTGGGCCGCGCGATGACGGATGCTGAAATCCACGCGCTCTTCGCCGCCGGCAATCCCTACCCCTGAAGCCCTCGTCCATGCGCATCGTCGCCCTCCTCATCCTCGCGCTGCCCGCCGCCGCCGCGCCGGTGGACTTCGTCCGCGACGTGCGGCCGATTTTCGACCGGCACTGCACCGAGTGCCACGGCGAGAAGAAGCAGAAGTCCGGGCTGCGCCTCGACGTGAAGGCGGCAGCGTTCAAGGGCGGCGACGGCGAAGGGCCGAGCCTCGTCGCGGGCCAGGCGAAGGAGAGCCCGCTCATCCGGTTCGTGACCAGCGCGGACCCGGAGCAACGCATGCCGCCGAAGGGCGACGGCTTGTCGCCCGCGGAAGTCGCCACGCTCACGCGTTGGATCAACGAGGGCGCGGCGTGGCCCGACGACGTCGACCGCGTGAAACTCGCGGACCCGCGCGACCATTGGTCGTTCAAGCCGCTCGCGGTGCCGCCGGGAAATCATTCCATCGACGGATTCGTCGCCGCGAAACTCCGCGCCCACGGGCTCGCGCTGTCGCCCGCGGCGAGCCGCGCGACGTGGCTCCGCCGCGTGACGCTCGATCTCACCGGCCTGCCGCCGACGCCGGAGGAACTCGCCGCGCAGCATGAAACCGAAGCGCAAGTCGTCGATCGGCTGCTCGCCTCGCCGCGCTACGGCGAACGCTGGGCGCAGCACTGGCTCGACGTCGTGCGCTACGCGGACACGCACGGCTTCGAGGTCAACACCGAGCGGCCCAACGCGTGGCCCTACCGCGACTACGTCATCCGCGCCTTCAACGCCGACACGCCCTACGATCGTTTCATCCGCGAGCAGATCGCCGGCGATGCGTTCGGGCAGGACGCGGCGACCGGGTTCCTCGTCACCGCCTCCGTGCTGCTGCCGGGGCAGATCGGCAAGGATGCGGCGTCCATCCGGCTCGCGCGCCAGGACTCGCTCGACGAAATCGTCACCAACATCAGCCAGACGTTCCTCGGCCTGAGCGCCGGTTGCGCGCGCTGCCACGACCACAAGTTCGATCCGATCAGCGCGAAGGACTACTATGCGCTCCAGGCCTTCGTCGCCGGTGTCGAGTATGCCGACCGCGAGCTGCGCACGCCGGAGGCCGAGGCGCGCAGCCGGGAGATCGCGGACCTGCGCCAGGAAATCGCGGCGCTCGATCGCCGGCTCGTGCAGTTCACACCGCTGGCCCGGCCGGGCACCAAACAACGCGAGTCGAACGCCCGCGAAAATACCGAGACCTTCGCGCCCATCATGGCGAAGTTCGTCCGCCTCACGATTCACGACGCCAACCTGCATCCCACGCTCGGGCTGATTGAGCCGTGCCTCGACGAGATCGAGATTCTCACGGACGAGCCCGAACCGCGCAATGTGGCGCGCGGCGCCAAGGTCACCGCGTCGGGCAGCCGCACCTCCGCGAACCACCGGCTCGAGCATCTCATCGACGGCCAGTTCGGCAACGAGCGGAGCTGGATGTCCGACACCAAGGGCCGCGGCTGGGTGATGCTCGAGCTGCCCGAGCCGGTGCGCATTGCGCGCATCGTCTGGAGCCGCGATCGCACGGGGCGCTACAGCGATCGGCTGGCGACCGTCTACGCGTGGGAAGCAGGCCTCGCCGCGGACCGGCTCGATTCGGTCGCGGAGGCGCGGGCCTTGCGGCCGGCCGCCGGCGCCGGCCCCGTGAACGTGGACCGCTTCGCGCCGGTGCGGACGACGCGGCTGCGGTTCACGATCCTCGCCACCAACAGCCTCGAGCCCTGTCTCGACGAGATCGAGGTGTTCGACACCGCCGGCCGGAACGTCGCGCTCGCGAGCCTCGGCACCCGCGTCGTCACCTCGGGCGATCTCATCGAGGCGGACCGGCACGAGCCGGCGTTTGTGAACGACGGCCACTACGGCAACGAGCGCAGCTGGCTCTCCCACGAGCCCGGCCGCGGCTGGGTGGAGCTGGTGTTTCCCGCCGAGCACGAAATCGCGCGCGTGGCCTGGAGCCGCGACCGCGAGGGCAAGCTCGTCGACCGCCTCGCGACCGAATATCGCATCGAGGTCGAGCGCGCCGGCGCGTGGCAGATCGTCGCCGACTCCACCGACCGCCGGCCGCACATCGCCGGCGTGGGGCGCGGCCCGGCCTTCTCGCTCTCCGGCCTCACGGCCGACGACACCAAGGCCGCGGGCGCGATCCTCGCCGAGAAAACGAAGCTCGAGGCGAAGATTCGCGCCGCGGAAAACGGCCGATTGGCCTTCGCCGGGAAGTTCCGCACGCCCGACCCGATTCACCTCCTCAGCCGCGGCGATCCCGAGCAGCCGAAGGAGCGCGTGGCGCCCGCGGTGCCCGTGGCCTTCGGCGATTTCTCGCTCGGCGAGGAAACGCCCGAGCAGCGCCGCCGCCTCGCGCTCGCAGACTGGATCGCGAGCCCGTCGAATCCGCTCACCGCGCGCGTGATGGTGAACCGGATTTGGCAGGGGCATTTCGGCCTCGGCCTCGTGGAAACAGCGAGCGACTTCGGACGCAGCGGCACGCCGCCGACGCATCCCGAGCTGCTCGACTGGCTCGCCGCCGAGTTCATCCGCTCGGGCTGGAGCGTGAAGCACCTGCACCGGCTCATCGTGCACTCGGCCGCCTATCGGCAATCGGCGCGGCCCGACGCCGCGGCGGCGGAGCGTGACGCGGAGGCGCGCCTGCTGTGGCGGTTTCCCTCGCGGCGGCTGGAGGCGGAGACGATCCGCGATGCGATGCTGGCGGTGAGCGGCACCTTGAACGAAAAAATGCATGGCCGCGGCTTCGATCTCTTCGACAAGCGCGGCGGCTTGAGCGGCTTCAAGCCGATCGAGTCCTTCAACGGCGACGGACTCCGCCGCATGATCTACGCGCACAAAGTCCGCCGCGAGCGCGAGGCTGTGTTCGGCGCGTTCGACTGTCCCGACGCCGGCCAGAGCACCGCGCGTCGACGCGAATCCACCACGCCGATTCAGGCGCTGAACCTCTTCAACAGTCGCTTCACCCTCGACCAGGCCGAGGCGTTTGCCGCGCGGGTGACGCGCGAGGCCGGCGCCGATGCGTCCGGGCAGATCCGCCGCACCTATCAGCTCGCCCTCGGCCGCGAACCGGATGCGGCCGAGACCGCGGAGGCGCTGCCCGTCGTGCGCGCGCACGGCCCCGCGCCGCTCGCCCGCGCGATTTTCAACAGCAACGAATTCCTCTTCCTGCCATGAGTCGCGTCTCTCCCCACCCGCTGCTCGACCGCCGCCAGTTCCTCACCAACTCCGCGACCGCCCTCGGCTCGATCGCGCTCGCCGCCATGCTCGGGCGCGACGGCCTGCTCGCCGCGCCTGCGTTCGATCCGGCGCGGCCCTACGCGCCGCGGCCGCCGCACTTCCCCGCGAAAGCGAAGAATGTCGTCGTGATTTTCTGCGCCGGCGCCGTGAGCCAGCTCGAGACGTGGGACTACAAGCCCGAGCTGATCCAGTGGGACGGCAAGCCGCTGCCGGGCGGTCCCGCGGTCACGTTCCAAGGTCCGGCAGGCGAGCTGGCGCGGCCGCAGTATGCGTTTCGCCCGCGCGGCCGGACGGGAAAGATGGTCAGCGACCTGATCCCGCACCTCGCGGAGCTGACGGACGACCTCGCGTTCGTGCATTCGCTCACGAGCAAGTCGAACACCCACGGTCCGGCGGAGAATTTTCTCTCGACCGGCTTCGTGCTCGACGGCTTCCCGTCGCTCGGCTCGTGGGTCACGTATGCGCTCGGCAGCGAGAGTCAGGACCTCCCCGCCTACGTCGCGATCCCCGATCCGCGCGGCGTGCCGCAGAACGGCTCGAACAATTGGGGCCCCGGCTTTCTCCCCGCCGCGTTCCAGGGCACGACGCTGAGCTCGAAGGATCCGGTGCGGCACCTCGCGGCGCCGGGCGTTTCCGCCGACGCGGATCGCGCGGCGCGCACGCTCCTCGAAAAGATGAACGCGCGACACCGCGCCGCCAACCCCGGCGACGGCAAGCTCGCCGCGCGCATCGCCAGCTACGAACTCGCCGCGCGCATGCAGCTCAGCGTGCCCGCCATCAGCGACCTCGGCACCGAGCCCGCGCACATCCTGAAAATGTATGGCGCCGACGACGCGACGAACGCGAACAAGGCCGCCTTCGCGAAGAACTGCATCCTCGCGCGGCGGCTCATCGAGCGCGGCGTGCGTTTCGTGCAGCTCTTCAACGGCGCGTATGCCAGCGGCGGCGCGCTGAACTGGGACGGCCACAACAAGCTCAAGGAGCAATACGACATCCACGCCCGGATCCTCGACCAGCCCGCCGCCGCGCTCATCCGCGATCTCAAGCAGCGCGGTTTGCTCGAGGAGACGCTCGTCGTGTGGTGCACGGAGTTCGGCCGCATGCCGTTTTTCCAAAAAGGATCCCAGGGCCGCGATCACAACCCCGACGGTTTCACCTGCTGGCTCGCCGGCGCCGGCGTGAAGCCCGGCGTCAGCCACGGCGCGACCGACGAACTCGGCCAGCGGGCCGTGAAGGACATTCACCCGCTCTACGATTTCAACGCCACGATCCTCCACCTGCTCGGCCTCGATCACGAGCGTCTCACCTTCGAGCACAACGGCGTGCAGCGCCGGCTCACCAACGTCGAGGGCCACGTGATTCGCGAAGTGCTGGCTTGATCTGCTGCGCTCGCGCTCCTGAGTCGCCGTTGCCCCCACCCCTCATGATCCCCCATCGCTTCCCGCGCGCTTCGTGCGCCGCGCTCGCCGCCGCCACCCTGCTCGCGCCCTTCGCCTCCGCCCAGACCGTGCCGCCGCCCGCCAACCCGCCCGCGCCCGCAGCGAAAAAATCCGGCGACTACGTCACCCTCAATCCCTTCGAGGTGAAGGCCGAGGCCGACAACAGCTACGGCGCGCTGAACTCCAACTCGCTCACCCAGTTCAACACCGCCCTCGATCGCACGCCCGTCTCGGCCGATATCTTCACCGCCGAGTTCATGCGCGACATCGCCGTCACCTCCGTCGAGGAGATGCTCGCCGGCTACGGCGCCGGCGCCGGCACCGTGATGTCCAACCCCGACTCCGACGCGCTCTCCCAGCAGCCCGGCGACCGCGTCGGCAACCAGACCATCGGCATCCGCGGCACCGGCGGCGGCGCGATCCGGCGCGACGGCTTCGCCGCCACCGGCGCGGCCAACAACTTCGGCTCCACCGCCGTCGGCATCACCAGCACCTTCGACGTCGAGCGCGCCGATGTCGTCCGCGGCCCGCAGGGCCTCCTCTACGGCGCCGGCGGCGCCGGCGGCACCGTCAACACCGTCTCCAAACGCGCCAACTTCAACCGCCAGACCGCCTCCGCCACCTGGCGCATCGACCAATTCGGCTCCAAGCAGGGCCAGCTCGATTACAACGTCGGCAAAGACTGGATCGCCTTCCGCCTCGCGCTCCTCGACGACACGCAGCGCTACCGCCGCCTCTTCATCGGCTACGAGACCCAGGGCTTCTACGGCCAGGTCGCCCTCAAGCTCGATAAACTCCGCACCGTCGTCCGCCTCCAGGCGCAGCAGACCGTCAACGAACGCATCCTCAACACCAACCAGGAAAACATCGCGTTCACCAACGCCGCCACCGACCCGCGCCACAACTTCGGCCTCGCCTACATGCTGCGCAACGGCCTCACCGGCGAGATCAACCCCGCCACCGGCCAGCCCTGGCCCCGCGGCGCCATCGCCAACGGCAAACTCACCTGGGACAACCTCAACGCCTGGGCCGGCTGGGCCGCCTCCGAATACGTCACCAACAAGACCTACGCCGTCCTCACCGAGACCGTCTGGACCAAGTGGCTCTCCACCCAGTTCAACGTCCTCTACAACGACTACCAGTCCGACCGCGCCAACGGCGGCATCGCCAACCTCAGCGCCCCGCTCCTCAACGGCAACCCGCTCAACGAGTGGGCCAACGGCGCCACGCTCGCCGATGTCGAGCAGCCCACGCGCCGCTGGGCCGCGCGCGGCGCCGCCATGCTCACCCACGCGTTTCTCGACGGCCGCGCCGCCACGCAGACGCTCCTCGGCTACGACATCGAGTGGGCCGACTCCGGCCCCACCGACTACGGCTACTACCTCGCCGATTCCAATTTCAACGTCGTCTACGATCCGCGCCTCCCCACCAACCTCGGCCGCACCCCCATGCCGCGCCTCTGGTGGTCCGTCGCCGACGGCCCGCAGAAAAGGCCGCTGCCCCGCGGCGGCTGGCTCACCCCGCGCCTCACCTGGGGCGGCGCCAACTACGTCCGCATGCCCAACAACCCGCGCGATCCCGCCTGGGTTCGCCCCAACAATCCCCTCGGCCTCGCCCAGCTCGCCGGCCTCCCCGGCGTAAGCGGCCAGAACAACGACGGCCATAACTGGGAAAACCGCACCGCCGGCTTCTACGCCTCCAATTACACCAGCTGGTGGGGCGACCGCTTCGCCACCCTCGTCGGCGTCCGGTCGAACGAGAACTTCAAACGCACGCCCAACATCACCGCCACCGTCGCCGAGCCCTGGGCCGAATCCACCGCCGGCAACCGCAGCTACAACCTCGGCCTCAACGCCCGCCTCACCGAGATGCTCCGGCCCTACTACAGCTACTCGAGCACCTACAACATCCCCCTCGTCAACGCCAACGACCCGCTCGGCAACGCCCCGCGCACCTCCAGCGGCACCGGCCACGAGGTCGGCCTCAAGTTCACCTCCCGCGACCAGCGCTACTCCGGCTCGCTCCAGGCCTTCCGCACCAACTCCAAGGACGAGATGATCAACGCCGGCGGCGGCGTGCGCGACCTCATCAACCCCACCGGCCTCAACGGCGCCCACAACGGCCCCGCCGGCGCCAAGAACCAGTGGACCAACCTCGACCGCACCACCCGCGGCCTCGAACTCATCCTCACCGCCAGCCCCACGCCCAACTGGCGCCTGCGCCTCGCCGCCACCAGCGCCGACGGCCAGAACCTCTCCGACAAAAAATATCCGCTGCTCTGGAACGACCAGTTCCACCTCCGCAACGGCACCGTCACCTACCAGAACGGCACGCCCGTCCTCGTCCCCGTCACCCCCGCCGTCATCGCCGCCAACATCGCCAACCTCAACCGCCAGATCGACCCCGCCACGCTCCAGAACCAGGGCGACTGGCAGCCGCTCACGCTCGCGATGATGAACGACCGCAACAACCCCTACTGGGCCCAGCCCGCCGACGACAACGGCCGCCTCCAGACGAGCAACGTCCGCCGCGTCCTCCAGTATTTCGTCGGCGCCAACGGCACCGCGCTCACCGGCGTCACCGGCCTGCCCGTTTCCCAGATCCCCTACGCCTGGTCCGATCCCTTCGGCTCCAAGGGCGAGACCGTCGTCGCCCGCCGAGGCGAATACACCGTCGGCTACGCCCAATACCGCTTCGTCCTCACCAACAACTACACGTTCTCCCGCGACAATTTCCTCAAGGGCTTCAGCGTCGGCGGCACCGTCGCCCTCGGCCTCAAGAACCGCACGTTCTACTACAACACGCCCGGCGGCGGCCGCGAACTCTTCGCCTCGCCCGACACCTGGCAGGTCAACCTCGTGACCTCCTACCGCCGCAAGCTCGGCAAACGCTTCCTCTGGACCACGCAGGTCAACATCGACAACGCCTTCAACCACTACGTCCTCGGCACGCTCCCCAACAACGGCAGCGGCTTCACCGTCCCCGCCAACCTCGCGGTCACCTTCTACGGCCAGCCCCGGAGCTACGTCTGGACCAACACGATCTCGTTCTGAGCCGCGCCGCTCCCCGCCTGTGAATCCCCCCCGCGCGGTTCGCCGCCCGTTCCTGCCGCGGCTCGCCCTCGCCGCCGCGTTGCTCGCCGCCACCACGCTCTCCGCCCGCGCCGCCGACACGCCCAGCCCGATCCGCGCCCTCGCCCAGGACCACATCGTCTTCGACGCCTCGGCCGCAGGCGGACCCACGCCCCTCAACACCCCGAGCATCCTCCGCCTCGACGACGGCCGCCTCGTCGCCGCCAGCGAACGCAGCGGCGTCAACAGCGCATGGCGCCAACAGGGCCACGCCTGGGCCCGCATCGCGACCTCCGACGACCGCGGCCTCACCTGGACCGTCCGCGCCACGCCCAACATCACCCAGGCACGCCTCTTCCGCGCCGGCCGCTCGCTCTACTACCTCGGCCACGACGGCGACCTGAAGATCATGCGCTCCGACGACCGCGGCGCGACCTGGTCCGCCCCCGCCGATCTCCGCACGCAAAAGCCCAACTGGTATGCCACCGCGTGCAATGTCTGGCACGCCAAGGGCCACGTCTACCTCGTCATGGAGCGCCGCGTCTACGAGGACAACAAGTCCGGCTGGACCATCGGCAACCTCGCGCCCGTCCTCCTCCGCGCCCGCGAGCAGGACGACCTCACCCAGCCCGCGAGCTGGACCTACGCCTCCGAACTCGCCTTCGCCGACGTCATCCCCGGCTACCGCGAAAATACGCCCGCCCTCGAGTGGTTCGGCGTGCCGTTCTTCGCCCAGAAATTCCCGCAGGCCCATCAGGTCGCCCCCGGCCGCCCCATGCACCCGATGGGCTGGCTCGAGACCAACGTCGTCCAGATCACCGACCCCGATCACCTCTGGTTCGATCCGCAGCAGCGCACGTTTCACCTCTTCCTCCGCACGCACACCGGCGGCACCGGCTACGCCGCCGTCCTGCAGGTCGTCGAAAACGCCGACGGCACCATGACCACCGGCCTCGTCCGCGCCCCCTCCGGCCGGACCCAGCTCTTCCTCCCGTTCCCCGGCGGCCAGATGCGTTTCCACGTGCTCTACGACGCGACCACGAAACTCTACTGGCTCCTCGGCACCCAGGCCACCGACTCCATGACGCGCCCCGCCGCGCTCGCCAAGGACCGCTACCAGCTGCCCAACAACGAACGCCAGCGCCTCGTCCTCCACTTCTCGAAAAACATGGTCGACTGGTGCTTCGCCGGCCTCGTCGCGGTCGGGGAGGGGAACCGCGGCGCCCGCCACTACGCGTCGATGGACATCGACGGCGACGACCTCGTGATCCTCGCCCGCAGCGGCGACGAGCGATCCCAGTCCGCCCACAACGGCAACCTCATCACCTTCCACCGCGTCCGAAACTTCCGCGCGCTGGTCTACTGATCCGCCGCGCCCATTTCCCGTAGAGGCGGGCCGGGCCGCCGCCCCAGGGTTCGATTTAAGGCGCCGCCATCGCTGCCCTCCATACCCCGCTGGACTCCCGCCGCGGCATTCCAAACCGGCCCGCGCCGCTTGAGTTTCCCTCCCGGGCCCGTTCGTTCCGCCCGGCTGCGCCGCCGGCGGATTCCCTGCCGCACCGCACCGCCCTCCTCCGCTCCGGCCATGAAAATCCTGCTCTCCGCCTCCCTCGGTTTCCTGCTCCTCAGCGGTTGCTCCACCGTCCAGCGCAGCACGATCACCGTCGTCCCGCAGGTCGATCTCCCCCGGTTCATGGGCGACTGGTATGTCATCGCCCACATCCCGACGTTCATCGAGAAGGAGGCCTACAACGCCATCGAGCGCTACGACCTCCAGCCCGACGGCACCATCGCCACCACGTTCACCTTCCGCAAGGGCGGCTTCGACGGCGAACCCAAGCGCTACACGCCCACCGGTTTCGTGCGCGATGCCACCCACGCACGCTGGGGCATGCAGTTCATCTGGCCCATCAAGGCCGAGTTCCTGATCGCGTATCTGGATCCCGACTACACCCAGACGATCATCGCCCGCAGCGCCCGCGACTACGTCTGGATCATGGCCCGCACGCCCACGATCCCCGAGGCCGACATGCAGCGCCACCTCGCCCAGCTCCGCGCCTGGGGCTACGACGTCTCCAAACTCCGCCGCGTCCCGCAGCAGAGCTGAGCCCGGAAGGGCAGGGGAGATGCTGGCTGGGAGTTGAGAGACCGGAAGCTCGGGCCCGGTCGACGCCCGATCTCTCAACGCTCAACTTCCGCCTCCCGTCCCCTGCGCGTCCCCTCATAAACCTTGCGCATTTCATCACCGCCCCTGCCGCGGATGCTTGAGTCGCGCGCCAAATTTCCCCTCTTTCGCCGCATGAAATCGAAGGTCTCCGCCCTCCTGCTCCTCGCGCTCCTTCCCATCCTCCCCGCCACCGCGGCCAACTCCGCCGCTCCCGCGCCCGCCGCCGCCTCCTCCCTCGAAGGCAAGGTCGTCGAGACCATGAACTCCGCCGGCTACACCTATTTCCAGGTCGATACCGGCAGCCGCAAAGCCTGGGTCGCAGCCACCGAGCTCACCCTCAAGGTCGGCGACAAGGTCGCCGTGCCCGACGCGATGGCCATGGCCAACTACCACAGCAAGTCGCTCAACCGCACCTTCGACCTCGTCTACTTCGCCAGCAACGTCACCGTAAACGGCAAACCCGCCTCCGCGTCCGTCGCCGCCGCCACCACGCGCACCACCCCGCCGATCGACGTCGCCAACATCAAGCGGGCCCCGGGCGGCCAGACCGTCGCCGAGATCCACGGCTCCAGCGCGAAACTCGCCGGCAAGACCATCACCGTCCGCGCCCGCGTCGTGAAATACAACAGCGGCATCCTCGGCAAAAACTGGCTCCACATCCGCGACGGCTCCGGCACCGAGGGCACCAACGACCTCACCATCACCACCCAGGCCCGCGCCAAGGTCGGCGACCTCGTCCTCGTCACCGGCGTGCTCGTCACCAACCGCGATTTCGGCAGCGGCTACAAATACCCGCTGATCGTCGAGGACGCCGTCGTCGCCGTCGAGTGATCCGCCCGCGGCGCCGCGCCGCGAATCCGTCCGCGCCTCTCGCGCGTATCCATCGGTGCGTGTTTCCGCCCGATGATCCGTCGCCTGCTGTTCCTCCTCCTCGCCGCCTGCCCTGCACTCGTCATGGCCACGCCTGAGGCGTTCCCGCCCACGCCGCCCGGCCGGACCGAAATCAAGGCCCTGCCCGCGGGCGTCCTCCTGCGCACCACCGCGCCGGGCAGCTACTTCGACCGCTCCGACGAGCTGTTCCGCCCGCTCTTCAACTACATCTCGCGCCACGGCATCTCCATGACCACCCCCGTCGAGGCCACGGTCCAGCCGGGTGAGCCGGCCACCATGGCCTTCTGGGTCGGCGAGTCCGATCGCGCCCGCATCGCCGGCAACCGCGACAAGGTCGAGGTCATCGAGATCCCCGCCCGCACCGTCGCGAGCATCGGCGTGCGCGGCAGCTACTCCGCCGAGAATTTCCGCACCGCCCGCGAACGGCTCGAAGCCTGGCTGCAAACCCAGGCCGAGGTCGTGCCCGCCGGGCCCGCCTACGCCGTCTATTGGGACGGCCCCTTCGTGCCCGGACTCTTCAAACGCGCCGAGGTCCACATCCCCCTCCGCCCGCGCGCCTCGTTTCCCACCGACCGGCCATTGTCCGCCCGCTGACGCCCCCCGGCGGCGCTTTCCCCGCCGCTTTTCTCCACCCGCGCGACCAGCGATGCGCGCTTCGCGCCAAGGAACGCGGAGCGCCGCCCCGGCTTTTCCGCCATCCTCGCCGCCCGCCCCGCGCTCCGTGCCGGCGTTTCGCCGCCGCGTCCCCGCCCGGTCATTTCACTCGCCGCCCGCCCGCCGCAAACCTATCCAACCGTCGTCAAAACCACCCCTATGCACCCCATCAATCGCCGTCAGTTTCTGAAGTCGGCCTCCGCGACCGGCGCAGGCCTCCTCGTCGTGAAGAGCGGCACGCTCTTCGGCCAAAGCCGCCCCAGCAACAAACTCAACATCGCGCTCATCGGCGTGTGGGGCCGCGGCCTCGCCCACTACAACACGCTGAAAAAGGAAAACGTCGTCGCCCTCTGCGACATCAACGAGGAGCGCTTCCCCGATGCGCTCAAAGCCTTCCCCGGCGCCAAGACCTACGTCGATTGGAGAAAATGCCTCGAGCAAAAGGACATCGACGCCGTCGTCTGCTGCACGCCCGACCACCACCACGCCCACATCGCGATCTGGGCGATGAACCGCGACAAGCACGTCTACATGGAGAAGCCCATCGCGCTCTCCGTGGACGAGGCCCGCGCCGTCCGCGCCCTGTATCTCAAGAAGAAGAACAAACTCGCGACCCAGGCCGGCACGCAGCGGCACGCCCTCCCGAATTTCCAGCGCGTCCGCGAGATGATCCGCGACGGCGCCGTCGGCCAGCTCCAGGGCGCCTTCGCCTGGGGCAATCGCCAGCTCCCGCGCGACGGCTACCTGCCCGCCGCCGGCAATCCGCCCTCCACGCTCCACTGGGATCTCTGGCTCGGGCCCTCGCCCGCGCACCCCTACAATCCCGGCTACTTCATCGGCAAGGCCGGCGCGAATTGCCTCGAGTGGAACATGTATTGGGACTTCGGCACCGGCCAGGTCGGCGACATGGGCGCGCACACCATGGACCTCGCGTGGAACGCCCTCGATGCCACCCACCCGGTCTCCATCGAGGCCAAGGGCGACCCGTTCAACCCCGCCGTCACGCCGGTGAAAATGCAGGCGCACTTCGAGCACCCGGCCAACGACTGGCGCCCCGGCGTCCGCGTGAGCTGGTATCAGGGCAAGGTCTTCCCCAACTCGCCCGCCAACTACATCGACTTCGACAAGCTCGGCCACGGCGCGATGTTCAAAGGCACCAACGGCGTCCTCCTCGCCGGCTTCACCAACCGGATGCTCCTGCCCGACGCGAAGTCCGACCTCACGCACTACACGATCCGGCCGAAGGAAAAACAGCTGCCGGGAATTCCGGACTTCCAGGACCAGTGGATCAATGCCTGCAAGGGCGACCCGACCAAAACCTCCTGCAACTTCGACTACAACGGCCTCATGACCGAGCAGATGGCGCTCGGCCTCGTCGCCTACCGCGCCGGCAAGAAACTCGCCTACAACGGCGCCACCGGAAAGACCGACGACGCCGCAGCCAACCAGTATCTCAGCCGTCCGCACCGCGCCGGCTGGGCGCTCAACGGCTGACCGCCCTCCGCGTCACTCCGACCGACTCCCGCGGCCCGGCCTCACCCGCCGGGCCGCTGTTTTTCCGTCCTCTCTCTCCGCCGCGCCGCCGTTCACTTCGCCAGCTCGAACAGATAATCCACAAACGATCCCGCCGCCCCGTCGAAGCCCTGCAGTTTCGGGTTCACCGACTCGATCAGGAAAAACTCGTCCGGCGCGTGCGCTCCGCCGCCGTAGCCGAGCCCGAAATGCCCCGCGGCCAGATTCAGCGGCGGCTCCGTGAAGATGTAGCCGGGATACGAACCCGCGAGCCGCGGCCACACCACCGTCGTCACGCCTGCCCGCTGCAGCACCGCGAGCTGCGCCTGGATCAGCGGCGCATCGGCCCGCGTGCTCGTCGGGTTGTAGCCGCCCGTCATCACCACATCGATGTCCGCATACCCCCGCTTCGCGAGGTGCGCCTTCAATTTCCGCAGCGCCTCCTCCGCCGTCATGTTCGGCACCAGCCGCAGGTCGAGCTTCACCGCCGCCTTGTGCGGCAGCACCGTCTTGCCGCCCGGGCCGGTGTAGCCGCCGTAGATGCCCTCGATGTTCACCGTCGGCTGCGAGACCAGCCGCTCCAGCGCCGCGGGAAACGGCAGGTCGTCGATCCACGCCTGCGCCGACGTGGCGACCTTCAGCTGCCGCTCGTTGAGCTGCCGCGACGCCGCGCGCACCATGCCCTTCTCCTCCTCGGAGAGCGGCCGCACGTTTTCGAAGAAGCCGTCGATCGCCGGCGTGTTTCCATCCGGCGTCACCAGCGTCGCGATCGCCTGCACCAGCCGCCACGCCGGACTGTCGACCATCGCCTTGTAGGAGGAGTGCGTGTCGCGCGTCGGGCCGCGGCCCCACGTGAGCCCGCTCACCGTCAGCTCGCACTCGATCACGCCCTTCGCGCCGAGATTCACCGTCACCGTGCCGTCGAGATTCTGCGTGGGAAACGGCATGAACACGCCGATCGTCTTCGCCAGCGCCGCCTGCACCTCGGGCCGGCGCACGAGGTCGCCGATGTTCGGCGAGCCGATCTCCTCCTCGCCCTCCGCCACCAGCACGAGATTCACCGGCAGCTTCCGCCCCGTCGCGCGGAACGCCTCCACCGCGGCGAGAAACGCCGCCTGCGGGCCCTTCTGGTTGGTCGCGCCGCGCCCGATCATCACCTTGCCCACGCCCGGCCGGTCCACGATCGCGGCCTCGAGCGGCGGCGAGCTCCACTCCTTCGGGTCGTATTGCTTCACGTCATACATGAAGTAGACGCCCAGCGTCTTCGGCGCGCCCGCATCGAGCGTGGCAAACACGCCCGGTTTTCCCTTCGTCTCGATCCGCACCGCCGACTGGAAACCCACCTCGCGCAACAGCGCCGCCATGTGGTCCGCGCCGTCGGGAAAACCCACGTTCTCCGCCGCGATCGACGGCCGGCGGATCCACTCCTGCAGCCGGCGCACCGACCGGTCATGATTGCGCGTAATCTCCGCCTTCAGCGCCGCGATCTCGGCCGCGGCCTCCGCCGCCCCCGCCGCGATGCCCGAAAACAGCAGCGCCACCCCGAGCGCCAAAACCCGGCC
>JACCED011767176.1_pt1 | contig 20189 bp, 22 predicted proteins | sample 7455021 | NCBI WGS metagenome assembly JACCED01 (sample SAMN15323456, study PRJNA562643) | freshwater metagenome | isolation source: river surface water | place: USA:Blue River Watershed | collected 2017-08-19
AGCTAGATCTGCATTTACATTTAAACCATGTTGCGCAACTTCAACTTCCCCATCGAATTCCACAGCAATTGGAGAAACCACGGGAGTAAAACCACTATCTAGCAGAGATTGCAAAAGTTCTGTATTTACTCTTTCAACTTCTCCTACTCGACCTAAATCAGCTGGAGTTCCATCCACCAATGTATTCAAAAGAGTTGCTTGCAATGTGCCGCCATCTCTACCTGAGATTCCAACTGCAGGCACATCATGAGCACGCAAATGGCCAACTACTTCTCTCAATACCGTACCGCTTAGCACTTGCTGAACTATTGCAAAGATTTCAGGGGTGGTAACCCTAAAACCTCCGATGAAAGTTGAATCTAGTTGATGTGTTTTGAGTGCAGCATCGATTTGCGGCCCACCACCGTGCACTACGATGCAAGATTCTTTAGCTAAGGATTTCTTTATTGCTTCAGCAAATGAACCTGAAGTGTCAGTCATAGCATGACCGCCAAATTTAATAACTATCATGTTGCGTACGCCGAATTCTCATGGACGTAGTCATGCGTCAGATCGTTTGTGAGTATTGTTGCCGATGAATTGCCAGCATTTAAATTGATTTCAATTTCCACTAATCGATTGTCAAAATTCACCAAATCACGATCTTCTGCAGGCGTGCTTGCTTTGCATACTTGTATGCCATTTAGTTTCACATCAACATTTAACGGATCAAAGTTCGCGTCTGCAGTTCCGGTAGCAGCCAAAACTCGACCCCAATTAGGGTCACCCCCAAAAATGGCACATTTTAAAAGATTGTTTCGTGCATTCGCTCTTCCTACATTAACCGCATCTTCTTCCGATGCAGCGTTTATTACTTTAATTGCTACCGTCTTAGATGATCCTTCGGCATCTGCAATCAGCTGAGAAGATAACGAACCACAAACTTCAATTAGCGCATTTAGAAGTTCTGCTCCAGCAAGTTTCACGCCGCTTGCGCCAGATGCCATAAATAGAACTGTGTCATTTGTTGATGTGCATCCATCAGAATCAATACGGTTGTAAGTCAACTCAACAGCACGATCGAATGCTGATTTCGCATCTGCTGGATCAACTTCGGCATCAGTCATAACCACAGAAAGCATTGTGGCCATAGCGGGAGCTAACATTCCAGCACCCTTCGCAATCCCAGAGAAGGTTGCACCTTTAATAACTGTACTTGCCATCTTTGGCACGGAGTCAGTTGTCATGATGGCTTTAGCACTCGCTTCGAATCCGGATTCGTTCAAATTGATTTGATTAATCCCAGTTTCTATCTTGTCCATTGGAAGAAATTCACCGATTAAACCCGTTGAACAGACAACTACTTCACTTGAAGAGATCTTCAATTTCTTTGCTACTAATTCTGCGCTCTTATGAGTATCCGCAAAACCTTGCGGACCGGTGCAGGCATTTGCGCCACCTGAATTCAGAATAACTGCACTGACCGACTCGCTTTTCGTTACCTGGCGTGACCAGATAACCGGCGCTGCTACTACTTTATTCGTGGTGTAAACGGCGGTGCCGAAATTACTAGGGCCTAAATTTTGAATAATTGTTAGATCTAATGCGCCGGTTCTTTTTAAGCCTGCTGCAACAGAACCGCTTACGAATCCTTTTGGAAGGCTCATGCGCCTAGTCCTGTTCCGGTAAGACCTGAATACTCATGAAGGCCAGTAATCAAGTTGGCATTTTGAATCGCTTGGCCAGCCGCACCTTTACCTAAATTATCAATAACTGCAGAGACTACGACGCGATCAGTATGTTCATCAATTGCAACTTGAAGTTGCACATAGTTTGATCCAATTACGGCGCTGGTTTTAGGTAATTGACCATCAGGAAGAACCCAGACGAACTCCTCAGATTTATAAGCTTCAACATAAGCAGTTTTAACATCAGCACTTTTTTTCAATTTTCCGGTTACTGTTGCAAGAATTCCGCGCGGCATTGGGGCAAGAATTGGAGTAAAAGATATTTTCGCACCAGTTGCTTGTTCAATTTCAGGTATATGTTGATGAACGCCACCAAATTTATAAGAAGTCATGGAGCTCATAACTTCGCTGCCGATTAGATTCACTTTTGCAGCTCTTCCAGCTCCTGTTGTGCCAGATGCGGCTACAACTACGATGTCTGAAGCATCCACGTATGGCAGCATCGGAGCAGTGGCTAGAGCAATCACCGTTGCGTAGCAACCAGGATTTGCGACTCTGTTCGATGCTTTAATCAACTCTCGATGATTTGGAAGTTCTGGCAATCCATAGGTCCAATATCCTGCATGCTCTCCCCCGTAATACTTCTGCCAATGTGATGCAGATTTCAAACGATAATCGGCGCCTAAATCCACAACTTTCTGGTTTGGATCAAGTTGAGAGATTAATTTTGCCGATTCTCCATGAGGAAGCGCCATAAAAACTAAATCTAATCCGTTCAATTTTGAAGGGTCGCTGCTTTCAAATTTTCTTCCAGCATAATTACTTAATTGTGGATGAATTGCAGTGATCTCTTCACCTGCATTGCTACCGGCAGTTATGACCGCTGCTTCAAACTCAGGATGACCAGAAAGTAGCCTCAGAAGCTCCCCACCGGCATAACCGCTTGCACCAACCACACCAATTTTCATAGTGGAATGATAGATGATTAGGCTTATTTATGCAATTCAATGCATAAATATTCATATCAAGAGCGAACGATTGCCCCGCATCGTTTGAGCGCTTCAGTAGCAGCAGCTTCGCGAGCCGCAGAGACTTCTTCGGTCTTCAAAGTTCTATCTGGTGCGCGGAATATCAAGGTAAATGCCAATGACACTTTGCCATCACCAATCTTGTCGTAGCGATCAAAGAGTTCAATTGATTCAAGCAACTCGCCCGCGCCATCACGCAACGCTTGAGTTAGCTCTGCTGCGCTTACCTTTGCATCAACTACTAATGCAATGTCTTGTACTGCAGCCGGCATAACTCCGACTGGTTTTGGAGATACCAATGGCGATGCTGGAAGTGCATCTAAATTTAGCCCCCAAGCTGCAGATCTCTCTGGGAGCGCAAATTCTGAAACCACGCGAGGATGCAATTCACCTGCATGAGCAACAGCTTTCCCATCGACTATAAATTCTGCACAACGACCAGGATGCCATGGAGCCAAATCTGAGCGTTCAATCTTAAATTCAAGACCCATCAAAGTTAGCAAAACTTCGACGGCGGCTACTGCATCGCTCCAGTCATAACTGCGTTGCTTACCTTGCCAGGTTTCATTTGCAACTTGGCCCACCAATACTCCGCAAACAAATGAGAGCTGTGTTGGCACTGATGAGAAAATATCTGCGATCTCTTTATCGCTTGGGCGCTTACCCATTACTGGAAAAATTCCATCTTTCAAATCAATAGATTTACGGAATATTGCACCCATTTCAAATAACGCAAATGATTTGAAGCCTCGGCTGTAATTGCGACGAGCAGCTTCGAGTAATCCAGGTAATAAATGCGGTCTTAAATAAGGTTGGTCTTCGGACATAGGATTAGCAAGACGATAACTTTCAGCACGTGCACCTACGAATCCCAATTTATCGATTAATTCACGACTAACAAATGGGAAGTTTAGAATCTCTGTATAACCACGCGCCACAAGAGATTGCGCCAAAATTCGTTGTCGTTTTTGAACACCTGTTAATTGAGCTGAAGTTTTACGAGGTGGCATCACTGATGGAATCTGGTCGTAGCCAATATATCTAGCGACTTCTTCCGTTAAATCTGCAGGGCTAAACAGTTCGCTTCTCCAAGATGGCGGAATTACTTTAAAAATACCGCTGCCTTCAACTTTGCAGCCTGCTAATTCCAATTTTTCTCGAACATCTTTAGGTGAAATTTCTAAACCTATTCGCTTTGAAACATATGCAGGATCTAGCGTGATGGCAGGCAAGAAATTAGGTTCGCCTGTTTTAGAAGTGCCAACATATTTGGCTCCTCCAAATTCCAAAAGTAATTGAGCAGCACGCGCTGAAGCAATTTCGGCCAAAGTTGGATCTACGCCGCGCTCAAATCTCCTTGAAGCTTCAGAAGAGAGTTTGTGGCGGCGAGAATTCTTAGCTATTTCAATCGCATCAAAACGAACTGCTTCTATTGCGATGCGCGTGGTTTTCTCTGTGATTTCTGACTCTAATCCACCCATTGTGCCCGCTAGCGCCAGAACATTTTTGCTATCTGCAACAACTAAATCATCTGGATTCAGATTGCGATCGGTGCCATCAAGAGTAGTTAGCTTCTTGGAGTTTCCTGCCTTGCGAATCTCTAGACCGCCATTAATTTGATCTGCATCAAATGCGTGAAGCGGTTGTCCTAATTCCATCATTACATAATTGGTGACATCAACGGCTAGAGAGATTGAACGCATGCCGCATTTCTCAATTCTGCGTTGCATCCAAATAGGTGAATTTGAAGAAGGATTAAAATTCTCCAGAGTTCGAAGATACATAACCTGAGCACCATTTGTAATCTTCGCGGGAACTGGATTTCCTGATTCTTTGAAATTGATTTTAATTGAAGCTGGGTCTTTGAAATTTAAATCAAATGCAGAAGCAATTTCCCTTGCGACACCCCGAATACTTAACGCATAACCTCGGTCCGGATTAACGGCAATATCAAAAATAGTGTCATTAATTTGCAACAGTTCAATTGCATCTTGTCCGGGTACGCCTTCTGAAAGCACGATAATTCCGGAATGATCGTCGCCCAATCCAAGTTCTTTGGCTGAACAGATCATTCCATTGGAAGTTTTCCCATAAGTTTCACGAGCTCCAATTGCAAAGCCACCTGGTAGAACGGCGCCTGGCAATGAAGCCACAATCAGATCGCCTACTTTAAAATTCTGTGCGCCGCAGATAACAAATCTCGATTGGCCTTCACCGCAATCTAGCTCCACATACCGAATCGGCTTCTTATGTTCTTTTAATTCTTCGATGGCTAATACTTTGCCAACCACAACTGGTCCTGTTAAATCTGCGCCTTGAACCATTATCTCTTCAACTTCAAAGCCAACGCGGACTAAGCCCTCTGCAATCTGTTGGTCAGTTAAATTTGCTGGAAGATCTACATATTCTGCGATCCAAGATTTAGGTGCGCGCATGATGTAGTCCTAAGCCAATCCAAGTCCAAAAGCGCGACTAAAACGGATGTCGCCTTCTACGATGTCATGCATATCTTTAATTCCTTGGCGAACCATAAGTGTTCGTTCTAGCCCCATACCAAATGCAAATCCAGAATAAAGTTCAGGATCAATTCCGCAATTTTCTAAAACTTTAGGATTAACCATTCCACAACCGCCCCATTCGATCCAGCGATTGTTAAACCAAACATCTACTTCAGCGCTTGGTTCGGTAAATGGGAAGAAAGAAGGGCGAAGACGAGTGACTGCATCTGAGCCGAACATCTTTACCGCGAAAGCATCTAACGTTCCCTTTAAATGCGACATATTGATTTCTTTATCGATGACCAAACCTTCAACTTGATTAAAGACTGGACTGTGAGTCATATCCAATTCATCTGCGCGGAATGTACGACCTGGCGAGATTACATATATTGGTGGTTGTTGAGTCAACATTGTTCGTGCCTGCACCGGTGAAGTATGGGTGCGAAGTACCAGACCCGATGAGAGCGGTTCTATAAAGAAAGTATCTTGCATTGTGCGCGCTGGATGATCTGCAGGAATATTAAGCGCATCAAAATTTAACCAGCCGCTTTCTAACTCTGGGCCTTCAGCTACTGAATAACCCAAAGATAAAAAGTAATCGGAGATTTCATTCTTTATAACTGTAAGTGGGTGAAGTCCACCAATATGTTCGCGAAGTGCCGGCAAAGTTATATCCACTACTTCTTCAAGTAACACTTTCTGATCGCGAAGAATTTCAAGCTCTTGAGTGCGCGCATCTAGCGCTGCATTAATATCTGCACGAGCGGCGCCAATAATTTTTCCTAGCTCAGCTTTTTGATCTGCTGGCACTGAACCTAAAGCACGACTAGCTCCCGAAATCGGTGATTTATCCCCCGCGTGCGCGAGGCGGGCACTTTTAAGTTGATCTAAATCAGCAGCGGTGGCAAAGGCAGATTTGGCATCTGCCACCCATTGATTAATTTCTGCTGGATTCACGTGCGGAATTCTATATTGAAGAAGTTATCTTCCGCGGGATATTTCATGCATCACGATTGCCGCGGCCGCCGCTAAATTAAGTGATTCTGCTTTACCTGGCATTGCAATTGAAATTCTGGTGGCACCTTTCAATTCTTCGGTGCCTTCTTTTAAGCCTCGAGCTTCATTACCAAATATCCAAATTGCAGGATTTTTGAAGTCAATGTCAAAAAGTGATTTATCTCCAGCGCCATCTAATAAATATATATTGTGGGTAGGAAGCGCCTTGCGCAAATCTGATATTTCTACTCCAGAATAAACAGGAATATGCCATAGAGATCCAGCGGTAGAACGAACTACTTTAGGCGAATAGAAATCTACACTTCCGGGTGAAGTAACTACAGCTGAGATACCCATAGCGTCTGCAGTTCTTAAAATTGTTCCAGCATTACCTGGATCCTGAATTTCATTAAGATAAATAACATGGCTAGCCGCTAAAGTTTCAAGTGTCTCAACACCTTGAATCATCATGCGACAAATAGCAATGATGCCTTGAGAGGTGATTGCATCCGACATTGCAGCTGCAACTTTGTCGGAAATTTCAACGACATTTACCGCGGAAAAATCCAAGCCTGCTCTATTCATTCGTTCTGTACCAGATTTGGTCAAGTAAAGTGTCTCTACTTCACCTTCAATTAAAAGCGCTTCACGAACGCCTTGAATGCCCTCTGCAATAAATAATTTTGATTCAGAGCGATCTTTTTTAGAAGATAAAAGAGCCTTCACTCGCCCAACATGTGGCGACTGAAGGCTCTCAATCATTTCGAACTTTCGATTAACTATTAGAAAGTATCAATTAATTATTAACGTTTGCGCGAGCAACATCAACAAGAGTCTTGAATGCTGCTGGATCGTTGATTGCTAGATCTGAAAGAATGCGGCGATCTACTTCGACGCCCGCCTTCTTTAAGCCTTGAATAAAACGATTGTAAGTAAGGCCGTTAGCACGTGCTCCGGCGTTAATACGCTGAATCCATAGCTGGCGGAAATCACCTTTTTTATCCTTGCGATCGTTAAATGCATAAACTAATGAATGCGTGACTTGCTCTTTCGCCTTTGTGTAAAGACGTGAACGTTGACCACGATAGCCCGCAGCTCGCTCAAGGGTGGTACGACGCTTCTTTGCAGCGTGAACGCCGCGCTTAACTCTTGCCATTTCTTATCCTCCCCTTACTTAAGTCCAAGCATTCGCTTTGCAGCAAATGCGACCGGAGCTTTAGCAGCTGATTCTTGATCTAAACGACGAGTAACTCGTGATGACTTGCGCTCAAGTAAGTGGCGCTTTCCAGCACGCTCGTGCATGATTTTTCCAGAGCCAGTGACTTTGAAAGTCTTCTTAGCTCCACTGTGGGATTTCATCTTTGGCATTTAAGCCTCCTCTTTTACTTCTTTTACAGGAGCAGAGTTGCTCTGCTTCTTAGCTTTACCGGCAGCCTTATTTGGACCAAGAACCATTGTCATGTTTCGTCCCTCTTGTTTTGGAGCGAACTCAACATTTGCAATATCAGTTACATCTTCTGCTAAACGTTTTAGCAAGTTGTAACCGAGTTCGGGTCTAGACTGCTCACGACCACGAAATTGAATAGTCACCTTTACCTTGTCACCTGCGCCAATAAATTTAATTACCTGATTACGTTTTGTCTCATAATCATGTGTTTCAATCTTCGGACGTAGACGTATCTCCTTAACCACAATGTGGGTTTGGTTTTGACGTTGTTCGCGAGCTTTCTGCGCCATCTCGTATTTGTATTTTCCGAAATCCATAATTTTGCAGACTGGTGGATTTGCATCAGGTGCAATCTCTACGAGATCCAACCCAACTTCATCCGCCATTTGAAGCGCTGTTGCAGTTTCTACTACTCCGACCTGTTCGCCGTCATAGTTAATTAAACGAATCTGCGATACGCGAATGCGATCGTTGATACGTGGTTCTGTGCTGATGGTTTCTCCTTCTTACGTGGTTATTAACATGCAAACGCGCAAGAAAAGAGCAGAGAAGTTTTTAAACTTCTTTGACTTTACCATTCCGCCTAAGCGGTTTAGGTGGGATTTCTCCTCTTGCGGCATATAGCCGGTCAATGAGAGAAGTTTAAGTGAGGGCGGCTAAAGCGCCAAATCCGGAGGGAATTAACCGAACTAGCCACCCATAGCGTGGAAACCACCATCAACGTGGATGATTTCACCACTGGTTGCAGGTAGCCAATCTGAAAGTAACGCTATCGCACCTTTAGCTGCTGGAATTGGATCAGTTACATCCCAACGAAGTGGCGAACGTAAATCCCATAAATGTTCAAACTGTTGGAAATCTGGAATTGATTTTGCTGCAATGGTTGAGATTGGTCCAGCAGCTACAAGATTAAATCGAATATTTTCTGGTCCTAAGAATTTTGCAAGGTAACGATTTGTAGATTCGAGCGCAGCTTTTGCAACACCCATCCAGTCGTACTTTGGCCAAGCAACTTGTGCATCAAAATCCATACCAACAACTGAAGCGCCAGTTGCCGGGAAAAGCGGTTTGCAAGCCATTGTTAACGATTTATATGAATATGCAGATACTTGCACCGCAGTGGCTACATCTGGCCACTCAGTGCTTAAGAATTTTCCGCCAAGTGCTGATTCAGGAGCAAAACCTATTGAATGTACTACTCCATCTAGATGAGGAAGATGTTCTTTAACTCTACTTGCAAGTGTTGCAAGATGTTCATCATTTGTAACATCTAATTCAATAACTGGCGCTGGTTTTGGCAAACGTCCTGCAATTCGAGTTGTAATACTCATTGCACGACCGAAAGAGGTGAGCACAATTTCCGCACCCTCTTCTTGTGCTAAACGGGCTACATGAAATGCAATTGATGTATCTGTTAAAACACCAGTTACTAATATTTTCTTACCTTCAAGTATGCCCATTTAGTGCCCCATTCCTAATCCACCATCAACTGGGATTAAAGCCCCAGAGATATAACTAGCTGCATCAGATGCGATAAATGATACGACTTTCGCAATCTCATCTGCGGTGCAGAATCGTTGCATTGGGACTGCTTTTGCAATCTCATCTCGCCGCGCTTCAGTTAATTCTGCAGTCATGTCAGTTTCGACAAATCCCGGTGCGATTACATTAGCGGTAATGCCTCTGCTGCCAAGCTCGCGGGCGAAAGATCTTGCCATCCCTAGTAAGCCGGATTTACTTGCCGAATAATTAACTTGCCCTGCAGAGCCTATTCCGCCAACGACAGAACCAATGAAAATTAATCGACCACGCTTTAACTTTAATAAACCTTTTGTTGCTCGACGAGCGGTTCGGAAAGCGCCATTTAAATTTGCATCAATAACATTATTGAAATCTTCATCTGACATGCGCATTACTAAACCATCTTTAGTGATTCCAGCATTGCAAACAATTACTTCTGGTATTCCGAATTTCTCTTCGCAATCTGTAAAGCCTTGATCTACGCTATTTGAATCGGTGACATCCATTTTCACGGCATTAAAACCGACTGGGGCATCACCTGAGCGATAGGTCACCACTACCTTGAAGCCAGCATCCTTAAGCGACTGGGCGATCGCTAAACCAATTCCACGGTTGCCGCCGGTAACTAAGGCCACTTTAGTGTCTGTACTCACGAGGGGTAACTTACCAATTACCCATGCGTAAGTCTTATTCTTAGCGAGTGAGCGAGAAGCCAATCTCAATATCTAGCGCGAAATATGCGCATAGTGAGGAGATTCCTGGGCGCATGAAAAAATATTTAATTTCAATGTCAATTCGCACCGCATGCTTTATTGGTGCAGTACTTGCACCATCTCCTTACCGCTGGTTTCTAATTGCGGGAGCAGTTCTGCTTCCCTACTTTGCAGTGGTAATTGCAAACGCCGGTCAATCACAATCATTTAAGCCCTCTGAAAGATTTGAAAATCAAAAACAAATTGAGTTCTAAGGCAAGTAGAGAGCCTTGGGCTTTTCTTAAAACAATATTGGCGCTCTCCCGAGTTGCACTCTGCTTAGTAGCAGCTAATTGGCAATATGAAAGAGGCGTTGCAAGACATGCCAAGAATTTTGAAATCGAAGCAAATACCTCATTGCCGCCAATTGCATTGGAAGATCTCCGCAACTCTTCTAAATTAAAAGAGTTTGAATGGCGAACTGTAAAAATAACAGGATTTTTTATAAAAGAGAAAGAAGTACTACTTCGTAATCGCTATAACTCCGAAGGTAAATACGGCTACCAATATTTAACTCTATTCCAGAGTCAAGGTAAGCAATTTTGGATTGATCGGGGTTGGGTAAAGGCTGGAGAGACTGCATTAGAACGGCCGAAGTTGCCTCCAACTCCTGCCGAAGAGATAGAACTTATTGGAAGAGTTCGTTTGGATTCATCTCTTCCCCGTGGATCATTTTTTGCATTACCTGCAGGCGGAAATTTAATAAGCAGTTGGAATCTTAAGTCAAAAGTTGACACAGAGGATTTTTATATAGATTTAATTAGCGGTGATGGAATTACGCCAGATACTCCGGCAGAGTTACCAGAACTGTCTGATGGTCCACATATGGCATATGCTCTTCAGTGGATATTCTTTGCAGGCTTGATTATTTATGCACGAATTTTAATTCGTAGAAGATAAATCCTGACGCAAGTAAAGCTCGCTATAAAGCCCGCCTTTTTCTACCAATTCTTCATGGGTACCGCGCTCTTCAATAATTCCATTATTTAGTACCAAGATTTGATCAGCCTCTTTGATGGTACTTAAACGATGTGCAATCACAATGCTTGTTCGACCCTTTAGCGCTTCCTTGAGAGCAGCTTGCACTAGCGATTCATTTTCAGAATCTAAATGTGCCGTAGCTTCATCAAGAATTACGATACTTGGCGCCTTTAGAAGTAAACGAGCAATTGCTAATCGTTGTTTCTCACCACCAGATAAGCGATGGCCACGTTCTCCGACCATTGTCTCTAGCCCATTAGGAAGCGATTCAATCAACTCCCAAATCTGTGCCGCTTTGCAAGCAGCTTCCATTTCTTCGATTGTTGCTTCAGCTTTTGCATATCTTAAATTTTCAATAATCGTGTCATGGAAAAGATGTGAATCTTGCATCACGACACCGATGGAATTTCGCAGAGATTCCCCGCTGATATCTCTAATGTCAGATCCGTTTATTTCAATAGCACCTTCGGTAACATCATAAAGTCTAGGTAGTAGTGCGCTAATAGTGGTTTTGCCCGCGCCAGATGAACCTACTAATGCAGTCAAGGTGCCTGGCTCTACTGTGAATGAAATTCCTTTTAAAATTTCGCCACTTTCAATCGTCTCAGGTTTAGCAGCTGATTCAAGCGAGGCTAATGAGATTTCGGATGCAGTTGGATATGCAAATTTAACATTCTTAAATTCAATCTTTGGATTTTGGGCATCCAGATTAGTCGCATCGGGTTTATCTTTAACCATTGGTTGCAAATCCAATACTTCAAAAACTCTTTCAAATGAAACTAGCGCACCCATAACATCAACACGGACCGTACCAAGCGCGGTAAGTGGACCATAAAGCCTGGCAAGCAAAGTGGTAATCGCAATCAAACTTCCAACGGTCATAGTGCCGGCAATGGCGAAATGGCCACCAACTCCATATGCAAAAGCTGTAGCAATTGAAGCTACTGAAATCAATGCGACAAAGAAGAATGTATTAAGCATCGCCATGTTAATTCCAATGTCTGCAACTTTTCTGGCTTTACCGCGGAAGTTCTTAGCCTCTTTAATTGGATTTCCGTAAAGTTTTACGAGTAGCGCACCTGAGACATTAAATCGCTCAGTCATGGTGCTAGCCATTTCAGCATTTAGCTCATATGACTGTTGGGTATATTCAGCTAGGCGCCGCCCCACATATTTCGTAGGAATCAAAAAAATTGGTAGTAATACCAAAGATAAAATGGTGATTTGCCAACTTAAGCTGATCATTGCACCGATGACTAAAATCAAAGTAATCACATTACTAATTACTCCCGAAAAAGTTGCAGTAAAAGCTCGTTGGGCTCCAAGTACATCTGAATTAATTCTGGTAATTAATGCGCCTGTTTGGGTTCGAGTAAAAAAGGCAATCGATTGAGATTGAACATGTTGAAAGACTTGACTACGCAAGTCATAAATCAAGCCTTCACCAATAATTGCCGAATACCATCTAATAAAGATATTTACTGCGGCATATGCAATAGCAATAAAACCAACTAAAAGAGCTAATTGCGTAACTAGGGCGCTATTCTTTGGAATCACGCCCTCATCAATTAAACGTTTGAGTAATAATGGCGTAGCTACAGTTAAAACTGAGTCAAGAACTAAAGCGATAAAAAAGAGCAGGAATTTACTTTGGTACGGCCTAGCGTATTTAATAATTCTCTTTAAAGTGTCTGGTTTTAATTTTGCATGTTTTACTGATTGATCGCTAGAAAGCGTGCGCAGGGCCATCCAGCCAGCATGCATTGACATAAAAGTAGATTAACCGAAATTAAACAGTAAATCCGAGCGCGCGAAGTTGATCGCGACCATCATCAGAGATCTTGTCTGGTCCCCAAGGTGGCATCCAGACCCAATTGATTTTTACATCATCAGTTATGCCAGCTAGCGCTGCCCTAGTCTGATCTTCGATGACATCTTGAAGTGGACATGCAGCAGAAGTCAAGGTCATGTTAAGAACCGCAATGTTGTTATCGTCAACCATGATGTCATAAATCAAACCAAGATCTACGACATTGATACCTAGTTCGGGATCAACCACATCTTTCATTGCCTCAGTTACATCATCAACTTTTGCAGACATTTATCTCTCCCCTACTTGAGTTACTGCATCTTTATATGCCATCCAACCCAGAAGTGCACATTTTATACGAGCTGGATACTTTGAGACTCCAGACAGCGCTACGCCATCTTCTAGTGTGTTTTCATCTCCTGGATCCGCGCCTTTGCTCTGCATCATGCTCACAAAGGAATCCAAGATATTCGCAGCTTCATTAATACTTTTGTTAATCAATAAATCACTCATTATGGAAACGCTTGCCTGCGAAATGGAGCAACCAACCCCATCCCAAGTGATTTCAGCAACTTTATTATCTTTAATTTTTAAGGAGAGGGTAACTTCATCGCCACAACTTGGATTGATGTGATGAACTTGAATATCACCAGGTATTAAACCTTTGTGATGAGGTCTTTTGTAGTGATCCAAAATGACCTCTTGATAGAGAGAATTCAATTCCATTATCTCTCCAAAAAGAATTTCTTTGCATCATGGATTCCAGATAACAAAGCATCAATATCTGATAAATCGTTGTATAAATAAAGAGAAGCTCGAGTTGTGGCTTGGACCTTAAACTTTCTTGCCAATGGCCATGCACAGTGATGTCCGGTTCGAACTGCAATTCCTTTTGAATCTAAAAACTGGCCTAAATCATGTGGATGAATTCCATCGAGGGTAAAAGAAACTACCCCGCCTCTTAAATCTATCTCTTTAGGCCCAAAGATATTAATGCCATTGATATCGCCAAGTCCTGCGATTAGCGCTTTCGTTAAATAGATTTCGTGTTCGTGAATTGAATTCAATCCGACTTTTGAAAGGTAATTTAATGCAGCACCAAGCCCAATGGCTTGTGCCATGTTTGGAACGCCTGCTTCAAACTTTTTAGGTGCTGGTGCCCAAGTTGCATCGGTCATTGTTACATTTTCAATCATGGATCCACCAAAGAGAAATGGCGGTAAAGATTCCAGATTTCTGCCCCATAGAACTCCAACTCCAGTAGGGCCAAGCGCCTTATGTCCTGAAAAGGCTAAATAATCTACGCCAAGTTTGCGAACATCAACTGACATATGCGGAACCGATTGGCAGGCATCTAATAAAACTTCAGCTCCAACTGCTTCTGCACGTTTTACGATCTGCTCAAGTGGATTGATTGTTCCTAAAACATTTGACTGATGTGTTATTGCAACTATTGCGGTATTTGAAGTAATGACTTTTTCGATATTACTTAAATCTAGACGACCTTCTGAAGTTACTTCAAACCAAGCTAACTCTGCCCCGGTGCGTTTTGCCAACTGTTGCCAAGGAACCAAATTGGCATGATGTTCCATTTCCGAGACCACGATTCGATCACCTGGTTTGATCTTTTCAGTGAGCGCATAAGCAACTAAATTTATTGATTCGGTTGCGCTTTTAGTGAAGACAATTTCATCACTCTTAGCGCCTATGAATTCTGCAACTATTGAACGAGCATTCTCAAAATTCTCAGTTGCCTCTTCTGCTAATTGATGGGCGCCACGATGAACGGCTGCATTATTAAATCTGTAAAAATTACTTTCGGCATCAATAACTGAATTTGGTTTTTGAGAAGTTGCTCCGCTATCAAGATAAATCAGGCGTTGGCCATCACGAACTGTTCGATCAAAGATCGGAAAGTCCTTCTTGATGGCGGATACATCAAGCATTACTTTGATGCGTACTCCGCGTAACCCTGTTCTTCCAACTTATCAGCTAGCTCTGGGCCACCTTCTTCAACGATTCGACCATTTGCAAATACGTGTACGAAGTCAGGTTTAATGTAGCGAAGAATGCGGGTGTAGTGAGTAATTAGCAATACACCTAAATCGTTATTTGCCTTTGCACGATTTACTCCTTCGGAGACAACCTTTAGCGCATCGACATCTAAACCAGAATCAGTTTCATCTAGAATCGCGATTCGTGGTTTTAGTAATTCAAGCTGCATGATTTCATGGCGTTTCTTTTCACCGCCAGAGAAACCTTCGTTAACGCTGCGCTCAGCGAAGGCAGGATCCATTTTAAGCGCTGCCATTGCATCTTTAACTTCGCCAACCCATTTACGTAGATTTGGAGCTTCACCGCGAAGTGCTGTTGCTGCAGTTCGCAAGAAATTTGATACAGAAACGCCTGGCACCTCTACTGGATATTGCATCGCAAGGAAGAGCCCAGCCTTTGCGCGTTCATCAACGCTCATTTCAAGAATATCTTGGCCATCTAAATGAACAGTTCCGCCAGTGATTTCATACTTTGGATGACCTGCAATTGAGTATGCAAGTGTTGATTTACCAGAACCATTTGGACCCATGATTGCATGAGTCTCGCCTGAATTAACTGTTAAATCTACGCCCTTCAAAATTTCTTTAGGGCCGTTTTCGGTATTTACAACTACTTGTAGACCGCGGATTTCTAATTTACTCATCTTTTCTCTCCTTATAACCCTATAGAACTTCTACTATGACGTTGTTGCCATCAATTGATACTGGATAAGTTTTTACTGCTTGTGTAGCTGGCGGACAGAGCGCTTCGCCTGAACGTAAATCAAATTCTGCTGCGTGTAACCAACATTCTATTTTGTAGCCGTTCTGTTCGCCTTCTGATAACGCTGCATCTTGATGGCTGCAATTATCTTCAATTGCAAAAACTTCATTGCCAACTCGAGCAACACAAAGATCTTTGCCATTCTTAGTCAGCTTTACTGGTTTACCTTCAACAATTGCATCTAAAAGTAGGTCAGACATTACTTGCCTACCTTTTCTAATTCTTTATCGATATGGTTCATTAGACGCTCTTCGATCTCTTCATTGTTGATTTGACCGATGATTTCATTGAAGAAACCACGAACTACTAAGCGTCGCGCATCATCAATATTGATTCCACGTGACATTAAATAGAAGAGTTGTTCATCATCAAATCGTCCTGTTGTAGAAGCATGTCCCGCTCCGACAATTTCGCCGGTTTCGATTTCAAGATTAGGTACTGAATCTGCACGAGCACCATCAGTTAGGAGCAAATTACGATTTAGTTCGTACGTATCAGTTCCCTCTGCGGCCGCTCGAATAAATACATCGCCAAACCAAACAGTGCGGGCAGATTCGCCTGCCAACACCCCCTTGTAATTAACGCGTGACTTGGCATTTGGAACTAAGTGGTCAACGTGCAAGCGATGTTCGAGGTGCTGGCCGGCAGATGCGAAATAGACGCCTTGCAAGTCAACATCTCCACCCGGCGCTTTAAATTCTACGGTTGGAAGAATTCGAACTAGTGATCCACCGATAGTTACAGTGATTGACTTAAAAGTTGCATCCTTATCAACGATTGCGTGATGACGAGCTGCATAAACTGCATCTGCATCGAACTCTTGCAATGTTACAAAAGTTAAATTTGATCCAGGTTCAAGCAAAATTTCTAAATCTTCTGCGATCAAAGAGTTACCGGTGTTTTCAAAAATCAAGGTTGCTTTCGCAAATTTCTTTACAATGACCTGAACTCTTGAATATTCCGCATCTTTTATTACATTTCGACCAAAAATGATTGGCTCGTTGATTTCACCATCTATTGTTAATTGAGCAACCGTGGAATCGCCAACAACTCGCTGAACAATTGCATCATCGCTATTAGTAGTGTGATTTGTAGATGCCACTCGTTCAAACTTTACGCCGTTAGGTAACTGCTTTGAGATTAAGGAATGCGCTTCTCCGATTACCGCAGTGCCATCATGTAAACCTTTTAATTTAGCAAGCGGAGTAAAACGCCAAGCTTCTTCTCTACCGGTTGGAGTGTGAATAATGTTGGTATTTAACATTAACCAACCGCTCCTTCCATCTGAAGTTCGATTAAGCGATTTAGCTCTAGTGCATATTCCATAGGAAGTTCGCGCGCGATTGGTTCGATAAATCCGCGAACAATCATGGCCATAGCTTCATCTTCAGTTAAACCACGAGACATTAAGTAGAAGAGCTGATCATCTGAAACTTTAGAAACTGTTGCTTCATGGCCCATAGAAACATCATCTTCACGCACATCTACATACGGATATGTATCGGAACGAGAAATTGTGTCAACCAACAGCGCGTCGCACTTTACGGTGCTCTTAGAACCAAAAGCACCCTCATTAACTTGGACGAGTCCTCGATATGAAGTGCGGCCACCACCACGTGCTACTGATTTAGAAATAATAGTCGATGAAGTATTTGGAGCAGCGTGTACCATTTTGGAACCAGTATCTTGGTGTTGACCTTCACCAGCAAAAGCAATTGAAAGTGTCTCGCCCTTTGCATGCTGTCCCATCAAAAATACAGCTGGATATTTCATGGTGATCTTTGAGCCGATGTTTCCATCAATCCATTCCATGGTTGCGCCTTCTTCGCAGGTGGCGCGCTTGGTTACCAAGTTGTAAACGTTATTAGACCAGTTTTGGATTGTTGTATATCGAACACGAGCGTTCTTCTTTACGATAATTTCAACAACTGCAGAGTGAAGTGAATCTGATGAATAGATAGGCGCAGTACAACCTTCTACATAATGAACATAAGAGCCTTCATCAGCAATAATTAAAGTGCGTTCGAATTGACCCATATTTTCAGTGTTGATTCGGAAATAAGCCTGTAATGGAATCTCTACATGTACGCCCTTTGGCACATAGATAAATGAGCCACCTGACCAAACTGAGGTATTTAGCGCAGCAAATTTATTATCACCGACTGGAATAACAGTGCCGAAGTACTCTTTAAAGATATCTTCATGCTCTTTTAATCCAGTATCGGTATCGAGGAAAATAACGCCTTGCGCCGATAAATCTTCTCTGATTGAGTGATAGACAACTTCAGATTCGTATTGAGCTGCAACACCTGCAACTAGTCTCTGTTTTTCTGCTTCAGGGATTCCTAAACGGTCATAGGTATTCTTGATATCTTCTGGAAGATCATCCCAAGTTTGCGCCTGCTTCTCTGAAGAGCGAACAAAGTATTTGATGTTATCAAAATCGATAGTGGTTAAATCAGCAGCCCAAGTTGGCATTGGCTTCTTATCAAATAACGATAAACCTTTGAGACGTAAATCCAACATCCATTGTGGTTCACTCTTCTTTGATGAAATATCACGAACCACTTCTTCGTTGAGACCGCGTTTAGCTTTTGAACCGGCGACATCTGGATCAGACCAGCCGTATTCGTACTTACCAATGCCCTCTAGTTCTGGATGTGCGATTGTCATTATTTACCTGCCTTTGCAAGCGGAATGTAAGTTGTGCAAACACCGTCTCCGTGTGCGATGGTTGCAAGTCTTTGAACATGTGTGCCTAGCGTTTTTGAAAAAATTGCAGTTTCAGCTTCGCAGAGATCTGGAAACTCGGCTGCAACGTGTGCAATGGGACAATGATGTTGGCACATCTCATATCCCGTTCCGTATTTGTGGGAAGTCTTATTGAAAGTTGCTGAATAGCCCTCATCAGTTAGAAAATCTGCGAGCGCCTTGACTTTATCCTTACTCTTTTCAAACTTCTTAACGATCTTCTTCTCTAAATCATCTGCACGATTTTGGGCAAACTCTTTAACAAAATTTGGATCTTTATTTGCCATGAATCGAATTGCGCTTATTGCTAAATCATCATAAGAATGTTCGAATCTTTCACGGCCGCTATCTGTCATTACAAAGACTTTGGATGGTCTACCTCGACCGCGTCCGCGCGCAGATGCTGCATGGGGTTCGCGTGCTTCTAAGGTGCCCTCTTCTAATAAGGCATCTAAATGGCGTCTGATTCCAGCTGGGGTAATTCCGAGGCGCTCGGAAAGCTCTGCAGCAGTTGATGGGCCATTCTCCAGGATGGAGCGAGCCACGCCTTCGCGAGTTCGTTCGTCCTTGATTTTCACAACGATATTGTGTCGTAATTCCGGTAAAGAAGCCAAATCTACCTTCGTTACTATGCACACATGGTTTCAGCGAAGGCAGCAGGGTCGAAGAAGCTCTGGTACGCCGCTACCACCCTCCTAGCTCTTCAGATGTCGATCGTTGTAACTGGGGGCTTAGTCCGCGTAACTGGCTCTGGCCTTGGCTGTCCTACATGGCCCAAGTGCACCCAGGATTCCTTTATTCCAGATGAGAGCCAATCGCTCTATCACTCAGCAATCGAGTTTGGAAATAGAATGCTAACGATTGCCCTTTTAGCTGCAGCAATTGCAACTCTGCTTACCGCTTGGAAACGGGCAGATTTGCGGAATTTAGCGATCTTTCAAGTTCTAGGCATCTTCGGCCAAGGTATTCTGGGCGGAATCACGGTTCTTACAAAGTTAAATCCATTTACGGTGGCTAGCCATCTGCTTCTATCGATGTTCTTGATAGCTGGTGCTGCTTCGCTTCAATACAAAGTCAGACCTTTTGAGAAGATAGATTTAAATTCAGATATTCAAAATGGAAACAAATTTGGCAAGGCGCTGGCAACAATCGCTTTTGTAACTATATTTGCGGGAACTATTGTGACCGGAAGCGGACCACATGCCGGAGATTGGCAAGCGCCACGTTTTGATTTTGATCTTTATCTAGCCGCAAAAATACATAGCTCGCTTGTAGCAATCACTGCCTTGCTAGCGCTTTTTATCGCCATCAAATTTCCCCGTGGCGTAGCCAACTGGTTGCTTGCAGTAATTCTTGGGCAGGGCTTAATAGGCTTAATTCAGTGGTGGCAGGGGCTTCCCCAGGTTCTAGTCGGCCTCCATTTAGTTGGAGCATCTCTATTCTGGTTTGCCATCTGGCGAACTCGAATCAGTTTTCTATATCAAAGATGATTGAAGTTCATTGAAGTTAAATGAAGTAGTAGCGGGAAAGGTAGTAAATGTCTTTTACTTGGGGAAATGAAGACGACCTAGTTGTTAAATATTCAAGAGCGCTCGCAGCTGATGCTGTTCAAAAGGTTGGCAATGGCCACCCAGGCACTGCAATGTCTCTTGCACCAGTTGCTTATTTAATTTTTCAAAAGCATATGATTCATGACCCTAAAGATCCTAAATGGATCGGGCGGGATCGATTTGTGCTCTCATGTGGACATTCATCTTTAACTCTTTATACTCAATTATTTTTAAGTGAGTACGGCTTAGAGATGAAAGACTTAGAGTCATTCCGCACTTGGAATTCTTTCACTCCTGGCCATCCAGAATTTGGCCACACTGCTGGCGTTGAAATGACTACCGGACTATTAGGTGCAGGCATCTCTACCGCG
>JACCED010686855.1_pt1 | contig 20185 bp, 22 predicted proteins | sample 7455021 | NCBI WGS metagenome assembly JACCED01 (sample SAMN15323456, study PRJNA562643) | freshwater metagenome | isolation source: river surface water | place: USA:Blue River Watershed | collected 2017-08-19
ACTCCGCGCAGACCGATGATGCTCGGGCTTGCGATTTGGAATCGGCGGATCGTGTCGATGGGTTCGAAGACCGGACCCATTTCGAATTGTTTGTCTTGGGCAAACCATCCTTGGATGGGGACTATCAGTTGGCTCTGGAGTTCTTTGCGCACATAGAGCCAGGCGGGGGAGCCTGGCCCTGAGTTGCCGTATTTATAGGTGCAGCCGACTGCTAGGTCAACGCCGTTCGCGTCGAAGTCGAGTTCGATTGCGCCGGCAGCGTGGCTGGCGTCCCACACCACGAGGATTCCGTAGCTGCGGCAGAGGTCGGTGATCGCCTTGATGTCGGGGCGTGATCCCGAGCGGTAGTGGATTGCCTGCAGGGTTACCAGGGCGACGTCTTCGCTCAGGAACGGTTGGAGTGCTTCTGGGGTGATGAGTTCGTGTTCGTTCGCGATTGCATGCGCGTTTGGCCCGCCCGAGCCGTCGTTGTCGAGGGTGATTAGTTTTAGCCCGCGATCTTCAGCGATGCCCTGGAGGATGTAGCGGTCGGTGGGGAAGTTGCTCGAGTCGATGATTACGGTTTTGCGGTTCGGGCGCGCGCTGATCGCCGCATTGCAGAGTTGGTAGAAGTTCACGCTGGTGGTGTCTTGAACCACGACTTGGCCAGGACCTGCGCCAAGAACTGCACGGCCGAGTAGGTCGCCGGTTGGCGAGGCTTCGTCGATCCAGTGGCTCCAGCCGTCAACGAGTTCGCGGCCCCACTCTTCGGTCAGGAAGCTGTTGATTCTCTTTACTGTTTCTAGGGGCATTCGGCCGAGCGAGTTGCCGTCGAGGTAGCAGAGGTCTGGGTCGCTGATCTGGAACTGGGCCTTGTATTTAGCCAGTGGGTCGTTGGCGTCTAGGGCGAGGGCGTGCTCGCGAGTTGGCGCGTTCAATTGAGGCCTTTCGTCATCGAAACGTCTCCAGACTACTCCTCGCTTGTATTCTTAGTTACGTTTAGGAAAGGCTGAAAATGCGTAAAGTCGCTCTGCTCGCATCGTTGACTCTTTTGCTTGCTGGTTGTTCTTCGGCTCCAGAAGAGTAAATCGAGGTTGCGCCCGGCACTACGGTTGCCTATGGCGGTTTGACCGTTGGTCAGTGCCTTTCTCAGGACGCCGCCACTGGCGATGTCAGTGTTTCGCAAGCTGTGGATTGCGAGAAGCCTCACTTTGGCGAGGTGATGTCGGCTGGAACGGTTAGAACCGTTGGCGATCGCTTCGACGCAGCCAAGATTGCCGAAATGGCTAACAACTTTTGCGTGACCTCTTTCGAGGACTTTGTCGGTGTTCGCTACGACCGTTCGAAGCTACAGGTTTTCCCGCTGGTGCCTTCTGAGGCTTCGTGGAAGGCTGGCGACCGAATCGCAACCTGCGTGATCTACGACAACTCGGGTTCGATTACCGGAACCCTCAAAGGCGCTAACCGCTAGTCGAGCATCTGGGTGGCTGCCAGCTCCTTGTAGAGCGGCGTGCTCTTCAGCAGCTGCTTGTGGGTGCCAGCACCAATCACCTTGCCCTTTTCGATCACGATGATCTGATCGCTGTCCACGACTGTGGAGAGTCGGTGGGCAATCACGATCATGGTTCGGTTTTTGGCTACCGCGTCGATGGCTTCGCGCATCTTCTGTTCGTTGATGCCGTCGAGGCTCGAGGTTGATTCGTCGAGCAGCAGAATCGGGGGAGCGGCCAGTAGCGCGCGAGCGATGGCTAGACGTTGACGTTCACCGCCAGACAGCATGATGCCCTGCTCACCGACTTCGGCATCGAGCCCAGATTTGTGACGCTTGAGCACATCGGTCAAGTTGACCTCGGCGAGCACGGCCTTGAGTTCTTTATCGGTCGCGTTTGGTGAGCCGATTAGGAGGTTCTCGCGAATCGAACCGGCAAGGACCGGTGCGTCTTGCTCGACGTAGCCGATCTGCTCGCGAAGTGAGTCACGGCTCATCGAGCTAACCGGCTGGCCATCGAGCAGAATCTCACCCGAGGTTGGCTCGTAGAAGCGCTCGATCAGCGAGAGCGTTGTTGACTTACCCGAACCGCTCGGGCCAACGATTGCCACTCGGCTGCCGCGCTCAATTTTGAACGAGACTCCAGAAAGCACCTCTGGCGACTTCTCGTTGCCCTGGTCGGCGTAGGCGAACTTGACCTTCTTGAACTCGATTGCGGTCTTGTTGTTTGCCTTGCGTGGTTTGCTGTCGGTTCGCTCGGCGTCCGATTCCTCAAGTGGGACGTCGAGGATTTCCTGGATTCGAGCGAGTGCACCCAAAGCGCTCTGAACGCTTGAGTAAGCCCCGAAGGCCTGGCCGACAGGGCGGATCATCAGGAACATCAAGAGAATGAAGGTGATCAGCGAAGCTACATCGGTCGTGCCGGCAGCCACACGGTAACCACCGACACCGAGGACGACCATGAACGCAGCGTTGGCGGCAAGTCCACCGATTGGTGTTACGTAGGCGTTGAGCTTGGCAATCTTCACGCCCTGGTGGTAGGCCTCGGACGCATCGTTGACGATGGCTTCGGTCTCGCGAACCTCGGCGCGAGCGGCGCGAATCGTGCGGACGGCTCCGAGTGCGCGTTCAACCGAAGCTGCCATGTCGCCGACTCGCCCCTGAGCTTTTGTAGTGGCGCTGCGGATTCTACGAGCGGTGAAACCGATGGACGCGACCGCGACCGAGATCATTAGCAAGGTGAGTCCGAGTAGTAGCGGATCGATGATTGCCATGGCGACAACCGAGCCGACGAAGATGATCACGCCACCGGCGGCATCGATGAGTCCCTGGGTGAGCGCTGCACGAAGCAGGGTGGTGTCTGAGCCAACGCGCGAGACCAGGTCGCCCGTGCGGCGAAGATCGTATTCCTTGATTGGCAAGCGCAGGAGTCGGTGAGCGAGCTTCTGGCGGGCCGAGAGGACGACGCCTTCGCCAGCTTTAGCCAAAACGAAATACATCAAACCGCTCGTGACAGTCGAAACAATCGTGATGGCAACTAGGGCGAAGACAATAACGCCGAGGTCCTGCTTCTCTTGAACAGCAGTGATGATGTTGCCGACAACCAGCGGCTGGGCGAGGTTAGCTCCAGCGCCGATAAGGCTCAGAATCACGGCGACCGTGAGAGCACCCTTGTGCTCTTTTAGGTAAGGGACCAGCTGTGAGAATTTAGCCTTCGGTCCGTCATCTTTTGGTGGGCGTTGTCTGCCGCGGTTTCCGTGCATGCTCATTGGTCTATTGAACCAGAATTAGTAGCAGTCCTGTCCGTTGAGCCCTGCTTTGATTGATTCCACCGTTGTACTTGTATCAACGCCGGATATGACCCAATTGGTTCCGCGGACACATAAGTTTTCTACCTGAACCTCAGCATAGGCATCTGCTGCCTCTTGGCTAGCAAACCAAACCGGTAAACCGTTTTGTTGCTGGCATTGCACAAGCTTTCCATTTTGGAAATCAAGGAATGAGACGGATTCAGGATTACTACATTGCCCACCATTGTCGATCCAAGCGTCCAAGAAATCATTGGGTGTTTGGAATTGGATTGAATCTCTATTTTCAACGTTTGCCCCAGTGCATCCTGAAACGAGCGCTGTTCCCACGAGCACACATGCTCCTGCAAAAATCTTCAACTTCATGTTTCTAGCTCCTTGATTTTTGATTTCTCTATTTCCACGCGCCGAGTTGAGATGGCTGCAACATCGTGTTCGTTATGGCTAGTGAAAACTAGGGTTCTACCTTCCGCATTGAGGTCCAAGAGCAAGTTCCTAACTGTGTTGACCGACTCTTTGTCTAGACCATTAAAAGGTTCATCAAGGAGGAGAATTTTCTGCTCTTCCATAAATGCCTGCGCAAGAGAAAGTTTTTGTTTCATGCCGAGAGAATAATTCTGGACCAAAGTTTCATTGTTAGGTTCAAGGCCCACTCTCTCCATCGCTTCTTTTATCTGGGAGTCTTTTATAGTTCGGTTGATTTCTGCTAGCTCCTTGAGATTGGCGAAGCCCGAAACGTCCGGCCGAAAGCCAGGGCGATCAACAATCGCGCCAAAGATTGGCCCTACCTTTTTTCTCTCAGTGTGAATAGAAATTCGACCCGAGTCCGGTTTTACCAGCCCAAGAATTAGTTTGAAAAGCACAGACTTGCCTGAGCCGTTTGGGCCTACCACGGCGAGTCGATCACCAGCGTGAATCTTCAAACTTGCCTGGTCAAACAAGAGTTGGTTCCCAAGGCTTTTTGTCACCTGATCTAGCTCAATAACGCACATTTTTCCGAGTCCGATCTCTTAAAAAATTGAAACCAAAAATAAGGAGAGTCGAGCCTATGAGTGCCATCAGGGCCAACCCCAGATTGAGGCCAGACCTTTCGATCCAAAGGTTTGTTGAAGCCATTCCAAGCGGAACGTAAGGCAGCGAGGCCCGAAGCCCGGTCGCCGCAAACTCTAAGGCCAGCACTACCGCTAGAACAACTGCAAAATTTAAATATTTAGACAAGAGCTCAGCGAGCAACCAATAGAGGCAGTTCTGTAACAAGAAAACGGGGAACAACCATGTGTAGCCCAGGAATGCCTCCAGGTCACCTTCGGTCAGTTTGTTGCGAGCAACGGCGAGTAGAGCTATGGCCACGGCGCAATACCCAATCAGGGTTGTCGCAACTACTCTCCCAAAAGCAATCGTTGCAGAAAAGCTTTTCATCCCGATTGAAATGCATGGCGCTGCGAACAGTAGGAGATTTAGGACAAAGCTTGACCATGAAGAAGTCGAATATTCAAGGCCACGTCCTCTAAATATCGCCACAATCGCTTCCGAGAAGGACTCGCTAGACAAAGTTGTTGTACTTGCACATACGCCTAAAGCGAGTGCGTACAGGCCATAACGGAAGGCGTAGGGTGCTTGTTTTGCGACGGTACTTCTAATTTCCTCTACATAAATCCAAAGCAGAACCAGCGCGCACATTGCCGTAGCGAAGATGGATCCGGTGAAGAGTGAACCCATGTTGCTCCAAGACCTTTGCGGATTGAACATCCATGCACTAGCCCAATGGATTCCGACCCAGAGAAATGTTTGAACAGTCCCCATAATTCCCGAACAAATGAGTGCCCCATTCGCAACCAGGCGGATTTTCTCGATTGGAACGCCTCTTATTTCGAGCGCTACCATAATGAACCAGATTAAGGTGAACACAATCAAGTCATTGATGAGAAACATGACTACCCAAACCCAAGGGCCTGAAGGAGTTTCGCAAACTACGCCGGCGAAACATTGTCTGAGGTCGCCAGGAACTTCCTGCCACTCTGAAGAGAAAATGTGTCTTGGAGAAATTGGGATGGCCCAAGCTAACACGGCGAAAAACATGAGCAACTGCAACGCCAGAACTCGGGGCAATACTTCTCGGGCCGAAGTCCTTAGTGCAAAAACCACCAAGTTCGAATACCGAAGGCGAAATGGAGCAGTCCGAGTGCGATCGAACGCTCGCCAAATGTGGAAAATGGCGACGGGCCAGATAATCAGAGGTATAGGTAAAGCCGCATAGTATTCGAAGATTACTTGGGGTAAGGATCGCTCTGCTAAACCGTCTTCGGGAAGGCGGTAAAACCAAAGAACCGAAATTGTTAGCCCCACCACAATTAGCGATGAAGGGTGCAGGAGCGCATGTATGAATGCCCTCGCTGCCACTTTCATGCGATTGCCTCCAGAGTTCTTGGGTTACGAGCAACCAGAATCAACGCCCCGAAGGAAAACAGAAGCACAATGAGAGGCCATGCAAGAGCTTGACTCCACCCTGCTGTGAATTCTGGGGATGGGAACTCCAAAACGTGATAACCAGGCGCAAGTTCAACTCCGCCATTTGGAACGAGATTCAGGACCCAGTCGCTGACCTGATAAATCAACCAGGGCAAGAACAGCGCAATCGACAGCTGAGTAGTTTTCAGAAGGAATGTGAATGTAATGACGGAAATGACACCGATTTGAAGAACCGTGACTAAAAGCGCGAATCCCAGATTCAAAAGCCCACTTAGGCCGAGGTTCTGCCTTATCAGCGATAACTGAAAGCTGGCATCAGCTGGAGTTAGAGTAGCCGGGTCGGTCGAGAACAGTGTGATCCCCAACGGCAATCCGAACACTGTAATAAACGCATAGTAGAAAACCATTACGGCGGCATAAATACCTGCAGTTTTACCCCAAGCGTGTTTCAGTTCGTTGAACAATATCCGCCGAAGCGAAGTGCGAGTGAGCATGTTTATGACAAAGCGATCTGTAAGTTTTGACGCAAATGTGATACCGGACAAACAAGAAATCAGCAGGACATGAACACCCTCAAGAACGGGGTTGTAAAGAGCGCCAGCATAGTAGGAATTGAAGACTTGAGAAGAGCCAGTTGGCTGTGTGTCAGCCCTGATTAGGAGAAATAGCATTGGGCTGAAAGCCAAGACAGCCGTTAGTGCGGACGTGAGCTTCTTGTGGCGAATCAAGTTAGTTGAATTGCCACAAACCTGAAATTGTGACTGGTAGCGAAGCTGGGTTTCCAGGAACTCCCAAACTCAGGTCTTATGGCTTTGCCAAAAGTGCTTCTCACGAGGTTTTGAAATCTCATACTCGCCCGCCAATTAGTCTGCCCAATAGTGGAAGATGCCAAATAAGCAGTTTCTTCATGGACTCCCCCTGTAAGCAAAATAAGTTTCCTAAATCTAAACCTCAAAACCATAGGCTTCTAGACGCTTGTTATCAAAGTGTTACCGGCAAAGCCTCTCGTTCAAAAGGTAGTTGATCTCTTGCAGAGAGAGCGCTTCGGTATAGGCGGTGTTCTTGTAGAAACGTTCGAAGTCTGCTTGCCTGAGGGCCTCGAGCGCTCCGGGGTGGTTGAGCTTGAGGAACATCTGGGTCGAGTTCGGTTTGCGTTCGAACTCGGTTTTCACTTTGCCGCAGTTGAAGCCGAAGACCGTTAGTGAAACATCGGCAAGCTCGGGGGTGGTCTTGGTTACGAAGCCATGGTCGGGCACGCGGATTGGTTCGCGAAGCGTCTCGGTTCGTCGCCAAATTTGGAAGCAGGTGTTGAGTCGGTTCTGAACCACGATTCTTACCCCGGACTCGTCCACGTAGTCGATTTGCAAGTCTTCGTCGTGGATTAGTTCAAAGCGGAAGTCCAGACGATTGATTACCGACCATTTGCGCCACGAACGCGGGACGATGAAGCAGATGTATTCGCTGTGGTCGGCGGCTCGGGTGAAAAACGGGATGCTCAGGCTGTTGTTGCGCCCGAAGGGTGGGTTTGAGATGGTGATCGCATCGTGCTCTGGAACCACGTGTTCGAGGAAGTTCGCTTTGGCAACGCGGGCGTGCTTCGGCTCAATGTCGATGCTGAGCACCTTGGCCGCCCCGGCTCGCTCGGCAGCTTCGACAAACGCACCCGTGCCACCGGCCGGTTCTAGAACGGTTCGAGTCTTGAAGTCGGGGACCACTTTGGCGACGACGGCGACGAGGCGGTCGGCGAGTTGGGTCGGTGTGTAGAACTGTTCTTTGCCTGTGACTCTGGTGTTGCCGAGTTTCGGCTTTTTCGAGTTAGGCATGGTTACAAGGATATCTGCATCTGTCGGTTAGTCTGAAATGCTCACCAAAGACGATTGAGGATTTCACGTGGCAAAAAAGAACGAAGAAGTGATGATTCGCGCCAAGGGCCTGACCAAGGTTTACGGCGAATTCATTGCGGTTGACGGCATCGACTTCGAAGTGAAGAAGGGTGAAGCCTTCGGTTTGCTGGGCCCGAACGGCGCAGGCAAATCGACAACCATGAAGATGATCGCCTCCACCTCGCGCAGAACCGGCGGTGAACTTGAGATTTTGGGCAAAGACCCAAACGTTCACGGGCCTGAGATTCGCGCACACCTGGGTGTTGTGCCGCAGCAGGACAACCTCGACCGCGAACTCAAGGTTTGGGAAAACCTGATGACCTACGGCCGCTACTTCGGCCTTTCGCGCAAGTTCCTCAAGGGCAAGATCGAGGAGTTGCTCCAGTTCGCGCAGCTTGAAGACAAGCGCAACAACAAGACCGAGGAACTCTCGGGCGGTATGAAGCGCCGACTCACCATTGCTCGCGGACTCGTCAACGAGCCTGAAATCCTGATGCTTGACGAGCCGACCACCGGCCTTGACCCGCAGGCACGTCACGTGCTCTGGGATCGACTATTCAGCCTCAAAGAACTTGGCGTCACCCTCGTGATCACCACCCACTACATGGACGAAGCCGAGCAGCTCTGCGACCGCCTCGTCGTGATGGACAAGGGCAAGATCATGGCCGAGGGCAGCCCAGCCGACCTAATTAAGAAGTATTCGAGCAAAGAGGTACTCGAGGTTCGCTTCGGTTCGAAGAACAATGCCGCAGCGGCTAAGAAGCTTGAGAAGGTTGGCGACCGCATCGAAGTTCTGCCAGACCGAATCCTGATTTACTCGGCCAACGGCGAAAAAGAACTAGAGAAGATCACCAAGCTTGGGCTAAACCCGATTACCTCGCTGGTTCGTCGTTCGTCACTAGAAGACGTGTTCCTGCGCCTGACCGGAAGAACGCTGGTCGAGTAATGAACACGATGAGAACCAACTGGCAGGGTGCGGCCGTTCTGGTTGACCCTGCTGTCCCGATGCGGTGGGGTGCGATTTACGTCGCCGAAACCCGCATCAAGAACATGCTCAAGTGGTGGCAAGCTGTCATTGCCTTCGGTCTTGGCAACCCCATCCTCTACCTACTTTCTGTAGGTATCGGTATCGGTTCGCTAGTCGATGCAAACGCTCCATTCATGGAGGGCCAGAGCTACCTAACCTTCCTCGCACCCGCTCTTCTGGTTACCGCGGGTATTCAGGGGGCGATGGATGAAGTAACTTTCCCGACCCTAGAGGGCTTCACCTGGGAGAAAACGTTCTTCGCGATGAACGCGACAGCGATCACCGGCCGCCAAATCGTTGACGGTGTCATGATGGCGTCTCTGGCTCGCTGCGTTCTGCAGGTGCTTCTTTACGAGCTGGTTCTCTTTGCCTTTGGCGCTGTTTCGATCGCGTCATTCATCCCACTGCTGCTGATCGCCGTGTTCTCGGGCGTCGCGTTTGCCTGCCTGATGCTCGCGGTCACTTCGTATGTGAAAGAGGACGACGGCTTCTTCGCTATTGTCGGTCGCTTCATCATCACCCCGATGTTCATGTTCTCTGGCACCTACTACCCGCTAGAAACCCTGCCGCCTTACCTGCAGTGGATCGGTTGGATTTCGCCGGTTTGGCACAGCACCGACTTCGGTCGAGCAGTCAGCTACGGCCACCCGGTCGAGGGCTGGTTGATGCTCGTTCACGTCCTCTACTTCGTTGTCATCGGTGGTCTGGGTCTGGCCATCGCCTACCCTAAGTTCGCGAAGAGGTTAGCCGCATGAGCATGATCAACACTTCGGTTGACTCGGCAATCGCGATTGCCGAGCGTCGCCGCGGCAAACTCGGTTCGTCAATCTACTCGGGCCGCCCTGGCTCGGTGACTTTGCGCAACCTCTACAGCCTGCGGTCGTCCTCTTGGATGATTGTGCTCAGCGGATTCGTGGAGCCGGTTTTCTACCTACTCGCCTTCGGTGTGGGCTTGGGTCAGTTCATCTCGGGTATGACCGACGGTGTCGGCAACCCGGTTTCGTACGCCGCCTACATCGCTCCTGCACTTCTAGCCACCAGCGCGATGAACGGTGCAATCTACGACTCAACTTGGAACGTGTTCTTCAAGATGCACTTCGCCAAGCTCTACCAGGGGCAGCTAGCCACGAGCCTCGGCCCGCTGGACGTTGCGCTCGGAGAGATTGGTTACGCACTGCTTCGCGGACTCGCCTACGCGATCGGATTCATGGTCGTCGTCGGTTCGATGGGCTACATCCCATCGGCTTGGGGTCTCTTGGCCATCCCTGGCGCTGTGCTCGTTGCGTTCGCCTTCGCTTCGGTCGGTATGGGTATCACCAGCTACCTAAAGAATTTCCAGCAGATGAACTGGATTAACTTCTTTATGTTGCCGATGTTCCTGTTCTCGGGAACCTTCTTCCCGCTAACTGTTTACCCGGTCTGGGGTCAGTGGATCGTTCAGGCGCTGCCGCTCTGGCAAGCGACAGACATGATTCGTTCGCTTACTCTGGGTGTGCTCGACTGGAGCCTACTCGGCCACGTCGCGTACTTCTTGGTTATGACTGCGGGTGGCCTCTGGTTCACGACCAGGCGGCTAAGCGCGCTGTTCCAGCGCTAGGAGTTATTCTTCGACGCCAACCACAACGGCTAGAACGATGTTCAAAACCGTCAGTCCGGCGATTGCAGGAACAACCCAGGCTGGAGTCTTTTCTTTCTTCTTGTACATGTAGGCAATGAAGAAGATTGCGGTCAGCACCATCGCCTTGGCGGCGATAACAAGGGTGTTTAGCTTCGAAGGGTCGGTCATTCCGGCCATACCCATGCCGGTTACGAACATCAACCAAGCACCGTGAATGATTCCGGCGTTGACCGTCATGCCCGACTTCAGGCTCTTCAATTGGTAGAAGAACCCGCTGAGCAGGGCACCTAAACCGATGAAGTGAAAGACTAAAACGATGTGAATTGCTGTTTCCAAAGACGTACCTTTCTAGGTTTACGGCTTCAGTCTAGCCATCACAATCGCCGCCTCAACGGCTTCAGCGCCCTTGTCTTCTTTCGAACCTTCAAGACCCGCGCGGTCTAGAGCCTGCTGCTCGTCGTCAACCGTGAGGACGCCGAACCCAATCGGCACACCGGTATCCAACTGCACGCGGGTCAAGCCGTCGGTAACAGCGTTGCAAACGTACTCGAAGTGTGGCGTGCCGCCTCGAATGACTACACCCAGAGCGATAACCACCTCTGCGCCATCCTCAATCGCGTACTGTGCGGCTAGCGGAAGTTCGAATGCTCCCGGCACTCTCATGATCGAGTAGGTGTCGTTGCCCGCTTGCTGAAGAGCGCGTTCCGCGCCAGCGAGCAAACCTTCGGTGATCTGCGTGTGCCAGGAGGTCACGCAAATGGTTACGGCCAAACCGCTCGCTTCGACGGTTAGCTTTGGCGCACCGGCCCCGCTCACTTGGCAGCCACCTCAGGAATCAGGTGTCCCATTTTCTCGCGCTTGGTCTCTAGGTAACCGATGTTCTCGGCTGCCTGACCCACGATTACCGGAACATACTCGGTGACCGGAATGCCGGCGTCGTTCAAGAATCCGCTCTTTGCAGGGTTGTTGGTCATCAGACGGACGCTCTTTACACCGAGGTCGCGCAAGATGCTCACGGCAGCGCCGTACTCGCGGTTCTCCGAAGGCAAGCCGAGTGCGAGGTTAGCCTCGACGGTGTCGAGACCCTGCTCCTGCAATGCGTACGCCTTGAGTTTGTTCAATAGGCCGATGCCGCGACCCTCCTGGCCGCGCAGGTAGATCACGATGCCACCCTTAGGGTCTTTGGCAATCATGTCGAGCGCGAAGTCGAGCTGAGGCCCGCACTCGCACTTGAGCGAACCGAAAGCCTCGCCGGTGATGCACTCGGAGTGCATGCGAACCAAGACGTCTTCACCGCTCGGGTTACCGGAGATGATTGCGACGTGGTCGGCCGTGGTCTTGGTGTCGTAGTAACCGCGAAGTCTGAAGTTGCCGTGGATCGTCGGCACGTTAGCCTCGGCCTCAAAGCGAATACGGTTCACCGGGTTGTGAGCGTGTTCGAGCTGGTTCTCGTCGAGGTAACGAACAATCTGCTCCACGGTGATAACCGGTAGCTCCTCGCGCAAACCGACAACTTCGAGCTCTGGCAAACGCATCATCGAGCCGTCGGCCGAAACCATCTCACCGATAACACCAACCGGCTGCAAACCGGCGAGTTTCAGCAAGTCCACCGCAGCTTCGGTGTGACCGCGACGGCCTTTCACGCCCAACGGGTGCGCGCGAAGCGGCACCATGTGACCCGGGCGAATCAAGTCGTTCGGGCCCGACATCGGGTCGGCTAGAACGTTCGCGGTGTTAGCGCGCTCCGCTGCCGAAACACCGGTGGAGGTGCGGTTCGCGGCGTCAACCGAAACCGTGTAGCTGGTCAGGTGCGGGTCCTGGTTGTTGGTCGTCATCAGCGGCAACTCGAGCTCGTTCGCACGAGCCTCCTCCATCGGCACGCAAAGGTAACCGGTGGTGTTGCGGACAATCCATGCCATCCACTTCTCATCTACGAGCTCGGCGGCGATGATCGCATCGCCCTCGTTCTCGCGCCCCTCATCGTCGGCCACCAAGACTGGTTTGCCTGCTTTTAGCGCCTCTAGCGCCTGTTCAATGGTTGATAGTGCCATTAGTTACTCCTTTCCTGGAGCAGTTTTTCGATGTGTTTGGCCATTACGTCGACCTCCACATTGACCTTGTCGCCCGGCTGCTTAGAGCCGAGAGTGGTGAGACGAAGCGTCTCGGGAATTAGTGAAAGACCAATGAAGTCGTCGCCGACCTCGTTTACGGTGAGAGAAATACCGTCGATCGTGATCGAACCCTTCAAGACCACGTACTTCATGAGTTCGCGGGGCACCGAAACACGGACCCACTCCCAGTGCTCTGAAGGCTCGCGAGAAATCACGGTGCCAACCCCGTCAACGTGACCCAGCACTACGTGCCCGCCAAATCTAGTAGCCGCAGTCATCGCGCGCTCGAGGTTCACTGGCGAACCAACTGAAAGCGAACCGAGCGACGTGAGTCGAAGGGTCTCTTTCATGACATCGGCGGTGAACTTGCCATCCTCAATCTCGACGGCGGTCAAGCAAGCGCCACAAACAGAGATCGAATCTCCGCGCGAAACATCGGAGGTCACCAACGGTCCCTCGATGGTCAGACGCATGGCGTCGCCCTGCTCCTCGATTGCTACAACTTTGCCAAGCTCTTCAACGATTCCGGTGAACATTACTTACCCCTAGCCCTAATCAAGATGTCTTCACCCAGCGCGGTGACCGACTCAAAACGCAGCTCAACAGCCTCAGGCATCGAACCAACACCAACTTCTTGCAAAGCGACCCTCGAGCCACCCAAAACCTTCGGCGCTAAATAGACCAGATACTCGTTCACCAAACCGGAGGCAACAAACCTAGAAGCGACGGTCGGCCCGCCCTCAACCCAAAGTTCCTTAACTCCGCGCTGACCGAGCTCAACCAAAACAGCTTTGAGGTCGCGAGTCTTCAAAACCAAAGTCGATGAACTCGAATCAAAAACTCGAGCGTCGCTAGGCAACTCGGTCTCGCCAATAACAACGCGAAGCGGCTGGTGCTCATAGAGAGAGCCATCAGGCTTGCGAGCGGTCAACTCGGGATCATCTGCCAAGACCGTACCCGTCCCAACCAAAATTGCATCGGCGTTTGAACGGCGAAGGTGCGACTCGGCACGCGACTCCGGCCCCGAAATCCACTTCGATGTGCCATCGTTCGCAGCAGCGCGTCCGTCAACCGAAGAAGCCCACTTCAAAGTCACCCAAGGGGTTCCGTGAGAAGCAAACCACATCCACTTCTCAATGAGAGCCAAACCTTCGGCCTCCAAAACACCCGAGACAACCTCAACACCAGCAGCGCGAAGAGTCGCAGCCCCACCAGAAGACTCGTTGCCAGGATCAGTCACTGAATAGACAACACGAGAAACCCCAGCCTCGACCAGTGCCTGAGCGCAAGGCCCAGTCCGCCCAGTGTGGTTGCAGGGTTCAAGGGTCACAACAGCGGTCGAACCCGCAGGCACCACCGAAAGCTTTGAAAGGGCGTCAACCTCAGCGTGAGGGGTTCCCGCCCCGCGGTGGTAGCCCTCGGCAATAACGGTTCCCGAAGCATCAAGGATCACAGCACCAACCTGCGGGTTCACACCCCAAGCTGGCCCGAGCAGCGCAAGTTCGAGCGCGCGACTCATCGCGTTCTCATAAACCTGGTTCATAGCCACTCCTCGAATCTTCTTCGGGGTGGCAGGCGAAAGGCCCAGCCGCAGCGCGTGCGCGCGACGGCTTCGTTCTTCTCCCATCCGGACTTTAACCGTCGGTACTGGAGTTCCACCAGTTCAACCGCCGTTCCATAAAGGCACGTCGGGTCGCGGACTATAACCGCCGGCTCAGATTTTCACTGACCCCGAAGAACTTGTATTGCTTGTCAATCATCCCAGAAAACAAGGTTTTTGGGGAAAGTATTCCAGCCAGGCAAAAGTTATCCACAGGGTAGGGGAAGGTCGCGAAACGGTGTCCGGAGTCCGTTGTATCGTAAATGTGTTCGAAATAACGGGAGGTTTTATGGGCAGCGGGAGCGGTGGAGGCTACACTGCGTCCTCAGGCAATCTGGCGGCCAATATCAAGGATCTGTCAACCAAATATGCTCTTTCACCCGGTGGAAGGTTCGGAAAACCTGGCACGAGTGGTAAAGCTAGGTATCTTCCCGTGGATAAACCAGGGGATGTTGCTAAAGAATTTTGGGACAAACTCGGCAAAGGTGGAGTCATTTCCAAGATCGACGGAGGGAAGGGTTACATTTCAGTCTTCCCAGATGGTTCTCGTATTTCCTACCGCCCAATATCAAAATCTGATGGAAGCCCAACTATTGACATAAACCATAAGAGTCAGGGCAGCAGCTATTACAAGGTACATTTCGTAAAGGATCAAGGAAAATAATGACAATTAATACTTTTTCACTAATCAACCAGGTAGGCCGCGATCAACTTCGCGATCTCATTGGTCTAAAACTTGAATCTCTGTCTGGGGAAACCCTGCCCGACTTTCTAATGTCTCCAAGCGTGACGGTCAAAGCTGGGGACCAGATCATCACGATTTTTGGAAAGACCGATGACTCTGAAATTCCAGATTTTGAAGGCTATGCCTCAACTTTGTGCGTTGCGAGGGGATCGCTAGATGACCTCACCCTTCATAGACAAGTTGGAAATATCTACAAGCAATATTCCGGTAGCGAAATTACTGGAATTGGTATTGTGCGCGAAGACTTGGAGTCTGTGGTGTCAGGCAAAGCGAATTGGCAGCACTCTGCAGATATCGCGATTGTCTTGGAATTGCAATCAGGTTTTCTTGTAATTTCGAAAATGGGTCAGCATGATGAGGTTCTTCGTGTCCAGTTCTTGAAATCTTTTGACATTGACGGAATCCCCAAACTGGATTCCTACTTTGAGGACGACATCTTGACCACCATTCGAAGTAGTCGCAGCTACGAATCGCTTCTGGTTGTGTAGCGAGTCACAGTGCTTATGACTCCTCGTTCTTGTTTTGAGTCCTTGATTTTTGGGGATTTGGTTCAAGGTTTCACGGAAGCGCATCGTGTTGAGGGGCCAGACCATGTTCCAGTGCTTCGTAAATTTGACTCGGAGCTGTTACCGAAGAATTTGGTGGCTTTCAACGATCGAGGTCGCGGGCAAGATCCTGAAGATACCGGCCTACATTTTTACAAACGAGACCAAACCTTTTCGTCTGTCGTCTTGAATCCACTCGGCTGGGTAGATCGCATTTTTGACTATAAGTGCGTCCTCACACCTGACGTAACTTTGAGCCCAAATATGCCTAGATGGCAAAGAGTGAGGAACACTGTTTACTCTCGAGCCGCAGGGGCAGTTTGGCAATCAAGGGGGATTGAGGTCCTGCCCTCTCTTCGGTGGGTGAGTAGCAATGACTATGATTTCGTGATGTCCGGTCTTGAGCCTGGAACTTGCTTTGCTGTAAGCACTTATGGAATTTTGAACGACCCTGAAAAGACTCGGGAATTCAGTAACGGGTTGAAGCACTTTCAAAGAGAACTAAAACCACAAGAAATACTTATATACGGTCGTGTTGGACCCCGCCTTTTGGATGAACTGCAGACTGAAACGCAAGTCCGTATTCTGCCAAGTGGTTTCCGCCATTTTCAGTCAGATCCCAATGGTGCCAATCAGGCTTACCTTTTCTAAAGAGAAGAAGATAAAAAGCCAATTCGGTCATAGACCTCAGCAAGAGTTTTCGAGGCAATTTCTTTGGCTCGCGCTGCCCCTGACGCCAAGAGTCTGTCCAGCTCTGCCGGGTCACTGAGCAGCTCTTCGGTGCGGTTGCGAATCGGTTCGATGGCCGAGACGACCACATCGGCTACCTCTCCCTTAAGGGATCCGTAGCCCGCTCCTTCGAAGCGTGCTTCTAGGGAGGCGATGGATTCCCCTGAGATCGCGCTGTGAATGCCGAGCAGGTTCGAGATGCCTGGCTTTGATTCGCGGTCGAACTTGATTACGCCATCGGTGTCGGTGACTGCGCTCTTGATCTTCTTCACGACAGCTGCGGAGTCGTCCATGATGTTGATCAGACCTTTAGGGTCGGCTGCTGACTTGGACATCTTGGCTTCTGGGTTTTGGAGGTCGTAGATCTTGGCGGTTTCTTTGAGGATTACTGCCTCGGGAATTACAAAAGTTTCGCCGAAACGTGAGTTGAAGCGGGTGGCGAGGTCGCGGGTGAGCTCGAGGTGCTGGCGCTGGTCTTCGCCAACGGGAACAACCTTTGGTTGGTAGAGCAGGATGTCGGCTGCCTGAAGGATCGGGTAGGTGAAGAGGCCAACGCTAGCGCTGTCTGAGCCGGACTTCTGCGACTTGTCTTTGAACTGGGTCATGCGACCGGCTTCGCCCATTCCGGTGATGCAGTTGAGCACCCACGCTAGTTCGGCGTGAGCGGGAACGTGGCTCTGAACAAACAGTGCCGACTTTTCGTGGTCGATGCCGGCGGCTAGGTACTGGGCTGCAGTTCGACGAGTGTTGGCGCGCAGTTCGGCTGGATCTTGCGGGACGGTGATGGCGTGGAGGTCAACGATTACATAGAACGCGTTGTAGTCGTCCTGCATCTTGGCCCAGTTGACCAAGGCTCCGAGGTAGTTGCCGAGGTGAAGCGAGCCGGCGCTCGGCTGCATTCCGCTGAGGAGGTTTGGCTTGGTCATTTGTTAATCCTAGATTGAGTAATCGACGACGACGGGGGAGTGATCGGTCCATCGGGTGTCGTAGGAGTCGGCGCGGTGGACTTTGTAGTTTGCTGCTTTGGCTGCCAGCGATGGGGTGGCTAGGTGGTAGTCGATGCGCCAGCCGGCATCGGTGTCGAAGGCTTGACCGCGGAACGACCACCAGGTGTAGGGGCCGGGTTGTTCTGGGTGAGCTGCGCGCCCGATGTCAATCCATCCCTGGGTGTGCATCATGGTATCGAAATAGGCGCGTTCCTCGGGCAGGAATCCTGCGTTTTCGAGGTTGCCTTTCCAGTTTTTGATATCGAGTTCGGTGTGACCGACGTTGAGATCGCCTACGACGACGACATCGCCGCCATCTTTGATGAGCTGATTCATGCGCTCGGTCATTGCGTCGAGGAACTTGTATTTCTCAACCTGCTTGGGGGTGTCAACCTCGCCCGAGTGAACGTAGGTGGAGATCACGGTTAGCACCTTGCCGCCGAAGTCGTAGTCTGCCTCCAGCCAACGGCCTGCCGAGTCGAACTCGTCGGGGCCGAGAGTGGTTCGGCTGGCGATGGCTGGTTTGCGGCTGAGCAGTGCCACCCCGGCACGACCTTTTGCGCTGGCGGCGTCGTGGAGGATGTGCCACTCGCCAAGTTCGGCGAACAGGGTTTCGAGGTCGCTGGTTTCGGCGCGGACCTCTTGAAGAGCGATGATGTCGGGCTCGTTAGCCTTGACCCAGTCGGCCATGCCCTTGCGGAAAGCGGCACGAACACCGTTGACGTTGATGGTGGCGACTTTCACGGCGTTGGCAGGCATAAGCCCAAGTATATTTGGCAAATGAGAAACTTTCTTTACTCTGTCGAGCGCGAGTATGAGGTTCCGGTGGCTACGCTCTGGGACGCTTGGACAGACGCCAGCAAACTTGAGACCTGGTATCACCCCACAGATTTGAAGAACGTTGCCGGTTTGACCGAATCGGATCCGGTTGATGGTGGGATCTGGGCTGTTGCAGTCGATGTGCCCGAATACGGTTTTGTCGCCTATTTTTTTGGAAAGTACAGCAACGTACGCTACGGCGATAGCCTCGAGCACAGCCTCCACTACACGCAGTCACTCGAAGAGTTTCAGGAGCGGGATTTCGAAACCGAATCGCATCTGGTCAGAGTCGAGTTTGAAGACCGTGGCGAGAAGTCTTGGGTGAAGTACTCGCAGTTCGGCGAAATGCCAGAAGAGCAGATTGCACTGACTATTCAGGGCATGGAGAGCTACTTCGACTCGCTCGCGAACTTTTTGGGTCGCTAGGTTTTATGGCTGAGCGGGTTCTGGTTGGCAGCGGCGTCGGCAACGGCGTCGGAATCGGGCCTGTCTTTCGTCTAGCCGAGCGTGCGCAACGTGAGCTGCCAAGTTCTATTGGCTCCCGCTACAGCCTGACCGCTATTCGTTCGGCAATCGAGGCGGTTGCCGACGAGGTTGAGCAGGCGTCGGGTCGTGCCGAGGTTGATGCCGTCATGGGCGCTCTTGGCATGATGCTTCGCGATCACTCTCTGCTTGAGCAGGTCAAGGCTCGCCTGGCTGAGGGCGTTTCGGCGGACCGAGCGATTCGCGGTGCTTTTGGGCAGTTCGCTCGGTCGCTCGCTTCGATCGGTGGTTACTTTGCTGAGCGTTCAGAGGACTTGATCGCGCTCGCCGAGCGGGTAATCGACGCCCTGGCCGGGGTTTCTGAAGCCGAGCTGCCAACCAAGCCATACGTTCTTGTCGCCGACAGCCTTTCGCCGATGGCGGCTTCCAAACTGGACCCGAAGATGGTCCTCGCGGTAGTCACCAGGACGGGTACTGCAACCAGTCACACCGGTATCGTGCTGCGCTCGGTGAAGATCCCTTCGGTTGTTGGTGTGACCGCTGTCGGCTTGCTGACCGACGGGGTCGAGGTCCTGGTGGATGCTTCGAGCGGTCAGGTTTTTGTTTCGCCGAGTGAGGCCGAGCGCGCTGCCTATGCGAAGGCTGAAGTTTTCGAGGACGAAGAGCTCTCGCCGATTCAGCCAGGGGAGTTGCCGGTTACGGTTTTAGCAAACCTTGGCTCGAGCGCAGAAGCAGAGGCGGCCAATCGGGTTGGCGCTCAAGGGGTCGGGTTGTTCCGCACCGAACTGCTTTTCTTGGGTCGCCACGAGCCACCAACGTTGCAGGAGCAGGTGCTCGAATACACCAGGTTGCTTACCCAGTTCGCTGGGAAGCGAGTCGTGGTTCGCGTGCTCGACACCGACACCGACAAGCCGTTGCCGTTTCTGTTCTCGGCAGGTTCGGGCAGGTATGTGAATCGCGGTTTCCAAGTCCTGCTTGCCAACCGATCGATTCTAGAAACTCAACTCGAAGCGCTCGCCGCCGCGCAAAACAACGCTCCGGATTGCGACCTCTGGGTTATGGCACCCATGGTTATCACGGCGGCAGAAGCCAACGAATTTGCGCGATTGGCCAAGGCTCACGGCATCAAGAACATCGGAATCATGGTTGAGGTGCCCGAGATTGTGGATGAGCTGGATGCTGCCCTGGAGCAGCTCGACTTTTTGAGTATCGGCACGAACGACCTAGCGCAGTACACGCTTGGGAAGAACCGACACGGAGCAGGCAGCGATATCTCCGATGCGAGAGAGCCCGAAGTTGTTGCTTTGATTTCTCGGGTTCTAGACGTAGCAAGGCGTAAGGGAATCCCGGTTGGGGTTTGCGGTGAAGCGGCTGCCGATCTTGAGAGCGCGAAGTTGTTCGTGAAACTCGGTGTCGATTCGCTTTCGGCCTCGCCGGCGTTGATCCCAGCGCTGAGGCAGAGCCTTAAATCGTTACTCTGACGCTGGTCTTCGAGATCGTGACCTTGTAAGCCTTCAGCGCTTTGCGGGTTGGGCCAGCGGTGGCTGCACCCGTGGTTGTGTTGAACCTTGCGCCGTGGCTGTTGCAAACCAAGCTGGTTCCAGAAATGCCGTTGAGCGGAGCTCCCTCGTGGGTGCAGATCGGGCTGAATGCCTTGAAGACACCCTTCTTTGGCTGGGTGATCACAACTCGGGTACTCGTGCCAGGCAGGGTGACGATCTTGGCTCCACCAACGCGCACATCGGTTGTTTTGCAAGCGGTGTAAGTTTTGGATGCAGCGAGAGCAGACTCACCAAAACCACCAAGGCCGATGGCTGCCACGACTCCGGCGAAACCGGCTAGGAGGCCTCGACGGCTTAGGCCCTTCGGCGCAATAACCACCTCGTGCTCATGA
>JACCED010831205.1_pt1 | contig 20180 bp, 23 predicted proteins | sample 7455021 | NCBI WGS metagenome assembly JACCED01 (sample SAMN15323456, study PRJNA562643) | freshwater metagenome | isolation source: river surface water | place: USA:Blue River Watershed | collected 2017-08-19
CCTGTGACTGCGAACGGTGCTAATTTATCTCCAACTGTTTTCATGCTTATTTCTCCTTGTTAAGCGAGTGCGCTCTGATCTTTCATAAGCATCAGAGCTCAGTGTTTATACTGATAGTTCAAGTATAACAGTATATATCATAGAAATCAACTATTATTTCGTGATTTCCCATAATATCTTTTAATGACGACTATAGGTGTAATCAATGGTAGCCAAGTACGGCAAGACGGGCTACTAACTCAGCCCATGGTATTTGTTCGGCTATTTCGGTTGTGATGATGATGCGGTTTTCGTTACAGTCGGGTGCTTGCATACGATGGGCTATTTCAGTGCGGTTCCATCCTGCACCTGGATTGCTCACCTTATACACGGAATCAGTTCCCCAATCTACAATAGTAGACTTGTAACTGTATGCGGTATGTTCGCGGCCATTGCGTAATTCAGTAAAGGCACGTTCTTCAATCTTGTCGCTGTCAACGCCATCGTCCCACCATTCTAATTGAGTAGGGCTACATCCAAAGTAGGGTATGTTAAAACGTGCTACCATTGGAGTCCCACGAACAAAGGCGTCGATATGAGCGTTCAATGGACACTGGTTCTTGTGTCCAATAAATCCAGCAAAGCGACGGATCTTTAACCCAAGGTTGGCAAAGTGCTGTTCTACTGCGGCTCGTTGTGGCCAATCAGCAAATACAGTCTGTGGCAAATCGACACGATCAAACGCACCCTTAATGATGTTTAAGGCTGGCGTTAGGCGTGGTACTATGTTTTGCTTTACCCATTCTCGATCTGATTCAGTTGGCTCAAAGTCAGGAGTTGGCACATTGTAGATTTTGCTCATGCTGTATTTAATGGTAAAATTTACAGTGGTATGCTCTAATAAGTAAGTCAGCGTAGAATACTACCCATAGGAGAATTTATGAAATTATTAAAAACATTGGTTGCATCAGCGGCTTTGTTTGGTTCAATGGCGTATGCACAAAACATTGAATTTACAGTACATGCGGCACCAGGTGGCCCAAGCGACACAGTTACTCGTATCATTGCTAAATCGTTAGATGATAAAAGCATTGTAGTTGCCAATCGCCCCGGTGCAGGCGGTCGTATTGCAATGCGTCAAGTAATGAACGGCAACTCGTTGATCCTTGCAACAATGAGTCAAATTTTTGTTACTAACACAATGATTGCCGGTGACAAGCTAGAATATGATCCAGAGAAAGATTTGGAGCTAATTGGACTTGTTGCATCAATGCCTAACGTGTTAATTTGTAACAAAACAAAAAATATCAATACAGTAGCCGACTTAGATAAGGTATCTGATTTAACATTTGGCTTTGCAGGATATGGTAGCTCGGAGCATTTGGCCACTGAAGTATTATTGAAAAAGGTAAAGACTACCCACAGGCTAGTTCCGTATAGTCGAGGTGGTACGGCTGCGATCTCGGACATGGCAGGTGGATCAATTGATTGCATGTTTGCCAACTATCCCACAGTTCGCGGATGGACACAAGATCGTCACTTTACATTTGTTATGTCAAGTCACGAACTAGGACTAAACATCCCAACATGGCGTAGTACATACAAAGAAGACTTTCCATTCCAAAGTTACTTAGGAGTGGTTGTAAGCAAGCAAATGCCGCAGGCAACAAAGCAAGCATTGGTTAAGAATTTAACCACTGTCTTTAAGAGTCCCGAGTTTATCACCGACTTAAAGAACGCTGGCGTGTTTCCAACTGCGGGCACTGACGCAAAGAGTATTGAACGTGGTTTGAAAAACAATCAACTGCTACAAGACTTTATTGTTAAAAACAACATCAAGCTAAACTAATAGCACCTAAGAAAAAGCCCAGCAATGCTGGGCTTTTTTGCGACTTGATTATCGTATCCAAACTGATTCAGGAGTAAGTGTTTTTAGTGGGCCAAGATTGTAGGTGTGTGTAACTACTACCAAACCATCAACTCGATCGTCGTTTAATTTTTTAGTAAACGGAGTTAGCTTGGTTTGTACATAGTCAAGACCTTCACGCCATACATTGTGCGCTTTAGTTCCTGTGTACAAATCAGTAAACCAAGAATCAAATTCACTATACCAATCGTAAATGGCTTTTTTACTTTGGAACCAATTGTTATCCCATGTTGTATAGAGCAAACCACGTAGCAATGGGTCATGCACTAAACGATAAACGTCTGGTGTAACCGCTTTTGTTTGCCACATTGCCTGGTGTTGTGGATTTGCCTCAAGCCACTTCTTGATTACGTGCCCTTGCTTGATCATAATCTCGACACAATCTGGTGTCCAATAAAAGAACTCTACAGTACTGTTAGGATACTCTTTCAAGTGTTCGGCTACTGTAATCATGTTAGTAGTACGATCACTAAAGGCCATCATAAGATCGCCTCGATGAATCATAGTGCGTGGCTTTTCAATACCAACTACAACACCAATCTTTTTGTCCTTGTCAAAGTTCTTGCGAATCTCGGTGAAGTGCAAATAGTTGAAGCGTGTCATACCTGCGGGATTTAGACCCTCACGCTTGTTCAATACCCAACTTGCATCACCTGCACTTTCTAATTCATCAAACAAAGCATCGCTACAATCAGTGATTGTAATCTTTGTCTTAGGCATTGTCTTATGAATGTCCTTAAGACGTTCGACTGTGTTTAAGTGGTATTCTGCTTCTGGTGCATTATATGCTTCGCGGTTGTTGATATCAACTGTCATAGCCTTAGCAGAAGCTTTGGTCATTGTGTTGGTAATAATCTCATCAATGTGTAAGCCTTGGCGTTGGAACGCTGTTAAAATATTGTGGCTATCAGCACCGCCCGAATAACTTAAAATAAGATAGTCGTATGATTCTCGCAATTGTCGAGCACGTTGGTCATACAATTGATCCAATGATAACTCAGGTTCTTTCTTCCAATCGTATTTGTTAAATTCATCGTTGTTGAAAACCCAAGTAACTGGTTTGGCATGTTCAACTGCGTGTACACATGCACGAATCTTAGAATCAAATTCTAAGTCGTCACAGATGTAGTATCCTAATTTTTTGTTAATGTATGGGTTATGTATTCTCATTGGTCTTCTGTGTGTACCTTATAGTTTTACCCGAACCCCAATCGCTTAGGTGAGTAATAAGTTCATCTCTTGGAATATACACTGCTTTGTTTTTGTAGTTATGGCGCAACTTAGTGTGGCCAGGATTCATAATGAAGTCAACTTTCTCAGAACTGACGTACTTTGGAAAAATTTCAAGTTCGCGACCCCAGTATATTCCGTAGATGATTGGCTTGACGTAATATTCCCAACTAAAGATCAGCGGTGGTGCTTCGCCTGTGTCCTTATCAACAAGGCCATTACCCTTGATATATTCTAATCCGTTGATGTAGCCGGTAACTACCGGATCACTCAAGTAAGCCAATGCAAACTCATTAAATGGGGCACGACGGTCAATGCAAACAATCTTACCAGAACGTTCAACCTGCTTTAGAGCACGTTGGCTTGCGACTTCAATTGCAGTCCAGGATTCCATGCAGTATGCACGGCGGCGATGAAAAATAAAGTCAAAACTTTCAATGCCCTGACAAAAGTCCATGTCCTCTGGTAATTGGGACAAAAACTTTTTCATCATGTGGTGCTCGGCTGGGATTCCAGTTTCAAACGCACATGCTTCTATTTCTTCACGTATTGCATATGGATCAATTTCAATGATGATACATTTGAATCCGTATTTCTTTTCAAGTATCTTTATGTTGTTGTATTCGTAATCGTTGTAACCAGGATGGTACATGAACGCACACTCATATGGCAAGCCTAGTGTGTGAAACGTGTGTAGCAGTACTTGACTGTCTAATCCGCTAGTTAAACTAATGAGTACTTTGGTTTTAGCTTCTCTTGCTAATCGAATACAACATTGTTCCATCTCTTGGCGCACATTGCCAATGGGACGTTCACAGCTGGTGTATTCTACGTAGAATTTGTCGTTATCGTCTAATCCGTATATCATGTGGTACTTAGTATGCAAGTAAACAATATGTTGTTCGGTTTACTTATAGTGCCTTGATAGAATTTTTATAGCCTCTGAGCCAAGTCTTAGACGAATATCGCAGGGCCATTGCTTGTATTGAATCTAGGTTTTCTTTCTTGAAAGAATTAACTGGGATGCGATATTGTAATAGCTGTAATATGCCCCAACTGTTGTATTTTGCACTGACAGGTTCAACAATTGGCATCAATGTTGATTTTAAATATTTGCCGGCTTCAATGTTAGACCAGTATGCAGTTTTCCATTTCCAATCTTCAGATGATTGCATGTTGGTATTCATTTCATATCCGTACTTTGCAGAATCTCTTTCGAACTCACTTGCATTCTTAGAAGTCTGATTGGTTGCTAGTCCCAGTGTATGCCACACTACATTATATAAGTCATTGTCTTTAAACCAATGGGCAGTGTCTAGTAAAATTTCTCGTGTATCGCCAGGAAGTCCTGCAATAAGGCTAATGGTTTGATGTACTTCCTTTTTCCAGATATCGTGGTACAGGCGTGGGATAAACTCACGGGCACCTTTGCCGCTCCATCCTTTGCCAATTTTAATAGAAGCTTCTTCACCTAACGTTTCGATTCCGTGGTATGCAGTTAGCAAGCCGCTTTCTTTTAGCATGTAAGGTGTGTCGGGGAATCTATCTAATAGATCAGCACGTAGGTATGCAGTGTATCGAATCTTAAATGGCAGAGATGTTATCATCTTGTGCCACTCTTGTATTTTGTATTCGGTGTCGTTAAAGGTATCACATAACACATAGTAGTTTGTAGTGCCCCAGGTGTTGTAGTTGTGTATCAGTTCTTCTTTGACTAGTTCAAACTCACGAAGATAATCTAGCTTGCCACGACCCAACAGCAAGTGATTGCAAAACTTACACTTAAAAATGCAACCTCTACTAAGTTCAATTGGTAGTGTTTCATACGGCTGTATGCAATCTTCTTTGCTGAATCTAAATGAATCGCATTGAATGTTGTAGGTAGATACTGCTGGGGTGGAATATATGTGTATAGTCTTGGACATTGTGGGATCGGATTCAATTTCGAATCTTGGGCGTTTACCCCTTCCCATAAGGTACTGTACTAACTCTACAATGATATCTTCACCGTATTGCGAAACAAATACAAACTGTTTCTTATTAAGACGGTGGAGATCTTTCTTGAGCATGCCAATACCATAACCACCAAACATGATATTGAGATTGGGATATGCATCTGTAATGCGATTGATAACAGCTACCAGCTTTGAATCAAATTCAAAATTAGTAATAGCATCTAATAGATATGTTGTACTGATTGCCAAGCATGTTGTAGTGTCGTCGATGAATTTTGTAGTGAATTCAAAGAGCTCGTCTTCAGTTAACAATGTCACAAAGTCTAGAACCTGTGCATTGACATTATTGTTTCGTAATGTATGTGCAAGTTTATAGGGGCCAATTGTCCTGTGCATAACTGCTGGAATAAATCCGTTCTTAGGAGACGGACAAAATGCGTTCCAGAAAACAATATCTTTGGGAGTTTTTTTAACAGTTGTCATCGAGGTACTTAGCTTAGGCACAATGACATGAGTTGTCGTTTAACAAGTTGGTAGCATTATTGGTTGCGGGGGAAGGATTCGCACCTCCGATCTCCAGCTTATGAGACTGGCGGGGACGACTAGACTCCCCTACCCCGCTATAACTTTATAAAAACACTTTCAATTTCAACTCAATGCTGGCACAAAGAGTCTTTCGCCACTGCCAGGTGACCGAGGAGATTACTCGCTCTAATTGCGAGGTCTGCCCGTCAAAAATGTTTATATAAAGTGTCTAGCTACCTACACCACATAGGCCCTAAACTGAGCGGAACTACTCTGTCTACGTATTTTTATCTTCTGGAGATAGGTTAGCGTTCCTCACCTACGATTGTTTCCGTACTCTGAAATGGAGTCGTGTAGTCAAGTTCGTACGTACTAAGTTGCGAATTATGGAAATCAACCACTACCCACTTTCTTACGTAAAAGTGTAAACGGGGTTTGGTGGAGGTAGACGGGATCGAACCGACGACCCCCTGCTTGCAAAGCAGGTGCTCTCCCAGCTGAGCTATACCCCCAAACATGGTCGGAGTAGTAGGATTCGAACCTACGACCCCCTGGTCCCAAACCAGGTGCACTACCAGGCTGTGCTACACTCCGAATATCTTAACGCCACTTAGGTCCATCGACCCAAATTGCTAAACTGTTTCTAACACCACGTGTCACTGGCAACGCGGCATGGTCAATAAATGATGGGAACACAATCATTGAACCTTGATTTCTAAACGCTTGTGTTGGGATAGCACTATCAATCCCATACATTTCAAAATCTCCACCATCGTATTCTGCAGGGTCGGTGAGTTGAATCACTGCACTTAGCTTGCGATGATAAAATGGATCACCATTCATGTAAAACACATCATTGTGACGTTTGTATTCGCCTTGGATATCACTATTGTATTCAGCAAACTGAATGTAATCAAACTTGCTAATATGAAAGTTAAACCAATCGTTGTTTGCTTGATATACAAACTTCCAAATGTCATCAAATAATTGAGTCCACTGTGGCATGCTACGTTCTATGAAAGCAATTTGGCTTTTACGCCATTCGTTGTTTTCAGCCGCACCATCTACACCAAGTGTAGCAGGTTGCCTTGGAATCTTATTTGCTTCTGCTACAATAGCTTCGCAATAATCCTTGCTAAACTTGCTATCAAATACACACCATTCACCGTTCATGCTAGTCCTTAATTTGGTGCCCCCAGAGAGAATCGAACTCCCGTCCTCGGATTACAAAACCGATGTTCTACCATTTAACTACAGGGGCTAATCTGTTACTACTACTTATAATGTTGGTACCTGGTGACGGGATCGAACCGCCGACCCTCTCCGTGTAAAGGAGACACTCTACCGCTGAGTTAACCAGGCAAATAACTACTTTCTTGTACCATAGACGCTGTGGCTTCTGGTACAGTTAATTCTATCTTTTGCTGATACTCGTAATTTACGGTATCTGCGTTTGTTCTTAAAGTGACTGCACCATTTTTGTGGTGGAATCTACGTGCCATTTCAGTCTGTGGACTTAGTGTAACATATTGTCTAATCTCTGGCCTAGTTTCTTTGATATGTGCAACTGCATCAAATATTAAAGTACGACCTGCTCCAGGACTATAACTCCAAATAGTATAAAATACTGCAACTGTTGGACTCTCACTTAATGAGAACAACTCTGCTTCTGATGCTGGCACAAAATCTTGATAGCTAACACAAGTGATTGCCTTGACATTGTCATCTATATCTCTTAAAACAAAAATGTCTTTGTTATTACCAACACGGTTATCGTGTGGGATATGTGGACGCACTGGATCGTCTTTGAGGAATTCAAAGAAGCGATCTGTTAAAAGTTCTATCAAGTGCAACATAGTAGACTACTTAGCCGCCTTGCTCAGAATCTTTAGGCATATCGACATTTTTCTCTTCAGAATCTTTTTCTGGCTTGTACACATAAGGAACTCTTGGCGGCTTCTTGCCAAAAATTGCTTCGTGTCGGTTCTGATATTCTTCTTGGGAAACACTAAATGGGCGAGGTGTATCGCCCTTACCACCATGACTCATAAGTTCTCCTGTTATAAATTGGAGCGGGTAGGGAGAATCGAACTCCACTCAGCGCGGCTTGGAAGGCCGGCGTCTCACCTTGAGCTTACCCGCATATATTGAAACACACTAATGTCCTACAGCTTTAGTAGGCCTCTCACTGTTGCCAATGACGCAGTCACACGTCAGTGTATTTTAATATATGCTCTGCATCCCCCGGCGGTAATTATACTGCATCAAGCTCACATGTCCCTACGAACAATGAACCATCACACACAGCCTCCACCCGCTTCACGACAGGGACCGTTCTCGCATTGCTAGCGGCCTTTCGGTTTAAAGACTACCACCCGTAGCTATCACACTACTTCTCATCCTGCGGGTCACAGTATTTGCTGATTAGGCAAAACGTTCTGGAGGTCCGAGTAGGATTTTAACCTACGAATCAACCGGTTTGCAATCGGTGCCATTAAACACTCTGGTACCGGACCATAAATTTCTATTCTGAAACACACTACGCTGTAATGTGCTTTAGAATAGTGGAGGACTGAGAATACATCTCTCCCAACAACACCTCGGACATTATATAGCACCTTGCGAGCACTATTTCTTCCGACTTCCACTAAGACCTTTGCAGGTTTCCTAGTCTGCTGTCAGCATCGCCGTTTAAAGACAGGCAGTAGTCTTGACGCCGTATGCTATTCTACGCTTTCTATCCCGTCAACCTTGCGAGCTGTTCAAGTGCGCTAACACCTTACGAAACTTCCTGCATAAACTAGTATCACCTTGCGAGCTTTACTAGACTTGGTTAGCTTGCGCCCCAAGTATTAGATGCTTTTCACATACGACCGAGTCAGTCTTTGCGTTTTATAATGTTAGTGGGAGTTGAACCCACAGTCTATTTCTTAAAAGGAAATTGGCCTACCATTAGCCTATAACAACCTACTGCGATGTGCTGACTCAGTTGCTTCATACTCTTTTGGAATACAAAATACAACACACCACGTACCTTTTGTCTTGCGGACTACTCAGTCGTCTTTTGCGATATGTGTCGGGTCTCGGCTTTCGCGTACCTCCACTTACCACTCAAACTGCATACGAGCCCTTAGGTGCAACCCCTCGGACAAATACACTACCCTTTCTCATACCAATTAACTGGACTGGTTTTGTTGTGAGGTCAGCACCACCTGTTACTCTCTAATGACTTGCGTTACCCTTGCAGGCGCTTGAGCCACTAATTCTTTCCACAACTTCCAGCGTCATTGTTACAACCACCGGTCTTATCAGTGATCGGATCCTCACGGACCTGAGCAGGCTTGTCTAAACGAACTATTGCTAGCGGAGTTATGTAGGCATACCTCCTTTGGCTGTGTCACCACAGTTATTCTTCACTAGACAGCAAGCCGCCTAGTAGGATGTTAAACCACCCTTGAAATCTTTATATAGAGGCACACTATACAAGGAGTTGAACCTTGCTCAACTTCCGCTCTATACAGGGCGGAGCTGTCTCCGTTACATCAGCCTTCGCGATTAGGCCTTGGTGCGCTTTTATATAAAGACTTGCATCTTTACACTAACTTTTTAAAGAACGTTGTTAATTTCTTAACAAGTATCTATTGTAGCAAACTTTCGTCTGCTTGTCAACGACTTTTTAAAAATAATTAAGAGCTTGTAGACCAAACTACAATTTACCGGTTTCTAGACGAACTCTTAAACTTGGTGTAGAGATTGGGATTCGAACCCAACTGGTCCTATCATTTTACAATGGGTAACGTTACCTCCCATCGCTGTATGCCCCTCCGGAAATTACCCCTTACTCACATACAGGCATAGACTTGTCCCTAGACTCACCACGATAACTTGGTGCCCCCACACGGATTTGAACCGCGGACCTCCCGCTTACAAGGCGGATGCTCTGGCCAGCTGAGCTATAAGGGCTAAAACTTACGGAACTATGGTGCCCCAGAGGAGACTCGAACTCCTACACCTCTCGATAGTGGCTTCTAAGACCACCGCGTCTACCATTCCGCCACCGGGGCAATAAAACATTGAAAGTATGTTACTTACCAAGGATAGGTTCTACCTGTAACTTCCTTATAGTTTTTTCGCAACTTTCAAAACTGGCTCCTCGACCTGGGCTCGAACCAGGGACCAACGGATTAACAGTCCGGCACTCTACCAACTGAGCTATCGAGGAATAAAATAATTTTTGAGGCTATGCGAGCTCATCTGCATACTTAGGCTTTTTGACTTCTCGTTCCAGCTGGCTCTTACGTCTGTAGCGTCACCTCAAAACTTGGTACTCACTACGGGAATCGAACCCGTCTTTCCGCCTTGAAAGGGCAGCGTCCTAACCGATAGACGAAATGAGCATAACTTGGCGATGTGTAGGAGAATCGAACTCCTGTCTCCGGATAGACAATCCGGGATAATGACCATTATATGAACACACCTAAATTTCTTATGCCGACAGGACTTTCACCTGTAATATGCTAGGTACGTGTTATGCATAAAGCAACCTAGCCTGCCTAATGATTTACACTTTCTTCATGTAAATGACGACACATCTTGGCGCACCGTAGGGGACTCGAACCCCTGGCCTCTTGCGTGACAGGCAAGCGATCTAACCAACTGAGCTAACGGTGCATATCTTGGTAGCCTCACGCTGACTCGAACAGCGGACCCTCGCCTTATCAAGACGATGCTCTAACCAACTGAGCTATGAGGCTATTGTATTTGGTGCCCGGGGCCGGACTCGAACCGGCATGCCTTTCGACGGGAGATTTTAAGTCTCCTGTGTATACCATTTCACCACCCGGGCAATATATCTTGGTGGAGGCCGAGGGAATCGAACCCTTCTAGACAGTATGCTTGCAAAGCAAACCCGTAGCCCACTACTGCCCCCATTACCATATTAAAACACATTAGCGGTCTACTGTACTCTGTGATTGAACACTAGGACTTAGTATAAGTCGTCCAATACTCCGCATCTTTTTAACACAAGTCCTGCGGTTGCTTGTGAGCTAATATGCTTTAATATGGTACTCGATAGGGGAGTCGAACCCCTCTTCTCAGGTTGAAAACCTGATGTCCTAACCGATAGACGAATCGAGTATAGTAAACACATCAGCAATACTAACCGGCATAGCCAGACGTTCTAACTAATGTGCTTACACAGAAATGCTACCAAATTGTTAAGGAACATTGTAACAGCTACTCTATCGTTTGCTGTCTAAGTATCAATTATACGACTATTACGTCATCTTGTCAATACTTTTTTGAAACTTTTTTGTTGTATTTCTACAACACTTTCTGCTTCTGCTTGCTGTATTGCTACAACATTTATCTATTGTAAGACACTTTTGGCATCTTGTCAACACTTTTTTCAAACTATTTTGTTGTATTTCTACAACACTTAAAACTGGTGCGGGGTACAGGGTTCGAACCTGCGACCTGAACGTTGGCAACGTTCCGCTCTACCAACTGAGCTAACCACGCATAAAACAAAACCCCGGAGTGTTTAGGTCCGGGGCTTAATCTTACAAGACATGTAGAATTAAGCCTCCGAAGTATCCTCCGCGGCGTTTCCTGTTGTACCTAGTAAGTTTAAGTTTGTGTTTATCATTGTATTATTATATATCCATTAAATGAAAAAGTCAAGCGTTTTAGTGAAAAAATTTAAGATTTTTTTAAGGCGCTTTCAAACAAGTCTTTACACTCTTCAAACGTGCCCACGACTCCCCAACTTGCAATGATCCTGGTGCTGGTGGCATTGAACCTTTTTACATCATGGGCTACATCGTTACGAATCAGTGCTGGGCGAGTTAGGGCAAAGCGATAGACTTCCTGCACTTCTCCTTTGATCCTATAGTGGCGCTCATCTTCTTTGTAAACTTTTTCCAGCGGCGCATCAGTTGCACTTTCATAGTAAATGGTCTGGCTAGTTTCATCACAACCTTCGATTGGGATGTTGAATGCGGCCAACCTGTGACCGTCAATGTGCAAAGGGATGTGACCTACTGGGCGTGTATGATAGATGTTAAGCCATTCTCCCAAGAAAGGAAAACGATCTTGCACTGACTTTAGGTATGGATCTGATTCTACATTGATCCGAACGTATCCTTGTTTGACAAAATCCGTTTCCAATTTCTTCATAACTAAGTTATGGATGTAGGGAAGGTCTAGGAAATCAGGAGTTTCGTAGACATAGTAATTGTTAAGCATACGATATTTATCATGGATTATTCATACAAAAACGTCAAGGGAATTTACGAGCATGTTCTCAAATTGGGCATGTTAAGCCCGCCCGAAGATATCATTGCGGCTTGGATGGTATTTAAAAATACTGATCAAGTTGATAGTATGTTAGAGCTAGGCTCTTACTTGGGTGGCGGACTTGGTATGTTTAATCAGCTACTAACTGCAACAGGGCATCCTGACGTAAAATTTACAGGCGTTGATAGCTTAGAGTTCATTGGTGCAGGGGCACGCCAAAGTCGCGGCGCCTGGTACACGGATCACTTTAATCGTTGCCTAAGCGAACATGAGCGTAGTAGTTTAGCAAGTCTGAACACCCCACAAGAAGCAACAGAATGGATACAAGAACGCACTATGCGGCTAACCAACACACCTATTGACTTGAAGTGTGTGTTAGATGAAAAAGAGCTTGACGATCAGCAGTACGATATCATCCATCACGACTACGGTGATAGCGTAGAGGAAAACTTAACAACTATCCGACACTGCATACCCAAGCTAAAGGACACTGGCATTTATATTGTAGATGACTGGTGCACTGGCGCTCCACTGCGTACTGTTGCTACTGTGATTGCACAACAGGAAGGTCTGTTGTTTCCTGTGCTATGGGGCAAGAACAAGGTGTTTTACGCCAAGAACCCAGAACGGGCGCAACAGGTTGTATTGTCTATGCTTCGTGATCCAGAAAACAATCCTAAACTGTTTAAAGGTATGCCAGGATCAGACTATTTTGGCACAGGCTATAAAAGCATTAGAATGCACTGGCAGGCGATACAATGGGCATAAATTATAAACGCATCGAGTGCCCTTGGCCGGTTGACGATAACAGTCAATTTGACTACCTATGGGAATCTAATGAATCAAAACATTTTGGGTTTCCTACTACCAAACTAAGCCCTGCTTTTTTATCCTGGGCAGACTCTAAAAATTTGCACGTAAGTTTTGCAGAAGTATTTTACCTTCCTGCTGGCTGTACAGTTAGACGCATACACACAGACTTAGATCACATTACAGAGTCATGCAGTAAGATAAACTTTATCTTAGGCGGGGAAGATGCACCAATGCAATGGTTTGCCCTTAAAGAAAATGCCAAGAGCCATCATGATATAAACACCGCACCAACTGTTATCAACGCTAAACAAGTTTCTCCTTACCTTAGTTGGCCAAGAGAAGAATGTATTGTAATTGAAGAAGCTGTTCTATCTGGGGCAAACGTGATACATGCAGGCATTCCGCATGTTGTATTCACCAAAGAAAAACCTCGCATCGCAATCAGTGTGGTATTGCAATGCAAGGTGTCTCGAGTAAGACTAAGTGTAGAAGAAGCCTTACTTAGAATCCAAAACTAATTTACAAGTAGACATAAACTCATCGTATGCTTGTTTCACCATTGGGTGGTCGAGTAGCTTTGCCGCTTCGTCTTCCATCGCTTTCAAGCCTGCTTCGGTAACTTCTCGAGCACTAGGTAATTCAACATAGTAACGATCACTGTCAAACAATCTAGCAAGGTTGTCCCAGGCAGCTTTTTGTTCTTCTGTGATAGGCTTGTTGTGTGGTCTCATCTCGCTTGCCTTAACTATTGCCGCACTCATAGCATCTTCGGCGTAACGAGACGCGGCAATCATAGGAGCAAGTGCAGGCTCAATGTTAAAGCGACGACTCTGTCCACCGGGGTAGCACATAACAAGATGATTGCCTTTGGGAAAACTGTCCATGAGTTGGTTGTCGTACTCATGCACTGGTACATACTTGCGGCCAACTTTTTCGTAGTAGATCTTTTTCATTAGACACCTTAGTTTGCGTTAATAATGCGATCAAAGCCCTCGGCTTCTGTAGGATACTCAAAGCGATTAATCATGTCTTGCACAATTTCATCAGGAATGTTCTTGCCTGGACGGTCTAACATTTTTGCATGTTGTTCAGGTGCAGGAGTTTTAAACACTACTGCTACCTTTGTATAGTGCTTAGGTGCCATACGCAACTTCTTTGCACGAGTCTTTGCTGTTGTACTGGTCTGATCCCAAATTACAACCTTGTTGTTTTTAAATGCATCAACTGCTGTCTTTGCCATAAGGTCAACTGCAATTGGCATGTAGTCCTTGAACACTTCAGAATAGGTCTTGCCCACTGACTTTGCATATTGTTCAACGTGATTGTCTGTACTAACAATCACTGTGTTAGTCCAGTCAAACATTTGCTTACCAATCCAAGTTGTTTTGCCGGAGCCAGGGACTCCTACTAATACATATAATGTGCTCATCGTTGTGCAAGTTTTAAATTAAGAACAAAGTTTTCTACAGTCAGCTTAGTAAGAACAGCTTGGATTGTAATGCTTTCATCGGGGAATGTTTCTAAAATAGAAATAGCCATCATACGATACGCTTCTTCTTCATCAATGGCTAGCATGCCCCAATCAATTGGATCTGTTACTTCGACTTCTTGTGCAAGAGCAACAATAAGATCGATGACATCGCTGTTACTCATTATTTCTTTCCTTGAGACGCTCTTGGCGTTCAGCTTCGTGTGTATCACACAAGGTGCGAATCCAACCACCGCTTCGACGAGTGCCAATGGCGCCACATTCTTCACAAGCAGTATCAGCCCATGCTTCGGCCATTCGTACCATACCACTAACTTGTTCGTCCCCGCCAGTGTAGTAGAAACGTAGGCCGCCAAACTTTTCTTTAATCTGATTTACTGTTACTTGATCTACTTCATCGGGCACTGGATGCTTGTATTCGTTATTTTCTAATAGCCGTGCTCGTTGAGTATTTCTCCAGTCAATATGGCTTTGAATGTTGGCGCACAACTTTTCAATGATAGGCCACCAGCCCATACTGACTGCAAAGCCTCCGTAAGGCTCAGCAAACATCTTAGGATATGTTTCTTCCATGCGTTTAGCAAACGCTTCGTATTGTTCTTCTGTGTACATGGCTTGATTATAACATCTTTACTGTATATTGTCAATAGAAAAGGCTCGTAGTGAGCCTTTTCTTAGTTGCTATCTCAAATTAGATTGCAATGCCCAAGCTCTGGGCCTTGTATGCCAATGCAACCATCTTGCGGCTTGCTTGACCGTGTTGGTATTCAGTAACCTTAACACCGTTACCAGCAACACGTTGCTTGGCATAAACTGCGTAACCACGCTGACGAATCTGGGAGATTGTAGCTGTTGGGTTAGCAATACCAAAACGCTTGGCAATTGCGGCTTCGCTCAATGTCTCACCGTTCAAAACGAGAGCTTGAAACAGTTTGTACTGTTTTGTGGTTTCATCAAATTTCTTCAACATTTTAAGTTTCCTTGTATAATACACCTTGCATCAATGCTATGGTGGTATATTGATTATAACAAGTAATGCAGACTAAGTCAAGCGCGACTTTATCCAATTTGCAATGAAGTTATCCGGATTGTAGTATTCCATAATATCTGCTTGACCTTCTTTAAATTTGGTCATATCTTCGGTTACTAACGTAGCGGCAGTTTTAGCGTAATATAAGGTACTTGACGGATGTTTGATCTTAAGGTTCACATAGTCGTGATCGTTGGTAAAGTCAAATATAAACTGTTTTGGAATGGCTTTCAAACTGGTCATGTCTTCCATTGCAAAGTTTTGGTTTATTGACCATCGTTGAAAGTCGGCGGCTGAAAAAAAGGTAGTATAGTTTGTATCACTGTTAAATCTTGGAAAAGTTTTCACAGCACCAACCTGCCATTTAAAATTGAATCCGTGCCACCAAGCAAAGTTAAACATTGTTAGTATTGGTTTAGGGGACTTGGTTATGGTGGCACTATAGATATCAAACCAGCAATCGATTGCCTTCACCGACAATCCCTTGGCTGACAAAAGCAAACTAAAATTTTCCTTATTAAATGGTCGACTTCCAAACTCAGGTCCCATGGTTCGATATATTGTAGCCACCATCGGAGAACCAAACAGTTGGTCTGCGTGTTCGGCTGATAACAATAGAGAATTGCCAACGCCAGATGTTGTTATACGCAATATTAACTCTTCAGTTGACATGCCTTTTATTTTACCACAAATAAACTTCTCATAAAACAACGGATACTCACGTATGCTATCACTATTAAAGGCAATCGTTATATTAGAGTAATCGTTTGTAGATTGTAAAAATGCAGTAACCATTGCTGTGCTATCAATGCCACCTGACCACATTAGTATAAGAGGCTGATCCTTTTCTAAAAACATTTTAGCAGTGTTGGTACATGCTGTACTAAAATCATAAGCAGGGCCTGGCTCTACGAACCGGCATTGATCTAGAAGCTTGGTGTGCCAAGGTAAGGTAAAGATGCCAGTTCTATCAATCAACCAACTATCTGCATCCATCTTATAGAACTCTTTGAATATGTTAATATCTTCAAATGTTGATCTTAAAGATTGATCTTTTAAAAAGTTGTTGTAAGCATAAATCAGTTTCATAGAGAAGCACCTCTAAGATCTGACTCTAGGTTATAACGTACCAATTGCAATATGCTGTGTTCGTCGTCAACACTGTTAATCTTGTTCACATATTTGAACCACAATGCATGTAACCTTGATACTATTATGTTTGTTGATGAAATTTTATTTGATAAAATGTGATATGCTTCGGCCGGGGTAACATCTGCGATCTCGGCCCATTCGGTGATTACATCAGTGTATACATTGTTATCAAAATCGCATTTTGTTATTTCACTTGTCATTAAAGGTACCAGAATATCATCTCCAAGGAAAAACTTTGCTCTCGAAATGTACCTTTCAATTTTTTGTTCCAATAGCCACAATCCTAAATTTCTTCGCTTGGCTAGTTTTTTCTTTTCTAGCCATTCAGCTGTCACGGGTTGCATAGCTATTAAATCAAACAGTTTACCTGGTGGCAAGTCGGGGCTAGCCTTTGCTACATTGCATTCGCTTGCAATAAATGCAGTTGCACTAGACTGCAACAGGATATAATTTTCATCTAGTTTAAATTCTAGTCCCGAACCTTTTAGCTTGTCAAATCCAAAAGGAAATGTAACACACATAACAGAGCTATTCGGAATACCTGCTGACAAAGCATGGACTACGGGCAAACTCGAGCTGTAGGAAAGCACACCAAATGTTTCTTGGTCTATTAGTAAGTTATAAGCACTTTTCTTAGAAAACGTATCTAACATGTAAAAGGGGCCGAAGCCCCACTCCTTTATTTGGTATTAATAAACTCGTTTAGGATCTTGGCCTTCTTGATAATTTCTTCTTCTGTAGGAAAGGCCTTGAAGGTCGGTGTAGCAGGTAAGGTGGTATTTTGGAAACCTGCGGCTTGTGCTTGTGCATGTGCGAAACTAACTTTGTTATTGTAGTCTGACATAACTGCATCACGCTGAGCGTGCCAATCTTGCTCGAGCATTTCTTTTGCCATCTTAAGTAGGTCAAGACGGATCATGTAGCCATTTGTAGCTGTTGTACTCATTATAGTTCTCCTGTGTTTGAGTGTGTATGCAAACTGTTGTCTGCAAAGTAATTATAACACACTTGTCATAGGAAAGCCACCAATTACGGTGGCTTTGACAAACTAATTTACTCTAAATTAGAATGAACGTGTGTAGCTAAGTGTGGTAGCAGTTTCTGCTCCATCTTTCTTGGCAATGTCATAACCAACACCAATGGTGTCTTTCTTTGTCAATGCATAAGACAAACCAAAGCGTGTAGTGTCACTACGATCTGCTACGCCAGAAGAAAATGCATCGCGGTAACGATATGCAACTCGTGCTGTCAAGGCGTCAGTAACTTTGTAATTGACACCTGGTTCGATAGAGTAATAAGAAGTTGAGTTAGAACCTGAAACTGTTTTCAATCCTAAACCGCCACGAACGTTTGCACTAAATGCGCCAGCTGTGAATACTGTTCCAGACAAACCAAATTCTTGACGAACCGAAGTTGCATTGGTAGTTTCATTTTGGCTATTGATAACGCCTACATCACCAACAAGTCCGTAGCCAACTCCTGTACGAACAGTTAGACTTTGACGGTGCGTTTGCTGACCGTTTACGTCTGAGTCAACTAAAGATCCGCCTAGTGTAACAGATGTTTGGGCACTTGCTAAACCTGCGGCTGTTGCCAAAATAGATGCTAAGATAATTTTCTTCATTTGAGTTTCCTTGTAAAATAAGATAATTGACTGGGTTTAAATTCCAGCTAAGATACTTATAGCAAGGTGTTGTTTACTGCTTGCCATTCACTGCAAGTTTGGCTCCTGTTAAAAATTCATTTTGTTCGTTTAATCGATTGCTATGCCAATTTGGAGATGTGGGCTTTTTCAAATGTGGTTGTGCTGTCCAGAAGTTTGTTGCGTCATTGCTAGCGGCCAATAGTTTTCCAATCTCTTGTCGTTGCTGTGCTGGCATACTAGACTTTGCCAGCAACATGTTAAAAATAGTAGGAACATGAATATTTTGTTCGGCTAAGGTTTTTACATTAGGCATACTTTCGATGCGAGATGGGCAATGCACCGCTAATATTTGTAGCTTTGAGTTGTTAGTCGCATGTGCTTGATAATTAACCGGTGAAGCAAATGCAAAATTAATTCCGTGATTGCCAACAAGTGCCAAAAAGCCGTCATTGTCAGACTTGAAAGCCACAAATTTTGGTATAAACCCATAACGCTTTGACAATTCAACTGCTGTTGTGTATGCAGGTGATGCAGGTGATAGTGTACCTACTACAATCTCTTTTCCCCTGTATGCTTCTAAGCTGTCGATACCTTTACTGGTATTGCCAACATTTGCAACAACTCCAGCACACATATCGTATCCCGACTCTTCAACTGCCATGTAATCTATAATAGGTACAACGCCATTGCGAACATGGCCAAGAAACCACGGTCCGATGCCTACGATTCTATTATTTGAATCTTTGTCAAGAGCCTTAACTGCTAACAAGCCATTTGCCCCAGGCTTAAAGTCAATTGTAAACTTATATTTTGTTTGGCTTGCGTTAGCATGTTCTAATGTATTCATCAATGATGCTATTGGTCCAAAGTTAGGACTCACGCCAACAGTGTAGTATATATTAATAGGCTCTGCTCTAACTACAAATGTGAATAGTATTGCAGTGATAAACAATAACATTTTTTGCATAACAAATATCTTTCTTTAATTAGTATCGTGCGCTAGAAACTGTTGCTAGCGCACGTAATCATTGTAACTTTTATATTGAATAAGAGCAATACCGTTTAACAACGATTGGACTAATTACTCGTCGTCATCATCCCACTCCTCTGCATCCAAATCGATATCGGAGATTCCTTGATACTTTGGGTCGTCGTAATACTTGTAGTAGCCCTCATTTGGTTTTAGAATACGGATATCAGTATCACTTAGCAACAAGTGCAACATGGTTACATCTTCCTTGTCAAAAATATCAGCCATGTAAAATGTAGTGCTACATGCGCCACCGATGCTTTTGATAGGGCCGTGCTTGATGTTGTTCTCTTTTAATGCTTCCTTGAGCTTCTTTGCGCCCCAATTGTTTTCACTTACGATGATTCGCGTGATACCCAACTTCTGATTTCGCAGACGGACTTTATCGATTATGGTAAGTTTGGAAACTGTAGCTTCGTTGGCGTCATTGATTGTTAGCAAACAATCCTTTACCTTGATACTACCTTTGGTGTGCGGGTTATCACTGGTCTCCTTGGTGCTCCAAGGTACAGTACAATCCACATGATTGACATATAACGTTTCGCCATGAAATTTTAAGACCCACATGGGAATGGTCTGGTCCGTTAAGTGTGCTTTGTTAAAGTGGAACACTACGTCCTTGCATGCGTACTCAATCTATTTTGTCATTTTTAAAATCCTTTATTTCTTGTTTAGCTTCTTTTACACGTTCTTCGTGTTTGGGGTTAAAAAGCATACAGCACTTACAGCTTAATAAATGCGTTGTCTTGCCGTTTAGTTTGGCATTGGCAGCGGCTGTTCCGTGATATATGCTTTTCATGCGTTATTTATGCAAAGATTTCCAATGCCGTGCCACATTCGGTGCAAAACTTAGCGTTAGCTTTATTCTGTTTACCGCATGTCACACACTTTGGTTTCATCTTAACATTAACTGGTTTCAATACTGGCTTGTTGTCAGGTGTTTCGCCAAGCAACTTTAGTACGATGGTGTGCTTTTCAGCTTCCATTGCACCCATGTAAGTTGTTTGGAACTTTTGTTCACTGCGGCTACCTGGAACAGTAATGCCAATATCATTCTTTGGAGCATCACACCAATCCATAGTAGCCATGCCATCGTGGACTTCGC
>JACCED010675346.1_pt1 | contig 20165 bp, 17 predicted proteins | sample 7455021 | NCBI WGS metagenome assembly JACCED01 (sample SAMN15323456, study PRJNA562643) | freshwater metagenome | isolation source: river surface water | place: USA:Blue River Watershed | collected 2017-08-19
GCCTGGAACTTGCCGCCCGGCACGCGTTCGAAGAGATGCACCTGACGGGAGCGGCGGTCGAAGACCCCGCGGAACGATGGGCCGTTGCCCAAGGGCCAGATGACCGGCGACGACTGCAGCCCGAGCACCGTCTCGAGCTCGTCGAGGAGCTCGAGCGCGTTGCGGGTGGGCCGGTCGCACTTGTTCATGAACGTGAAGATCGGCACGCCGCGGCGCCGGCAGACCTCGAAGAGCTTGCGCGTCTGCGACTCCACGCCCTTGGCGGCGTCGATCACCATCAGCGCGGCGTCCACCGCCGTGAGCACGCGGTAGGTGTCCTCCGAGAAGTCCTTGTGGCCGGGGGTGTCGAGCAGGTTGACGGCGTAGCCGCCGTAATCGAACTGCAGCACCGTCGAACTGATCGAGATGCCGCGCTGCTTCTCCAGTTCCATCCAGTCGGAGGTGGTGGCCCGCTGGTTCTTGCGGGCGGTGACGGCGCCGGCGAGGTGGATGGCGTTGCCGTAGAGCAGGAACTTCTCCGTGAGCGTCGTCTTGCCCGCGTCGGGGTGCGAGATGATCGCGAACGTGCGGCGGCGGGCGATTTGTTCAGCGGGTGACACGGGACGGGCTCGGAGAGGGAAGCGTGGCGCGGCTCAAGTGTTCGAGCAAACGGAACGCCGTTTTCCGAGGAAAGCGGAAAGTGGGCGGCGCTCCGGCGCAGGATACGATTTTCTCGTGGCGGCGGCGGGGTTTCGCTGAACTGTTCCCCGCGTGTCCGCCGTTCCCGCTTCGCTCAAGATCCGTTCCAACGTCCGCGCGCGTGCCGCGGCCGGCCACCCGTGGGTGTTCGCCAACGAAGTCGAGGCGCTGCTGCCCGCGGAGCACGACGGCGAAGTCGTGGAGTGCCGCGACCGCAACGGCCGGACCATGGGGACGGGAATCTACAACTCCCGCTCGCAGATCGTGTGGCGGCGGCTGAACCGCGAACGGGTCGCCCTTGACGAGGCCTACCTGCGCGGGGCGCTCGAGCGTGCCGTCGCGCGGCGGGCCCCGGAGGCGGTGCGGCGGCTGGTCTGGAGTGAGTCGGACGACCTGCCGGGCGTGGTGGTCGACCAGTATCACGACACCCTCGTCGTGCAGGTTCAGACCCTCGCGATGGAGCGGCGCTCGGCGCTGATCGCCGACCTCTTGGCGGAGCAGCTTTCCCCCGCGGAAATCATCTTCCGCAATGACGCCCCGATCCGCCGGCTGGAGGGATTGGCGTCGGAGGTGCACACGCGGTCGGGGCGCGGGTGGGAGCCGCGTTGGATGACGATCGGGGGAATGGAATACTGGCTCGACCTGCAGGGGGGGCAAAAGACCGGCTTTTACCTCGACCAGCGGTTCCAGCACGCGGTCGTTTCGCGGCACGCGGCGGGCGGGCGGGTGCTGGACGCCTTCTGCAACCAAGGGGCCTTCTCGCTGCATGCCGCGCGTGCGGGTGCGGCCGAGGTGCTTGGGCTCGACAGCGCGGAGGACGCGGTCGCGGCGGCCCGTCGCAACGCCGAGAAGAACGGCCTGCGCGCCGAGTTCGCGGTCGCCAATGTGTTTGATTGGCTGAACGACCCTGCGCGGTCCGTGGAGCCGCGCTGGGACCTGATCATCCTCGATCCCCCGCCGTTTGCGAAATCGCGCTCCGCGCTGGAGGGCGCGCTGCGCGGCTACAAGGAGATCAACCTGCGGGCGGTCAAGCTGCTCGCCCCCGGCGGCGTGCTTGCGACGTACACGTGCTCCCACCACATGCAGGACGCCGAACTTCGTGGGATTCTCGCGGAGGTTTCCGCCGATTCGCGGCGCAAGCTCCGCGTGCTCGAATGGGCGCACCAGCCGGCCGACCACCCCGTGTTGGCGACGATGCCCGAGAGCGAGTACCTGCGCGGCTACCTGGTGCGCGCCGAGTAGGGAAGGGATCGCGCCGCGGCGTCAGCGCAGGCTCTTGTCGAGCTGGCGCCGCATCTCGCGGAGCTCGTCCAGCTGCTTCTGGAGGAGCTTCTTCTCCTCCGGCTTCTGCGCGATGGCGATCTGCTCGATGATGTCCTTCTCGGCCTCGAGCAGCTCGACGCGCTCCGCGGCGACGCGCTTGCGGAACTGCGCTGACTCGCCGCCGAAGACCGAGAGCGCCGAGGAAAGCTTGGAGTTGTTCAGGGCCGCGTCGGCTTCGGAGACCTTGAGGTTGCGCTTCTCGCGCTCGATTTCCTGGTCCTGCCGGTTGAGGTCCTGCGCGAGCTGGTAGTCGCGCTCGGAGAACTTTCCCTTCCGCACCTCCATCTTCGGCAGGACGGTCGTGCCCGCCTTTTCGCCTTCGGGCTTGGCGGGATCGGAAGCCGTCGCCGCCGTAGCCTCGCTCGTCGGAGTCGCCGCCGGCGCCGGGCTCGGGGTCGCGGGACGGTTTGTGCTGGCCGATGGCACCGCCTTGGCGACCGGAGCCTTCTTCGCGTCCTCGGCGGCGCGAGCGCGCAGGGCGTCCCGCACGCTCGTCCGTGGCGGTTCCGCCTGCTCGGTGGCCGGCGTCTGCGCGAACGCGGTGGCGGTCAGGAGGGAAGCGAGGGTGAGCGCGGCTTTCATGCGGCAAACGTATTCCGGGAGTGATGGCTGTCGAGTGGACGGAAAAAAGGCCGGTCGGGAGACCGGCCTCGTTTCCGCGGAGCGGCGGGGCTCAGAGCCCGCGCATCTTGCCGCCGTAGATGGCGCTCGCGCCGAGCTCCTCCTCGATGCGGAGCAGCTGGTTGTACTTGGCGACGCGGTCGGTGCGGCAGAGCGAGCCGGTCTTGATCTGGCCGGCGTTGGTGGCGACGGCGATGTCGGCGATGGTGACGTCCTCGGTCTCGCCCGAGCGGTGGGAGATGACGGCGGTGTAGTTCGCCTCCTTGGCCATCTCGACGGCGTCGAAGGTCTCGGTGAGGGAGCCGATCTGGTTCACCTTCACGAGGATCGAGTTGGCGGTGCCGGTCTCGATGCCGCGGCGCAGGAACTCGGTGTTGGTGACGAACAGGTCGTCGCCGACGAGCTGCACGCGGTCGCCGATGGCGTCGGTGAGCTTCTTCCAGGTGTCCCAGTCGCCCTCGGCGCAGCCGTCCTCGATCGAGACGATCGGGTACTTGGAGGTGAGCTTGCGGTAGAACTCCACCATGTCGTCGCCGGTGAGGACCTCGCCGGAGGACTTCTTGAAGACGTAGCGCTTCTTCTCCTTCACGTAGAATTCCGAGGAGGCGACGTCGAGGGCGAGGTGGATGTCCTTGCCGAGCTTGTAGCCGGCGTTCTTCACGGCGAGGGCGATGGCATCGAGCGCGGCCTCGGTGGACTCAAGCTTGGGGGCGAAGCCGCCCTCGTCGCCGACGGCGGTGGCGAGGCCCTTTTCCTTGAGGACCTTCTTGAGCGAATGGAAGACCTCGCAGCCCATGCGCAGGCCGTCGGAGAACGACTTGGCGCCGGTGGGCATGATCATGAACTCCTGGAAGTCGATCGGGGCGTCGGAATGGGCGCCGCCGTTCATGATGTTCATCATCGGCACGGGCAGTACCTTGGCGTTGGGCCCGCCGAGGTACTTGTAGAGCGGCTGGCCGAGGGCGTTGGCGGCGGCGTGGGCCGTGGCGAGGGACACGCCGAGGATGGCGTTGGCGCCGAGCTTGCCCTTGGTCGGGGTGCCGTCGAGGCGCAGCATGGCGCGGTCGACGCCGACCTGGTCGCAGGCGTCATGGCCGATCAGGGCGGGGGCGATGCGCGCCTTGACGTTGGCGACCGCCTTGAGGGTGCCCTTGCCGAGGTAGCGCTTCTTGTCGCCGTCGCGGAGCTCGATGGCCTCGTGCTCGCCGGTGGAGGCGCCCGAGGGCACGGCCGCGCGGCCGAGGGCGCCGCCGGCGAGGCGCACGTCGACCTCGACGGTCGGGTTGCCGCGCGAGTCGATGATCTCGCGGGCGGTGATGGCGGAGATGGTGGTGTTCATGGTTGGATAAGTTGCGGAGGGCGTGCCGCCCAGCCGGTCAGGAAAAATGACGCGGCCGGAGAGGGGAAGGGCAAAGTTGGCCCGCTGCCAGACCCGCGCGGGCTTGCGGGCGCGGTGGCGACCGGGAGAGTGCGGCGATGCCGATGAATTCGCTCCGTTGGTGCCTCCCGTTCCTGTTAGCCCTTGTAGCCCAGGCCGCGTCCCTTCCTTCCGGCCCTTCTCGCACGGAGCTGCCGGATCCGGCGGAGCCGATCTCGCTTTTCACCTACAAGCCTCCGACGTATCGCGGCGGGCCGCTGCTCGTGATCTGCCACGGGGTGCAGCGGAACGCCGAGGACTACCGTAACTTCGCGATCACGCTGGCGGAGCGGTTCGGCGCGCTGGTGGTCGCGCCGCTTTTCGACAAGGAACGCTTCCCGCTGGCGCGCTACCAGCGCGGCGGGCTCGTGGGGGCCGACGGAAAGGTGCAGCCGGCGGAGAAGTGGACCTACGCCTTCATCCCGCGGATCGTCGCGCGGGTGCGCGAACTGGAGGGAAAGCCTGACCTTCCGTACTATCTGGTCGGGCACTCGGCGGGAGGGCAGTTCCTCGTGCGGCTCGCCGCCTTCATGCCCGGCGCGGCCGAGCGGATCATCGCGGCCAACGCGGGCTCGCACCTTTTCCCCGCGCGCGAGGCCGACTTCGGTTATGGCTTCGGCGGCCTGCCGACGGAGCTTTCGGGCGACGATGTCATCCGGCGCTACCTCGCTGCGCCGCTCACGCTGTATCAGGGCACCGGCGACACGGTCGCGGACTCGAGCATGGACTCATCTCCCCCGGCGATGCGCCAGGGGCCCAACCGCCTGGCCCGCGGCCGGGCGGCCTTCGCGACTGCTCAGGCCCTCGCGAAGGCCCGCGGCTGGGAATTCAACTGGCGGATCGTCGAGACCGAAGGCATCGGGCACAACGCCGCGTTCATGTTCGCGGCCAAGGCGGCCGGCGACGCGATCTTCGGAAAGTAGCCGCGGGCGGGGGTTCAGGCCGCCGGCACGATCCGGATGCTCTCGATCGCGACGCGGTCGATCGGCGTGCTCTTCTCGCCGCCGCTCGCCTTGGTCGGAACGTTGGCGAGCTTCTCAAGGACGTCGTCTCCCTTCACGAGTTGGCCGAAGGCCGTGTACTGGCGGTCGAGGAAGCGGGCGTCGCCGTGGCAGATGAAGAACTGGCAGCCGGCGGAGTCGGGATTCGCGGAACGGGCCATGGAGATGACGCCGCGCACGTGGGGCTTGGCGTTGAACTCGGCCTTGATGGTGTAGCCGGGGCCGCCGGTGCCGGGCATGCCGCGCGCGCCTTCCTTGGTGTTGGGGCAGCCGCCCTGGATCATGAAGCCCTTGATGATCCGGTGAAACGCGGTGCCGTCGTAGAAGCCCTCGCGGGCCAGTTTCTTGAAGTTCTCGACGGTCTTGGGCGCGACGTCGGACCAGAAGGCGAGGGTGATTTCGCCGTAGCTGGTCTTGATCACGGCATGCTCGGTGGCGGGAGGGTTGCTCATGGAGGGGCCGAGCCAACCGCCGGTGCCTGCCGCCGCAAGGCGGTTTTTACGGCCGCGGCCGGCCGCGGGTTGACTCACCCCGAGTCACGCGGCCTCCTCGCGGGCCATCGCCCGCATGCGCCTGCGCAGGATCACGCTCCGCCACTTCCGCAACGTGGGCTTCGCCTCGTTGGAGTTGGCGGGAGCGCGGCAGTTCCTCACGGGGCGTAACGGCCAGGGTAAAACGAATCTACTCGAGGCTGCCGGCCTGGTCACCGCGGTGCGCTCGTTCCGCACCACCGACAACCGCCTCCTCATCGGCCACGGTCACCCGTGCGCCGCGCTGTCGTTCGCGCTGGAGCACGAGCGCGAGGGCGACGTGCAGGTGAACCTCACGCTGCGGCCCGACGGCAAGGAGCTGTGGTGTGACCAAGCGAGGGTGACGCGGCTCGCCGAGTACCTGGGGCGGTTTCCCACGGTCGTCTTCTCGTCCCAAGACATTCAATTGATCCGCGGTACCCCGGCCGGCCGGCGCCGCTGGCTCGACCTCACGCTCGCGGCGATGGATCCCGCTTACCTGCGCTCGCTGCAGGTCGCGACGCGGGCGCTGGCCGAACGCAACGCGCTGCTCAAGGCCGGGCGAGGGAGCGACGCGGAGCTGGCGGCGTTCGAGGCCGCGCTGGCGCCGGCGGCGGCAGACCTGATCGCGCGGCGCGCCGCGGGGATCGCCGAGCTGGGGCGGCGGCTGGCGGCGGCCTACGCCCGGCTGAGCGACGAGGCCGAGCCGGCGGCGTTGGCCTACCAGCCGAACTTCGCGGAGCCCTCGGCCGACGCCCTGCGGGCCCGGCTGGAGGCGGGCCGGGAGCGAGACCGGCAGTTTCGGAGCACGCTGGCCGGACCGCATCGCGACGATCTCGCCTTCCGCGTGCGCGGGTCCGAGGCGAAGGACTTCGCCTCGGAAGGACAGCAGCGATCGCTGGTGCTGTCGTTGCGGTTGGCTCAGGCCGATTGGTTCCGCGAGCGGAGCGGCGTGCGGCCGGTGTTGCTGGCGGACGACGTGCTGGGCGAACTGGACCCGGGCCGGCGCGGGCGGTTCTGGGCCGCGGTGGAGCCCGACTCGCAGGTGATCGCGACCGGCACGCATGCTCCCGACGCGGCGGTCGAGGCGGAGCGCCGGTTCGGCGACTGGCAGATTTTCACCGTGCAGGATGGGCAGTTCACGGAAGGCGGAACGGCCGCATGACGCTCGACGCGTGGCAATGGAGCCTGGCGGTTGTGGCTGCGGTTGTCGTCGGCATCTCGAAGTCCGGCATTGGCGGACTCGGCATGCTGGCGGTGGTGATCTTCGCCCAGATCCTGCCGGCGAAGCAGGCCACGGGCGCGGTGCTCCCGCTGCTGTGCATCGGCGACCTGGTGGGGGCCTCGTTTTACCGCAAGCACGCCAACTGGCATCATCTCTGGCGCTTGTTCCCGTGGACGGCCGCGGGCGTCGGTATCGGTTACCTGGCTCTCGGCCGGATCGATGACCGGCAGGCGAGGGTGCTCATCGGCGCGATCATCCTCACGCTCGCGGGCCTGCATCTGCTGCGCCGGCGGTTCGGCAATCGTGAGGCGGAGCATGGGGCCTGGTTCGCCCCGGTGATCGGGGTGCTCGCGGGCTTCACCACGCTGGTCGCCAACGCGGCGGGTCCGCTCATGGCGATCTACATGCTGGCGATGCGCCTGCCGAAGATGGACTACGTCGGCACAGGCGCGGTGTTCTTCCTCCTGCTGAACTTCTTCAAGGTCCCGTTCATGCTCCACCTCGGACTGATCACCTCGGACAGCTTCACGCTGAACCTGGTCCTCGCACCCCTGGTGATCGCGGGCGCTTGGTTCGGCCGGAAGCTCGTGCTCGCCATCGACCAGCGGCTCTTCGAGAACATCGCTCTCGCGCTCAGCCTCTTCGCCGGAGCAAGGCTCCTCTGGTGAGGGCTTGGGCTCCGCCTTCCCGCTCCTCCAGGTTCCCTTCACCATTCTTTTTCCGTCCCTCCCATGCCCCGCATGAACGTCCGCCAGATGTGGGCCGCGAAGCTCGCGGGACGCCCCGTGCCGGCCGCCTTGGCCGTTCCGCGTGCGGCGGCTGATACGGCGCTGGGATCGTTCGGGGTGAAGGCCCGGGTCCCTTTCGCGGGCCTCGTGTTGGGAGTCGATCCCTCGCTGCGGGGAACCGGCTTGGCGCTCGTTGATTTCGCTGCCGGGCGTCAGCCGGTCCTGCTGCGCTGCCGCACCGTGCACGTCGCCGCGAAGGTGCCGCTCGCCGGGGCGCTGGCGGAGATTCACCGCGCGGTCACTGATTTCCTGAACGGTCGCGGAGCGCGGCACGTCGCATTGGAGCAGACGATCTATGTGCAGAACGTGCGTACCGCGCAGGTCCTCGGCGCCGCCCGCGGGGCCGCGATCGCCGCGGCCGCGCTGCAGGACCTGCCGGTCTTCGAATACCCGCCGCTACGCGTGAAGCAGGCGGTCGTGGGCGTCGGCCGGGCGTCCAAGGAGCAGATGGCGCGCACGGTGATGGCGCTGCTCGGTCATGGGCGACCGATGGCGCCCGACGAGGCCGATGCCGCCGGCGTGGCTCTCTGCCACGCCTTCACGTGGCGGGAGTAACGGCGTTCAGACCGCGCCCGACGCGAGCCAGCGCTGGCAGCGACCCTCGAGGAAACCGATGTAGGCCTCGTGGTCGTTGAGGCAGGGTACCTGTTGGAACGTCTCACCCCCGGCCTCCATGAAGGTTTCCTTACCTTCGCCGCTGATTTCCTCGATCGTCTCGAGGCAATCCGCCACGAAGGCGGGGCAAAGCACCAGGAGGCGTTTCTTCCCCTCCTTGGCCAGTCGCTCCAGCTCGTGGTCCGTGAACGGACTGAGCCAAGGCTCGCCGGCGAGGCGGGATTGGAAAGCCACCGAATGCCGTTCGGTGGAGAGTCCCGCTCGTTTCGCCAGGGCGCGGGTGGTCGCCACGCATTGCGCCCGGTAGCACGTGGCGTGGATCGGCGAGCAGGTGTCGCAGCAATCCTTCACCTTCGTGCAGTGGGCCTTCGACGGGTCACCCTTGCGCAGGTGGCGCACGGGGATGCCGTGGAAGCTGAAGAGGACGAAGTCATGCGGTTGGGCCAAGAAGGGCGCGGAAACCGTGTGCAGCGCCTCGATGTAATCCTCGTCCTGATAGAACGGCTGCACGCAGGCGACGCGCAGCGCGGGCGCGATCCGCGCGGCCTCGGCGTAGACCTTCACGACCACGGTTTCCCAGGACGACATCGCGTAGTGCGGGTATTGCGGGAACAGCAGGATCTCCTCGATGCCATCGGCCGCGATCTTCTCCACGACCGAGGCGATCGACGGGTTGCCGTAGCGCATCGCCAGGTAAACCGGGGTGTCGGCGCCGAGCTTGGCGGCCAGCTTGTCGCGCACGCGACGCGACGTGAGGATCAGGGGCGAACCGTCCTTGGTCCAGATCTCCTCATAGGCGTGGGCGGAGCGCTTGGGCCGCGTCCGCAGGATGATGCCCTCGAGCAGGAGCCAGCGCAGGGGCGCCGGCAGGTCGATGACGCGCTCGTCGCCGAGGAACTCGCGCAGGTAGCGGCGCACGTCAGGCACCGAAGTGGAGTCGGGCGAACCGAGGTTCACCAGCAGGATGGCACGTCTGGGCATGCGGAACCAATCCCGTCCATCTTCGCGGCCAAGTCAAACGGCGCGGGAATCGTCTCATCGGCAGCGCGGATAAAATTGCCTTTTGTCCCCGCGCGCGGGCGTGCACGTTGGCTGGCTCCACGCCATGTCATCCTCCCGCCCGCCCGTCCTCCTGGTCATCCGCGATGGCTGGGGCAAGAATCCCGACTCGTCGCAGGACAAGACCAACGCGGTCGCCCAGGCCTCGCGGCCGTGCGACGCCATGCTGCATGCGCGCTACCCGCACACCTTGGTGCGGGCCTCGGGTCTCGACGTGGGCCTGCCCGACGGGGTCATGGGCAACAGCGAGGTGGGCCATGAGAACATCGGGGCCGGCCGGATCGTCGACCAGGAGCTGGTGCGACTGAACAAACTCTTCTCCGAGAAGCGCCTCGCGACCAACGCGGTCTGGCGGGAACTCGTCCGCCGCACGCGCCGGCCTGGCGCCAAGCTCCACCTGTTCGGCATCGTCTCCGACGCGGGTGTGCACGGCATGCTCGACCACCTGTACGGCATCCTCCGCCAGGCGCGGGAGGACGGGCTTTCGGAGGTTTACCTCCATGCGTTCACCGACGGACGCGATACGCCGCCCTCGAGCGGCCTCGGTTACATCCGGCAGGTCGAGCAGCAGATGGCCGCGATCGGTGTGGGCCGGATCGCGAGTGTCTGCGGGCGCTTCTGGTCGATGGACCGCGACAACCGGTGGGAGCGCGTGCAGCAGGCCTACGACATGCTCACGGGACGTAAGGCGGCCGCGACGGCGACCTCCGCGGAAGCGGCCGTGCAGGCGTATTATGATCGTCCGCTCGGGCCGACGCAGGTGGGCGACGAGTTCGTGCCGGCCACGTGGGTGCTCGGCGCGGGCGGCAAGCCCGTCGCGACGATCGCGAACGGCGACGCGGTGCTCTTCTACAATTACCGCGGCGATCGTCCGCGAGAGATCACGAAGGCGTTCGTGATGGATGACTTCAGCGGCTTCGACCGCGGCGCGAAACTTGATCTCTATTACGCGACGATGACGGAGTACGAGTCGGGCCTGCCGGTGCAGGTGATCTCGCCGAAGCCGGAGAAGCTGCGGAATATCCTGGGTGAAGTGGTGAGCCAGGCGGGAATCGGGCAGTTCCGCTGCGCGGAGACCGAGAAGAACCCGCACGTGACTTTCTTCTTCAACAACTACCGGAAGGACCCGTTTCCGGGCGAGGATCGGGCGTGTCCCCCGAGCCCGAAGGTGCCGACCTACGACCTGCAGCCGGAGATGTCGGCCGCGGAGGTGACCCGGGCGGCCAAGGATGCGATCCTCGGCGGCAAGTACGGGCTCATTGTCGTGAATTACGCGAACCCCGACATGGTCGGCCACACCGGCTCGCTGCCGGCGACGGTCAAGGCAGTGGAGGCGACGGACCGCGGCGTGGCCGAGCTGCTCGAGGCGGTTTCGGCGCGCGGCGGCCGGGCGGTCGTCTGCGCCGACCATGGCAACGCGGAGCAGATGTGGGATCCCTCGGTGAGCGGCCCGCACACCGCGCACACGCTCAACCTCGTGGAGGTTTTTGTGGTGGGGGAGGGCTTTGCCGCCGGTCGCACGCGCCTGCGGGAGGGCGGCCGCCTGGCCGACATTGCCCCGACCGTCCTGCACCTGCTGGGCCTGCCCAAGCCGCCTGAGATGACCGGCGAAAGCCTCGTCGTGGGCTGAGGTACGGTGGCGCCGAGGGGCGCGTCCGTTTCGGCGGGTTTCAATGGAAGTCGTGCGAGGCGCCGGCAGGTACGGCGTTTTCCGCCAGCGCGGTGATCTCCGCGGCCTTCACATGGATGACGCCGGCGCGGTTCTGCACTACACCGGTGACGCGCAGCGCGGGTTCCTGCGTGATGACCAGCCGCCGTTCCTCGAACAGCTGCGGCGTGACCACCACGTTCGCGATGCCGGTCTCGTCCTCGAGGCTGATGAAGAGAAATCCCTTCGCGGTACCCGGCCGCTGCCGGCAGATGACGGAGCCCGCCACGGTGAGCGTCTCGCCGTCGCGCGCCAGCGTGAGGTCGGTCGCGCGCCACACGTCGGGCAGTTGGTCGCGCACCAGGGCCATCGGGTGCGCCCCCGTTGTTATTCCGGTCCCCTCGAAGTCGGCCCGCAGGCGCTCGGCGCGTGACATCGGGGCGAGCGGTGAACCCCCGGTGTCGCCGGCGTCCTGGGCCGTCGCCGTGCGGAAAAGGTCCTCGGCGTCCGTCCATGCGGCCTCGGCCTGCCAGAGCGCGGCGCGGCGGTGCGGGGCGAGGGCGTTGAGCGCGCCGGCGGCGGCGAGGGCACGGCGCTCGGTGGCGTTCAGCGGAGCGCGGCGAAGGAAATCGTCGAGCGAGGCGAACGCCCGGTCCGTACGGGCCGCGGTGATGCCGCGGCCGGCGGTCTCGCGCAGTCCCCGGGTGTAACGCAGCCCGATGCGCACGGCGTCGTCGGCCTCGACCGTGCAGTCCCAATCCGAAGCGACGACGCAGGCCGGGCGCACGCGCAGCCCGTGGCGGCGGGCGTCCTGCACCAGGGTGGCGGGGCCGTAGAAGCCCATCGGCTGGTGGTTGAGCAGGCTGGCGAGGAATTCCGCGGGCCGGTGAACCTTCAACCAGGTGCTCGCGTAGGCGAGGAGGGCGAAGCTGAGCGCGTGCGACTCTGGGAAGCCGTAGGCGGCGAAGGAGAGCGCCGACTCGCTGATCCGCCGCACGACGGTCTCGTTGCGGCCCTTCGCGCGCAGCGCCGCGGCCAGCCGGTCGAGGGCGCGCCGCAGCCGCACCGTGTCCCGCGTGCAGCCCATCGCGCGCCGCAGCTCCTCGGCTTCGGCGCCGCTGAAGTCGGCCAGCGTCATCGCCAATTCGAGCATCTGCTCCTGGAACAGGATCACGCCGTGCGTGCGGCGCAGGATCGGCTCGACGAGCGCGTCGACGCTGGGGTCAATGTAGGTGATGGGCTCGAGGCCGTTGCGGCGGCGGATGAGCGGATGGGCGAGGGCGCCCACGATCGGGCCGGGCCGCACGATCGCGACCTGCATCGCGACGTCGTAGAGGCACGCCGGCCGCAGGCGCGGGAGCGTGGCCATCTGCGCGCGGCTCTCGATCTGGAAGACGCCGACCGTGTCGGCGCGCCGCATCGCCTCGTAGGTCGCGGGGTCGTCGGCCGGGATCGTCGCGAGCTCGAGCGGCCGGCCGCGTTCGCCGCAGAGGCGTAGGGAGTCCTGCAGCGCGGCCATCATGCCGAGGCCGAGGAGGTCGACCTTCACGATGCCGAGGTCCTCGCAATCGTCCTTGTCCCACTGGATCACGATGCGCCCGGGCATCGCGGCGGGTTCGATCGGCGCGACGTCATCGAGGCGGCCGCGGGCGATCACCATGCCGCCGCTGTGCTGGCCGAGGTGGCGCGGCAGCCCTTGGAACCGCCGGTGCAGGTCGGCGAGCGCGGCGGCGCGGGGATGGTCGGGCGGGATGCCCGCCAGTGTCAGCCGGCGTCGCAGTTCCAAGGTGTCGGGAAAATCGCCGCCGGCCTGCAGGCCGGAGAAGCGGTCGAGGACGTCGTCCCCGAAGCCGAGCACCTTGCCGACCTCACGGACGGCGCTGCGGCCGCGGTAGGTGATGACGTTCGCGGTCATCGCCGCGCCGCGCGGTGCGTGGTCGGCGTAGACCTTGCGGATGATCTCCTCGCGCGGCTCCCCGCTCGGCAGGTCGAGGTCGATGTCGGGCCACGAGGGCCGTCCGTCGCGTCCCACGCGGCCTTCGCTCAGGAAGCGCTCGAAGAGCAGCCGGTGGCGCAGCGGGTCGACGGCGGTGATGCCGAGCGAGTGGCAGACGGCGCTGTTGGCGGCGCTGCCCCGGCCCTGCACGAGGATGCCCCGCTCGCGCGCGTGGCGACACAGGTCCCACACGATCAGGAAATACCCGCAGAACCCCAGCCGCGCGATCAGCGCGAGTTCGCGCTCCAGCTGCGCCGCGAGGACGGCCGGCACCGTGGCATGCCGCGCCCGCGCTCCGGCAAACGTCACTTCGCGCAGCAATCCTTCCATCGTCTGACCGGGTGGCGTGGGAAAACCGGGGAACTGGTAGCCTAGGTCCTCCAGGGTAAATTCCAGCCGCTGTTCGAGTCGCACCGTCTCCGCCACCGCTTCCGGCAGGTCGGCGAAGCGCGCCGCCATCTCCTCCGCGGAGTGCACGTGGCGCTGGGCGTTGACGGAGAGCCGGCGGCCGGCGGTATCAAGGGTCACGTGGAGACGCAGGCACGCGAGGACGTCGGCCACGGCGCGTTCCTCCGGTGTCGCGTGGGCCACGCCGCCCGTGGCGAGCAGGGACAGGCCGCGCGCGGCCGCGAGGTCGCTCAGGAATGCGATCTCCCGCTCCTCGCCGCGGCGGCGGTGGCGCTGCACTTCGACGTAGACGCGGCCGTGGCCGAACACCGCCTCGAGCCGCGCGAGCGCCGCGCCCGCCGCCTCCGGCCCGGCGCGCCGCCACGCGTGCCGTACCGGGCCCTCCTCGTCGCCGGTCAGGGCGATCAGGCCCTCCGCGTGCGCGGCGATTTCCTCCCAGGTCGCAAGGCAGGGACGCTTGCGGTCGTCGGAGCCGGGTGCGTGCGGGTTATCCTCCGGCGGCGCCTCGGTCGCGCCCGGCGGACGCGCCGTGAGCTTCGTCTCCGTGATCAGGCGGCAGAGGTTCCGGTACCCCGTGCGGTTCATCGCCAGCAGCGGCAGCACGGTGCCGTCGGCGAGCGTGACTTCGGCACCCACCCGCGCCCGCAGCCCGCTCTCGCGCGCGGCGCGATGGAAACGCGGTGTGCCGGCCAGCGCGTCGCGGTCGAGCAACGCCATCGCCTCCAGTCCCTTGGCGGCGGCGGCTCCGGCCAGCGTGGCAGGATCCGACGCGCCGCGGAGGAAGCTGAAGGCGCTGCGCGCGTGCAGCTCGACGTAGCCCGCGTGGCTCACGTTCAGTCGTACTCGCCCTCGATGAACCAGGCGTCGCCCGCGCGCAGCAGGCGGTAGAGGCCGCCTTCGGCGAGCACGATGTCCCACTCGGCCCGCGACCAGGTGAGGTCCGTCTGCCACCAGCCGCCGCTCGCGTTCCAGGGGCCATGCACCTCCGCCACTTCGCCGCGGAAGCGTTCCGTCCATACGTAGGCGGGGCGGCGGTCGCCCGTCCGGAACTCCAGCCGTGCTGGTAGCGGCGGACGAAACCGGCGCAGCGGCGGACCCCAGGGGGCGTGCGGCGGCTCCGGCTCCGGTGGAGGCACCACGTCGGGCGGCGGCTCCAACGTCACCGAATCGGGTCGGTGGGTGGCCCCCGGCCGGGGCGTGCCCACGCCTTCCGCGCCGACGAGTGCCGAGACACGCGCCAGCGTGTCGGCGAAGCCGTGCGGGTCGCGCAGGCCGGAGTCGAGCAGCCCCTGCTGCCGCACGGGTGCGCGCACGGGCAGGGCACGCAGGCGCAGGCCCGCGAGCGCGGCGCCGGTCCGCAGCGACTCCAGGTGCGTGTGCAGGGCGCGGAAGAGGATCGCGGGGTCTGACGTCGGCTCCGGCAGCCGAAACTCCCGCCGGTGGTCGTCGCCTTCCTCGAGGCGGAGCGCGAGTTCCAGCCCGGCTGCGGCGAGCCCGGCCGCGCGCAACTCGAGCGCGAGGCGATCGGTGAAGCGGCGCAGCAGGAATAGCAGCGGCTCCAGCGTCGCCACCGGCTCCTCGAGGTCCATCGCCGCGGTGAAGTCCCGCGGGGGCGGGCAGGGCCTCAACGGCCGCGGGTCGCCGCCGCGGGCGCGGCGGGCGAGGGCGGGGCCTTCAGCCCCGAGCCGGACGGCGAGTTCTGCCGGAGATAGCGCGCGGAGCGCCCCGAGGGTGCGCACGCCCCAGGCCGCGAGTACCGGCGCGAGCGCGGGCGTCGGCCCGGCTTCTTCGACGGGCAGCGGGTCAAGGAAGGCCTCCTCGTTCGTGACGGACGTGACGCCGCCGGGGCCGGTGCGGCGGGCGGCCAGCAGCGCGAGGAACGGCGTGCGGGCGATCCCCGCGGAGGCGGGCAGGCCGGCGGCACTCAGGTGTGCCGCCGCCGCGCGGGCCGCGGCCTCGGTCCGCGGCAGTTCGGCGCCGCGGAGATCGGCGGTGGCGGATCCCGGTGCAGTGTCCTCGACGAGAGGTGCGAGGGTGCGAGCCGCGGCGAGGAGCAGGGCGCGTGATTCCGCCTCGGCGGCGGGGAGCGGTGCGCGGATGAGCAGCGGCGCGCAGCGGGCCATCGCCTGCGGGGCGGAGAGGCCGTTGACGACGCCGGCGGAACGGGCAGCGGCGTTGGCGGCGATCACCGCGGACCACTTGCCGGTTCCCGCGAAGAGCGCGGCGGGACGCGCGGGGTCGGTCTCCTCCGTGCGCAGCACGGCGTGCAGCGGGAAATCGGCGACGTGCAGGACGGCGAACACGACGGTGGTGCCGTTCAACCGGCGGCGTGGAGGCGCTGGCGCCGCAACACGGGCGTGAGGCGGGTGGCGAGCTCGGGTCGTGCGCGGGCCAGGGAGTCGGGGGCCATCGGCACCTCGAGCGCGAGCCGCAGCCGCGCGCAGGGCACGGTGGCGTGCGGCGTTTCGACGACCAGGGCGGGACCGGCGGGTTCGACGGCGAGGCGGAGCCGGTGCCAGAGCGACGCCGGCGTGCGGTCGAGGCCGGCGGCGGGTGCGCGGCGCAGGTCGAGCACGATGAGGCCGAGGTTGGCGTCGCGCGCCAGCAGGTCGGCGGCCTGCAACGCGCGGTTCACCGGGCCCGGGCAGCGCACCCACACGAGATGCGCGAGCAGGTCGGCGGGAAACGATTCCGGGTCGAAGGAGTCGGCGGCGTCGACGAGCGCCACTCTCGCGCGGGCGGCACGGGTCGCCGCGAGCAATTGCCCGAGCAACAGGTGGCCGCCACAGCTGGGCGCGCCGCAGACGACCTCGGTGACGGCGCCGAGCGGAAGGCCGCCGGCGGCCTCGTCGAACGACGGCAGACCGGTCGCGAGGACGCGGTCTTCATCAGGGGCGGGCGCGTTCCGTCCGGCGAGCAGCCGTCGGAGCGCCGCGATCTTCTCGGGCGCGGGCATGGCGGGGACGGGGCGGCGGGACGCCGCGCCGTTTTTTCAGGCGTGGGCGCGCAGCAGGCCGACCATGACGCCCTGGATCACGAGCTCGCGGGCCGGGAGAAGATCTGGGTAGCGCGGGTTCTCGGCGCGGAGGAAGGGCAGGCCGCGCTGCACGAGGAAGCGCTTGAGGGTGGATTCGCCGTCGATGAGCGCGGCGACGATGTCGCGCGGGCGCGGCTCGCGCGGCGTGAGGAAGACGGTGTCGCGGTCGAGGATGCCGGCATCGACCATCGAATCGCCGCGCACGCGGAGCGCGAAGAGCTGCGCGCCGGGGCGCACTCCGAACGAGGCGGGGTCGATGGCGACGTGGCCCTCGGGCTCCTGCGCGGCGTCGACGGGGAGGCCGGCGGGAATGACGCCGAAGAGGGGGATCTCGGCGAGGGCATGCTGGCGTGGCGGGGCGGATGGCACGAGGCCGCGGGCCTTGCCCTCGAGGCGGCGGAGCGCGCCTTTGCCGATGAGGGCGTCGACGTGACGCTTGATGCCGAACGGGCTGGCGAGGCCGAAGTGGGCCTGGATCTCGCGGAGCGAGGGCGCCACGCCGTGCTGCCCGTGATGTTGCTGGATGAAATCGAGGACCTGGCGCTGACGATCGGTGAGGGGTTCGCTCATAGTGTTCAAGTGAACACTTTATCCGGCCGCTGCAATCCCGATGTCGCGGGGATTTGCACGGTGGGGAAAAAACCGGGCGCCGAGCGGGGTGACACTACCTCGGGCCGGTGCCCGCCGGCGCTTCCTTCGCGGGCAGCGTGGCGCGGGCGTAGTCGGTGAAGGTGATGGTCATGTCGTCGTCGAGTGACTTCAGCCAGAAGGCGGTGCCGCGGAGGCGGGTCGTGACGGCGCGGGGCAGGGCGGGGCGGCCGTCGGCGGGTGGATCGTAGGCGAGTTCCGTGCGGAGCGACATGATCTCCACGCCGAGGGCCGGGCGGAACGGGCCGGTGCTTGCCAGCACCACGCGCTCGACCGCGCCGGTCGGCCGATGGACCACGATCGTGGCGACGAGATGCGCGGCGGTGCGGTCGCCGGCATCCGACGGCCGGAGGCGGCACTCGTAGGTGGCGCGGGCGTCGTCCTGCTTGGTCAAGCGGGCGGTCGCGGCGTCGAGCTGCTCCGAGAGCCGCGGGGCCGTGCCGCCGCGCGAGCGCTGCGTGCGGGTCTCGCGGTAGACGCGCACCTCTTCGGTGGTCGGCGGCCGGCCGTCCTTTTGCGCCAGCGTCCAGCGGTCGAATTCGGGCCTAGCGGCGTCGCAGCGCTCGATGGTCGAGCGGCCGCCCGCGGCCATGGTCTGCGTGTAGGACCAGCCCGGCGGCGGATCCTGGCGGAACGCCGCGAGGGCGGCGGTGAGTTCGGCCGGGGCGGCGGCGTGGGCCGAGGCCGCCAGCAGCGCGAGGCCGGCGAGGAGAATCTGGCGCGGGAGGAGGCGCATGTTCAGGAAACCGCGTTGATGCGCTGCGGTCCGGAGCGGGCGCCCCCCGGCGGATTGAATTCCTCACCGGCGCGGCGGCCGAGCAACTGCCGCCCGAGCGGGGATTGCGGCGTGACGACCAGCACACGCCGGCCCTCGACGGCCACCTCGACGCCGCCCGAACGCGGGCCGATGAAGTACGCGGCGGCGCCGCGTCCCGTCCCCACCTCGACCAGGGCGCCGAGCGCGATACGGTCGCCGGCGCGGAACTCGGGCAGCGGCAGGGTGGTGAACAACCCGATGCTTTCCCCGATCTCCTGGACGAGCCGCGCCTGGCCCTCGGCGAGGTAGGCGGCCTCCTGGCTGTGGGTGTCCCACTTGTTCTCCGGCCGGCTCTCCTCGCTGATCGCCTCGTCGCGGGCGAGCTCGGCGGCTGCGCGCTGGCGTTCAAGCTCGGCGCGGAGTTCGGCGAGGATGGCGTCGCGGACGGCGTTCTTGTTCACGGCGTAGGATGAAAGGGGGATCAGTGGGCGAAAAGGATGCTTCGCGCCAGCCCGGACCCGGGCAAGTGGCGCGAGGGCTTGCGTGGGCGAGGTGCGTCTGACTTGGTCCGGTCCGCCAGTGCGGCCCGGAACGGGCGGCGCTGGAAATCCTTCCGAACCCCGACCCGACCCATGGAATCCACGGCCGCCAAGAACAAGAACGTCTATCCCGCCCTGATCGCCGCCCTGCTCGGGTGGATGTTCGACGGCTTTGAGATGGGGCTGTTCCCGCTGATCGGGCAGCCGGCGCTGCGCGACCTGCTGGGAGCGGGCGCGCCGGAGGCGGATACGGCGAAGTGGTTCGGCGCGATCATCGCGGTCTTCCTCGTGGGCGCGGCGACGGGAGGAGTGCTGTTCGGCTGGCTGGGTGACAAGATCGGCCGGGTGCGGGCGATGTCGCTGAGCATCTTCACCTACGCGGTGTTCACCGGCCTGTGCGGATTCGCGACCGAGGCGTGGCACATCGCCGCGCTGCGGTTCGTCGCTTCGCTGGGCATGGGTGGCGAGTGGTCGCTTGGCGTGGCGCTGGTCAACGAAGTCTGGCCCGGCAAGTCGCGTGCGCTGATCGCGGGCCCGATCGGGGCCGCGGCCAATGTGGGCTACCTGCTCGTGGCGCTGCTGAGCATCGGCCTCGGTGGGTTCATCGGCGGCGCGGAGGCGATGCTGAAGGGTATCGGCCTCTCCGACGCCACGACGGCGAGCCTGCTGGCCAATTCGGCTTGGCGTTTTCTGATGATCAGCGGCGCGTTCCCGGCGCTGCTCATCTTCTTCATCCGGATGTTCGTGCGGGAGTCGGAAAAGTGGGAGGAGGAAAAGGCGCGCGGGGCGACGTCGCACTGGAGCAACTCGGACCTGGGAGGAGTGGGGATCGGCTGCCTGGCGGCGCTGGTGATCATCTGGGCGTGGTCGCCCGCCGCGGGCGGGCTCGGCGCGGGGGCCGCGACGCTCATCACGGTGGTCGGTTTGGTGGTGGCGCTCTTCGGCTACCTGCATCCGGTGCGTCAATACCTGAGCCGGGCGATTGCGGCCGGAGCGCTGTCGGAGGAGGCGAGGGGCAAGGTGGTGCGGAGCATGTTGCTCGGGGCCGCGCTGGCGGCGGTCGCTTTGCTCGGCACGTGGGGATCAATCCAGTGGGCGCCGCGCTGGGCGGGGCAGCTGATGCCCGACACCGCGACGCTGAAGCACTTCGCCAAGGAGAAGACGCAGATGGCGACGTCCATCGGCGCGGTGGTCGGCACGATCCTCGCGGCGCTGGCGGCGGGCCGCTTCGGCCGCCGGCCCACCTACGTGGTGCTTTGCGTGGGATCGTTCGCGGCCGCGCTGTACTTCTACCTCGGGCACTCGACGTTCGACGCGTCCTTCCTGTTCGCGGCCTTCGTGGCCGGGGCGGTCACGGCCGCCTTCTACGGCTTCTTCCCACTCTACTTCCCAGAGCTTTTCCCAACCTCGGTGCGAGCGACGGGCCAGGGTTTCGCCTTCAACTTCGGTCGCATCGTCGCCGCGGTGGGCGGCCTGCAGACGGCGACGCTCATGAAGACGTTCGACGGCAGCTTCGCGCGCGCCGGCGCCGTGCTCGCGGTGATCTATCTCGTCGGCGCCTTCGTCGTCCTTTGGGCCCCCGAGACCAAGGGCCGCGAGCTGCCGGAATGAGGGGTGCGCGGGCGCACCCACAGTAAGGCGTCGCATCCGGAGCTCAGGAAATCAGGGGATGGGAGGGCGGACCGCGAAGGCGGCCTGTTGTGGCTGCGGCTGCAGCCGCGGAAGATTCAGAAGGGCCCTTCGGAAGAAGGGCTGAGCCGAAGGAGGGGCGTGAAATCTCCGCGCCTGCAGGCGCAGCCACATGAGCGGCGCGTCGGAACGAGGCGCTTTTCGGCGGAGTCGCTGGTCGCAGGGCGTGCGCGGCGCGGCCGATGAGTCCGCGTCTGTGGATGCGGA
>JACCED010857096.1_pt1 | contig 20161 bp, 12 predicted proteins | sample 7455021 | NCBI WGS metagenome assembly JACCED01 (sample SAMN15323456, study PRJNA562643) | freshwater metagenome | isolation source: river surface water | place: USA:Blue River Watershed | collected 2017-08-19
AGTTCAGCTCACGCCGTTTCTAAATTAAAAAATATAGTTTCAAAACATGAAACTGATTTTTCAGTCGATCCGAATGGAGATGCATCCTTGAAATACGATGATGACGAAATGGAGGTTGACCTTTTAGTTGGAGAAACCATACTAGAGAAAGTGAAATGGTTTTTTAATCAACCCTTTCATAAATACGGTCGTGTTAAAAAAAGTATACGAAAAAGAGATGATGTTAAAAGACTGCGTCGAACAAAAAAACTTCAATGAAATGATGAATCCAAAATATAAAGGCCTAGAAGAGACGGATTTACCCAATGTTAATAAAAATAAACTTGATACTACAAATGATGTTTAATAATATACGCGCTTACTAATCCGCTTATGGCTGAAAAAAACAATACTGTTGTAAGTATCTCAAAAAATTCATTTTTATCAGGAATGTGAATCTTTATTTCATCTGAAATTTCTATATATTTATGCGGGTTCTGCGTACCATTCTTTCCAATATATTTATTACACTATTACACAAATAAAAAATGATTTATAAAATAAGCAAATATATTTTTATAAATAAATAAATAGATAAATAAATAAATACAAATTACACAACGATCATTGCCTGTATAACGGTGTAATATCACACATATTTATTTACTACTTATGAAATCTAAATACTTTGTTTTCCAACCTTCCATGCTATTTGTAGCTTCCGCTGCATTTTTTATTGGATCCTTTACATATTTCGTTACATATGTATAAACTACCGATGTAAACGACGTTGTTAGTATGAGAAATATCGCTGATGAAAAAACAACGTCTGCATCAAAATCGGTAAACTCATTTCCTCTTGATCGTGTAAATGGATTAAACCTAATAATTAAAAAAAAACATACATAATATTTCAAACTATTTTGAAGAACGTTCAAATATTCTGGTATTTTATCCGACATATTTACATTTGGAAGTCCTCCTAAAATAGCAAGAAGAAGAATGCCGTATAATAAATATGACCCGTAAAGAATAACATAATATAAAATTTTATACCAGTCCATGATATATAGTTTATATTATCTATACTTATTATTTTTTATATTTTTTATGAAGCTAATACTGAAAATGAATCTAAAATTGTAAACCACTGTTTATGAATACCCGCAACCGGAAGTCTAGAAAAAGCTGTAAGTTCGTATACTCCATCCGTACATGTTTCGAGTATTATACTCGGTTTATCATGAATAAACGAACGATATATTGGCACTGGCACTGGAACAGGTACTGGGACATTATCAATATTTGCTGGCGGCAATAAAATGTCACACAAGTTTGTATGAATGAATGTATCGCATTCAAACTCAGGGACGCTGGTAATGAAAAATCCGTCAATTTTGTCACGAAACTCGTCTTGGAGAAACTGGTCGTATATGGTGCCTCCTCCAAAAATCCACAATACATCTAATCCGAGCGTTTCTCCCGTCTGAATTGCAGACGCAATGTTGTTTACAAAATGAACGTTTTCTGACACAGCAGTTGCACCGCGGGATGACACAACAATAGTTTCTCTGCCTGGCAATACTGTTCCAATTGACTCGAATGTTTTTCGACCCATTAAAAGTCCGTTTTTCAAACCAGCAGCGGTAGTTATTTTTTTTACAAATTTCATGTCGTTTTTACACCTCCATGGTATACTACCATTTTTTGAAATGCCCTGCAAGTGTGAATGGGCAACAATGAACCAGATTTGCATTTTATCCGAATACATAAATAAATATAGCGTTACTTGTTTTATATGGTTTATAAATAAAAAATAAGTTTTGTATTTGTATTTCTATTTGTTTTATTTTTTCAAGTTATCGCATATGAGGGTTAGTCGGAATGTGTGGAATGAAGATAGCATCACTCGTGTTTGGAATACATATTGGTTGTCTCGGATCGGCGAATCTAAACAGATTTGAAAATGCGAGCATATTCACCAAGCTCCAAACTTCTTTGGAAACATGATTCAAACGGTCAAACGCGTCTTCCACAGTGGTTCTAGACTCTTGAAACTGTTTGGCTACGAAGATGATTTTCTCATTGTTTGTATTGAAATTCTCAATGTCTCGTGACGACAATTCGATATTCTTCAATGAAATATTGACTTCTGAATATCGCTGGCCAACACCAACCAGAACCTGTGAAGCATGCCGCTGCTCGGCAGTCATTTCATGTGGAGCAAGTTGCGCTGGTCGTGTATTGTCAATATATTTATCAAGATTGTCAAATGCTTTCTCATGGTAACAGGCTGCAATTCTATGCACTTGATTTAGGGTATTCATTGTGCATTCGAATTCGCACATGTAAATTTGGGCCAGCATTGTGGCAACCTCGATATTTGAAACATCCAACCCGGACAATGGAGAAGCACTGGCTCGTAGATTGGCGCGCATCTTGTTTGAAATAAACTCCAGAAAGAAGTGGAGTTGGGATTGAGACTGATCTTTCTGAGACCGAAAATATGCAAACATGTTTATGGTTATGTTTATTATATTGAAAACCCAAATCACGTAACAAAATCAATTTTTCTTAAAAACTATAACACTATAACTTTATTCACACTTCTTCAAGTTCGACGTGTTTGATACGCATATTAAACTCTTGACCTACACGTATATGGTCGTATATATATTGATACAACAAAAGACAAGCAGAAAGACCAAGGAATCCAAGAGAAATTCCAATTACTGCATCGAATGGTTCATTGAAACAGACAAACGAATACGTCAACTGAATAATACGTCGCAATAAGTCTAATCCGCTTAATAAAATATTTGCGGGAATAGCTGTTTGTTTACTGTTAAGAATGTATATTTTGTTAAACATGTAAAGTTGAAGACCAAATGCAATGAAAAAATACATGGTAATCGTACTTGCAGTTACAGGCGGAACGTGTTTTATCGTGTAGAATACCGCAAACGGTGCAGCAATCATCAAATACGTGCATTGAAAAATGATTTGAAAGTCGATATTTTGTAATTGAGTACCATAGAGTGCCATCGAGTACTCAATAATATTGTTATACGCCGAGTTCAAAAAACACGACACCATTACAATTGCTGCGTTTTGAACTACATTTTTTCCCATAGGACTCGAGCTGTACTGTGATACATACTGAACAGTCGAGACCACTTGAGCGACAACAAGTGAAACACAGCTTGCAATGTAAATGCGAGTTACCGGTTTTTTTAACAGGTATTTGAACCATGGAATGTTGAATATAATAAATCCAGACCTTAATATAGTATAGTAACTAAGAGTAATCGTGTTAAGTGCAAAAAAAACAGTAACTGTTTCAATTGTATATAATATTCCGGTAACCACTGGATAAATTAAAACGTGTCGCATTTCCTTTGACGTATAAAATTTTATTTTCGTCCATGAGAATTTATTTATAAAGAAACAACTATAAAATGGTGTAAACAATAAACTAAGTAAGACATTAAACCATTCGTTTTTGTAGTCATACTCCAGGTTTACATACTTCATGCAGATCAAATATTCGGATAGGGTTGCTACAAATAACACTGAGTTTAGGGCAAGCAACCAGGTCATACTCTATAAAGGTATATAATATGTATTTCATGCATAATATCTATATCCATTCAGAATTATTTATTTCGTGTTTCGTATCTATATACCTATCTATCTATTTATCTAGCATACATGAGACCACAGTTTCCAGAAATAAATGTAAGTACATTATACCGCTCTTCGATAAGAGTAAGGTCAAACATATAGTTGTAAATACGCCAATTCGTTTTGTTTACACCGATCGGTAGTCGTGTAACTGGATCACAAATCATATGGAATGAAGCGTTCGGATCCAGTGATGGATAAATAGTTGATAGTTCTAATTCGACTTGGGTAAATTTACTCATATTAACTGCTCCAGATGGCTGCAAGTCGTTTGGATCAGTGTTTATGCAAAAATTGTAACAATATAATCCCGGAGGCGGGTTACCTTTTGTTCGAACATACTTTTCTACATAGTTGTATATTCCCGCGTCCCATATATTCTCTCGATACTTTCCATTAAAAACAATACCAAGTGTATTCAGGATTTCTTTTTGGTTACCGGGTTCAAATAACCCTGTAGTATAATAACCCGTTCGACGGTTGCTAAATGTATGAGATTCAAGTCGACCTGCTTCGTCAATACACGGATTTCGACCCGGTCCAATATGATACGGAGTTCTTGTTTCAAGAGGTTCCCCAGTAACACCTGATACTTGTAGAGGCTTCCATCCTTCAGTAGTCTGTCGACTGGGTGGAAACGTCATCTCAGCAGGTTCAATGTCGTGTGGTAAGTACTCATACGGCCAATTTGTATAGTTGCTCCACTCGTTTCGTAAAAAAGCGTCACTTCTACGAAAAAAAAACATCCAACTGGCTACCATTCCCAACGTGTTTTCGAGTTTAACTCGAGTATTTCCGGTCACATCTTTGAAGTCCCATTCATATATACCCTTTATCAAATACTTTTGTTCGTTTGCTGCAAATGCCGCTGTTTCTTCGGCAGATAAAAACCCATATGTGGCAATCATATGAACATCGGCGTTCCAATCGGTTCGAGTATCGGTATACGACGACGGTCCAAGTTCTACATCTGGTGGGGTCTGTAAGAACCGGTAAAATTGATGCTCGTTCAGCGTGTAATTTGACTGTACATACGGCCATTCATTTTCAGGATCAGTAACGTCGCGAATTACATAAAGTTCTTTAACCGGGCGAAGGGTGACGTCGATTTGCAATGTATTGTATTGTAGACATACGAGCGGAAAAGCCATTTGACTTGATGTAGTAAACCAAGTATTGATTGGAATATACAATTTTCTGCCTCGAATGGATGGTTCGGCTCCTCGCTGGCTCGGTGTATAGTATGCATTTGGATACTGGTTTACTCGAGCTCCGCAGCATCCGGGATCATTTAACTCAGGAACATTTCCCGTCATATGGTCATACAAGTCACGTTTTGTCGCGGGATAATCTCGTTGCATCATAGAAAGCAAGTAGTTGCCTGAAAACTTTTGAAGAATTTGTCCTCCCACTGATACGGTTATGTCTTTGATCATTTGCGTTCCCAGATTTTTTATCCACTTGAATTCGTAGGGAGCCCATTTATGTTTTTCAGTTTTTGGGGGATAAATTGGGCTCCATATTGTAGGAAGTGTAACGCAAATGTAAGTATCCATAAGAAGTTCTGCGTACCTGGGCATGTAAAATGTAAATTTAGACTCTTCTGACATTCGAAGTTTTCGTTGGCCGTCAAAATCAATTCGAAATTTTTGTAAACCGAAATTTGTATATTTTTTGTATGTGGTTTTAAAAAATGATTTTTTAGGATTTCCATTCAGAATTGTGTTCTGGTTTCCGTATGCAATAATATTTAGTAGTCCGCCGGGCATTTATTTGATTTAATATTTGACTAATATTTGACTGTAACGTATTATTCACCTTCTAAAATATATTTTATTTTGTTTTTTGATAATAAGTTTATTAGATTGTTATATTATTTTATATTTTATAGTAATAGCATAGTAAAGAGAAAATATTCAAATAAAGAATCGTATTAGTTAAGTTACAAAATTTATAGAAAGAAAGAATGTCGACATCATCGGCACCAGCGCCGGTCGGCGGTATTACCGGAACGGCATCTAAAATAGCAAGCGCTGTAGACGGCGCTGTCCAAAAAATATCTCCAACTACAGCTCATTTGGGCGGTCTTATTCTTAATTCCGTAATCGCGTGTATATTTATTGTAATTGTCGTTTGGACCCGTGGAAAACGTGAAAGAAATGACGCGAGCATGCTCGCTGAATACGAAGAATCTGTTAAACCCAGTCCCATAAACGATTTTGAAGACCGGTTTGCATACTTACTTAGAGACTACTATATTATGACGGCGTACAACTGTTGCTGTTCAGGAGATTATTCTGCTGATTTTGTATCAACGACTGCATTAGAATGTGTGATAAAACAGGGGGCGCGTGTATTAGACTTTGAAATTTATTCAGTAGACGGCGTCCCAGTGGTTGCGGCATCATCTAAAGCGGAGTTTTCTATGAAGGAAGTCTACAACTACATCACATTCACGGACGCAATCCTTACTATAAAAAAGCTTGCATTTTCATCAAACGGGTGTCAAAATCCTTCTGATCCATTGTTTTTATGTCTTCGTATCAAAAGTAAAAACGTTATGATTTATGAATCAATCGCGACAATTCTTAAAAATAACCTTGCCTCAAAAATGCTCGATCCTCGTTTTTCGTACTCGCGTGAAGATATTGGAAGCATTAAGCTTTCGAATTTTATGAACAAGGTAATCATTATTATAGACGAGAACCCAGGGTCAGATAATAATAATACAAAAGACATTTACAAACGCACCCCGTTGTATGAGTATGTAAATATGACGATTACAATGGACGTGTCGAAATACACGTTTCAAAAAATTAAAGATACAAATAACACAAGTATCAGAGAAAGCGCAAAAAAAAGTATAAAGTATATTGTTCCTGAGCGTTCAAAAAAGTGTGAAAATGTTGAACCGGCAACTCTTTCATTCAACGCTGGATGTCAAATGGTGTGTATGGCATTTCAAAGTTATGACGCAAATATGATTCATTACTTAAAAAAATTTCAATCATTCGGATCTGCATTTTATTTGAAACCGGAAGAATTAAGATATGTTCCAATTATACTCAAAGAACCTAACCCAGTCGATCCTACCGAAACACTCTCGTCAAAACAGACAGCAACTACTGTAACTGGCGGTACATATTCACTTGGGTAATAAAAGTGTAGAAATGTATAAAGGAGTAAAAAAGGTAAGCGTATTATAATGTTATCTAATGATATATTATACCACGGTTGTTTAGATTTTAAAATTTAAATTTTTAAAAATTTAAATATGTCATCAAAATCACGAGAATTGAAAAAAATAGAAGAACGCGAAATTGATATATTAAGGACTGCGGTGGATAAAATAGAATCTAGAACGGGTAAAAAAGTGGCGCAGTCACCTGAAATAAAAAAAATAATTGGTCGTCTTGAACGGTTTCTTCGTGAAAAAAAATTGGTGTGTTATGGAGGAACAGCAATTAATGCAATTCTTCCTGAAAAATATAGGTTTTACAATAATGATATCGAAGTTCCAGACTATGATTTTTATTCTCCAAATGCGTTGGATGACTCAAAAGAATTGGCCGACATTTTTTTTAACATGGGCTACAACGAAGTAGAATCAAAATCAGGATCTCATCCGGGAACGTTCAAAGTATTTGTTAATTTTACTCCAATTGCGGACATAACTCATATGGAGTCGTCGTTATTCAACGTACTCGCTGCAAAGTCATACATAAAACATGGAATTCGGTATGCGCCAACAAATTTTTTACGAATGGCAATGTACCTTGAGTTGTCTAGACCTGAAGGAGACGTATCGAGATGGGAAAAGGTTTTGAAACGACTTACGCTTTTGAATAAAGTGTATCCTATGAAACTTGTAAACTGTTCAAGACTTATTGCCAATGCTTCAAATGAACGAGAAGAACCGAGTAATGAGAGCGATAATGACAATGACAATGATGGGGATGGAGATTCTGCAATGTCTATAAATTCGATAAATTCGAATTCGTCTGAAAAATCAACTCATTCAAAATCCGCTGATGTTACCGAGACCGATATTCGTAAAAAACGACTTCATCGAAAAATATATGATGTTACTCAAAAAGTTCTTATGAATAGCAATATTGTCTTTATTGGAGGATTCGCTGACATACTGTACAGTAAATATTTGCCTAAAAACGATAGGCATAAACTGACAAAAAGTAGAGAATTTGATGTTTTATCAAACAATCCTAAAGAACTAGCAAATCTTATTATGCTTACACTTAAAACAAACGGGTTTGAGAATATTGTTGTTGAAAAACTTCCTCCAATTGGGGAAATTATTCTTGATCATTACAAAATTGCAGTAGGAAACCATATTATTGTTCTGATTTATAAACCTACCGCGTGTCACAGCTACAATACAATAAAGCTAAATAATCAGATTATAAAAGTTGCAAGTATCGACACGATGATGATGTTTTACTTGGCATTTTCGTATGCTCGAAGATACTATTATAATCGAGACCGTCTCTTATGCTTGGCTGGTATTTTATTTTATATTCAAAACAAAAACCGTCTAATTCAGTCAGGTCTTCTTAAACGTTTTGGAAGCTCGTGTTACGGAGTACAAGAAACGCTGGAATCGATTCGACGAGATAAGGCAAACAAGTATTTGGAACTTAAAGGTGATAAAACAAACCCAGAGTACCAAAAACTATTTTTACGGTACGTCCCATTTGAACGAGTTAGAACACGAGTTAGAAACATACGAAAAAAACAATCCGTATTAAAGCGTAAAAAACGAAGCGTTGGTCGCCTTGATATGTTTGATCCAATAAGTGTTAAACCGGAAGTAGATATTGTGCATGGAGTTGACGAGTCAAGCAAACCCGATAGTACCCGCGTTACTAATAGCACTTCTCCTCTCACATATGTTGCGAATAGTCAAGTACTTTCAAAATTGAAAACAAAAACGGTTTCAAAGTCTTCAAAAAGTCAAAAAAAAGTTAACTCAAAAACAAAAACAAAAAAAAAACGCGACAAACAATAAATTGGATAATTGGATAAATAAATTGGATAATATAGTTAAAAACAACTCATCCAGTTAATAATATCACGTTTTACGTTTGTAATAATATGGCATCTTCTGACGTCATTCATATAAGTAAAGATTCTGCAAAGCGTATACTAAGCGATGTAAGAGAAATTATGCAATTTCCATTACATGGAGATGGTATTTATTACATGCATGACAGTGAGGATATTCTTACCGGACACGCAATGTTGTATGGTCAACCCGGAACATTATATTACGGCGGTTACTATTTTTTCAAGGTTACATTTCCTCCAGACTATCCGTATAAACCTCCAGTATTCAAATTTCTTTCAAATGATGGAACCACTCGAATGCATCCAAATTTCTACAAAAATGGATATGTATGTTTGTCCATTTTAGGAAACTGGAGAGGAGACCAGTGGACGGGGTGCGTTACACTTAAGTCTATTTTACTTACGATGATTTCAATTATGGATTCCGCGCCTTTATTGCATGAACCTGGTGTAACAATTACACACGCAGATTGTGAGTCTTATCATCGACTTATCGAATATAAAAACATCGATTTTGCCATGTGCAAACTTTTAGAGCCTGTTGAATTTAAACGATATATTCCACTTCCGGCGGCATGTTATGATTACTATATTGAAGTCATGCGAACCCTTTTTACAAAAAATAAAGACGCTATTCATAAATATGTAAATGACATTTCAGTCCGCGAACCAACGTCGTTGAATGTTTCTGTTTCTAGATATGGTATGAACGCAACTATATACTACAACAGCTTGAAAGATAAAATAAAAATAGTTTTTCAATAATAATCAAATAATCAAATAACCAAATAACCAAATAACCAAATAACCAAATAACCAAATAACCAAATCAAACACTTTAAAATATAAGCTATAGATATTATAAAATAAAATACTGTAATATAAGTAGAGTATACACGAATATCGAATATACGAACATATGCCGGTGTTTGCACAAACTTGCCGAAAAGGACCTACTGAAGTTAAGGTAGATGATCCAATTTCAAATAGTATACGACAAACTCGATCATTCAATTCGCAGTTTGATAATGATTTTACTATTGACACTAGCACACTAAATAATGCAATGAATTCGGCTCAGCAAGTCAGAAAATTACAAACAGCAAATGCTGAAAAATTTTTAGCAGCAACAAGTGGCTCCGAAAAACATCCATATGGTGGAAAAAATATGAGCGTTTTGAAAAAAACAACGTTGATTCAAAATGGGGCGGCTGTAAACGGATATGTAACTGATAAAGGACTGTTTAAACCGTGGAGTGATCAAGCTACAATGAACGAGTCTTCTGGAAAGTATGGGTGTCCAATTACAACTCAACCTCAACCACTTCCTACAGGATTTTCTTACAATGCTACTAACCCAATTAATGATTATGTTGGATCTGCGTTTGTAAAGGATCCAAATACTGATGCTGCCGGATCAAAAATACCTGATGTTTTTCTTGGAAGTACTAAGAAAAAGATAGGTGGAAAAATTCTTCCAGCATGCGGAAATGAAGGGGTCAATGTTCAGGTTGTTTATCCGAGTAAGGCAACCGGAGCTCAATATGTAGGAGCATACAACATTGGCACGCCTTCGAGTACCGGATACGAAGAACAGACTGATATGAAAGACACAGTTAGTTATGAAACATGCTTAAAACGTGCAGAAGATAAAGGAGCTCCCATTTTTGCATATACTGGAAATAAATGCTACATCAACCCACAAACGCTTTGGGAAGCTAGGTTGGCTGGACTAGGGGTTGACTTATTTCCATGCCCTGAATCAGCTCTTCCAACTCCATCTCAGTCTTCAAATCGATCATATCAAGGCAATCAACGACTTTTGCATTTTGGAAAAGATGGTACGTTGAATATATTAAACACTCAATATCCATCATCAAATCCTGGTAATATTATATATAGTATTGGTCAAGATACCCCATTACCTGATTGCGATTTTTCAAAAGGCGGAGTTATTACTAAGATTTCAGGTTCATGGGGAATGAATTGCAACAGCATACAGAAAACATATAGGCAGAATCAACACCTAGTGAGATGGCAAGCACACTGGTTAGGACCGTTTATAAGAAACAGTGTAGTTCAATCTAAAGGGGCAACTAGCGTATATGATGTTAGAGTTTAGAGTTTAGAGTTTTTAATGTTGAAATTCATAAAACATTAAAAATATAAATAAAAAGTAAAATATAAAGAGAGTATTTAAAATATTTATAAAATTTATAAACATTTATAGAGACACGTTTTTTATACTATGGGAGGCGGTAGCAGTAGACGTAATCCTCCTCCTCCTCCTCTTCCTACATATGACGCGTACGGCGGAGTTGCCGTGCCATATTATCCTTGGAAGGTGACCGCTAATAACCTTAATGATTGGTTAAACCCTGCGATAGGACGATCATCATTTCAATATAGACCAATCACCTCGAGTGGTTATTGGGATCCGGCATGGGGTTGCGACAAGAAAGTAGTAGCCGATTATACGTGTGGTAAAAAAAATAAAAATATACCCGAATCCGATCTTGGCATGTGGAATATACTATCATTTGACTGTGGACAAGAACATAGTGCATGTTTGAATTATCGGTTTGAAGTTAAAATAGATGGAAGCATTGCATTTACTGATGGCGGAGGTAGAGACCTCAAAACTTTTTTTACTCCAACTCCAGTTGGAAACGTCAATATGCAGACGAATGAAGGAGTAAACAGTAAGCAACCTATTCATTTGGTAAAGCAACTGAACACAATGATACTTTATGATAGATTACCTAGCCGATTTAAACTTAAACAAAAATTTGTGAGATTTATGTATCCGGGAGATACGCTTGGTCCAGGAGAATATATTTGTTCTGAAACCGGGAACTGTTTTTTTGCTCTTGATCCGGTTGATTCAAAATTCAAAATTTTTGCATTAAAAATACGATCAGATGAAGAAACGCTTTCAAATGGCAGTATCGTCATGAAAGGAACCGACGATGTTGGAGAAGTAAAAAGTGCAGCATTGTATTCTTTACGAGGTGTTAGTATTTTGAATCGCGATAAAGTTGCAAACATATCAATTGACGGAAATCGGAGAATGTTTGGAAATGAAAATTTAGAATTAGGAACGATGTACTCCAAAATAAAAGATAATGATGTTGCGGGAAGAGAAGTAAATTACGATAACCCAGGAAATGATCTTGAAGAAATTGCGAACGAGTCTGGTGATATTAGTTATTGTTTTGACCAGTGTACATCTCGAAGAAATTGCGGAGGATTTGTTGTAGACACTGAAAATCCGACAACCTGTTTTTTAAAGGATAAAAATATATTTCCCTCATCGAATCGAATTCGAGATAACAGCAAACAATTATATAAACGTTTACTTAAACCCAAAAACGTATCAAGTTCGTGTATGAAACCGGCTAATATGCAAGTCGTTGCAATTGATAGTAAACTGCTTGATCATTACCCAATAGATACTAAAAATCCTAAAATGAATAAACAGACACTTTGTGGTGTTGATGAATTAGTTCAACCTCATACGACGAGACTAGCGTCATTAGACAATATAATAGCCAATTTTAGAAATGAAATTTCCCTAAGAATAAACTCGGCAGTTGACGTAATTAAACAATATAATTTTATTCAAAGTGACCCAGAAATGCAAGTAACTGAATGGGTAGATGAAAATGGAAGATCAAATCCTGGGCTCATCGATCGATACGACGGAGTTCATAGTAAAATAAAAAAAATAATAAATAAAAAAGAAATTATTGACGGAATAGAAGAAGATACTCGATTGCAGGTGATCAGTGAAACATATAAATATATTATTTCGGGGATAATTTCAGTAATTATTATTATTGTGATTGTTGTATATGGCGACATATCAAATTATACCGCGAGTATGAGTAACACGTTTAATGGGTTTTTTAAATCATCATCTTCGGCATCTTCATCATCTTCGTCATCATCTTCATCATCTTCATCATCTTCGTCTTCATCAAGTGAATAAAAAAACTTACCTTAAACTTACCATAATCCATATATGGTACCACCTGTAAACTGTTATGTAAATATTTAATATTAAATATTTTCAAATTTTTCAAATTCGAATTAATCGTAACATGGAACATCATCGTTTTCGTCGTCATTGTCAAACTCCTTCATCCGTTTTGGAGCGTATCCTGGAGGAACAACGCTTGGAACGTCATCGTTTTCAAATTCTTCGACCGAGAGCTCGTGTCCGGTCGGTACGGAATCTGTAACTGCTGTTGTAACGGACGACTCGGCGGACGACGACATCGACGGCATCCTCATTACGGCAGCCTGTAACACAGGCCGCCATCCATTGTTTCCAAACACGCTTTCGGTAGGCGTAACAAGAACAGTGTCGAAAAGTGGAGAACTTCCAATCGATGGTCTCAACCTGAATGTCTGAAGCATGCCGCACAGATTCATTAGCGTCCACGCGTCTTGTGAAATTTCGCACAATTTTGAAAGAATTCCGCGTCGAAGGTTCAACATTGTGTCTCCATTGTCAGCATCGTACGACCTGCCTCCGAGCCGCGTATAGACAAGGCTTAGGAGAAGTCCGTACATATTCCGTATGGACTGGGCATTATGTGGATCCGTAACGTACCCCGCAGGACCGAGTAGCGTGTAAGAGATGTCCAGCATATTAGTTAGTTCCATCACTGTCTTGCGAACGCGGCCGCTAGCAATCAGTAGATTTGCGGCTAGAATAGACTGCGGTTTCTGCTCTTCATTTTCGCAGTTGAAATCACAGTCGCTGTCAAAACAGTCGCAGTCTCCATCACATTGGTCAGGTTGAGGGGGTCCTTTTTGTTTTTGGTTCTTTTCCTCTTCTTCTGAAAATGCAGTAGCCAAGAAACAGCCAATTTCGCCTAGTTGATGGTAGTAAATTGTCTCGGTCAACACGACCTCTGCAAGTGCGGCTACAGTTGTTTTTCCCATAACTGCGCTACTCCGGATTTCATCGATGCCGTCGTCTTTGTCTTCAGAGTTGGAGTCAAAATTGATTTGCGGAAAACTGGAAACTCCGTGAGTTCGAACTTCAGACGAAATCATCGAACTTAGTTTTACAATTTCGTATCGAACACTGTCACATTCGCTTTTTGTTGACACACTCCCGTGAGGAATGAAACCAGATTTGAGTTTTGAAAACATTATATTATGCGTGTTCTTGATAAGATTGCCTAATGTAACCAAATGAGTAATTGTAAAATGAAATCAATTTTTTTTACAGTTTCAACCAATTCGTATCTTAGATAGATATTTTAATTTTAAGTATTTAGTATTATCTTTTTAGTGGTAGATGTTTCGTCAGAAGATGGATTGTCTATATTTTGGCCAGTAATAGGTTTGGATTGATTTTGAAATTGTGTAGCTTGAACGGGTACTGGTACCATCGTAGGCTGCATCGGCATTGCGGTCATTTGCATCGGCATTGCGGTCATTTGCATCGGCACTGCGGCCATCATTGGAGATATGGGAGAACTTGCCGTATAAGGTGGGCTGCTTGAAATGTAAGGCGGGCTGTAAGGCGTATCACTGCTCAACTGTGTCGGGGTCGAGGTATTGGACGATACAATGTTTGATGTAATTGATTTTACCAACTGTTCGTCTGAAAGTTGTTTTGTGAGTCGATCTTTATTTGATTGCAATGAAACAAGCTGTCTAACCAGTCGTTCAAGCTCTTTTATATCGTCTTTACTGTAATTTTTTACACCGTCGTCATTCATACTTCGTTGGTCAATTTGTTGAATGTTCAACTCAATCGCTGAAATTTGCTTCCCCACATTGATTAGCTGCGAGTGTAACACTGCAACTGAGTCGCCCTCAAACATTTCATTTTTGTCATACCCCGTTCCAGGTTCTGTTACTGTTCCAATTCCGGTATCATGTTCCGGATTCGAAACGGTTGATTTGTTGAAAAGAAAAGGAAGTTTAGGGTACTTGTCACTCTTGTATTGAAGTATATACTCATGCGCAATTTTCAAGTTATTACGAGTAGGCGGAGGAAAGCGCTTCAGCGCATCTACTTTATCTTCTAGTTCCAGAGGACGAGACGATTCCCATTTATTTTTTGGACCCGGAAGCCATCCGTCGGGATATCGATCAGGATATGTACCATTGTGTTTATTTGTGTGCCAATACTCTGTAGGTTTTCCGGACTCATTTGTTACGATAGATGCGAAGGTTTCCCCATAACGATCGCCCAGTTCCGGTAAAAGAGCCCATCCATTGTTTTCAACTACCGTTATACTTTCAGAAGAAGGAAGCCCTAAGGTATTTGGAAATTCGTTTGCTTTTCGTTTAGTTTTATCTTTCCGAGTAGAATCTTGTTTTTTATTTGGATTTGTTGCAATTGAAACCGAATCATCGTCATCATCGCGATCATGATCATCATCGTCGTCGTCATCGTTGTTACCATCGTTCGCATTATCATTTTGACCTGCATCATTCATGCTATGCTTTAAATGTGAAAACATGTTTGTTTTGATATTTTCTACACCTAATGCCCGAGCGGTTTCCGTGGCAACCGTTGACAAGTCGGCTCCTGTTTCCATCAACATTTCAATGTTTCTAGACGCTGCCATGCTTTCAATACTGTCAATATTTGCATCCGTAATAATGCGCATTTGAACGTTTAGTACTTGGAGCTCTTGAATGAGAAGTTTTAAAGAGTAGGGTATATGAACTATACTAAATGACCGACCATGCCGAGTAACATTTACCACTTGCGCCGATTTCAATTCTGACATGTTTCCTGCATATTTTATCGGCCCATCCGCCATTGGACTTATAAACAAATCTTGCGACTCGTTGTAGACCGCTATCATTCCGGTGGTGTTGCATATTGCAAGGTAATATTGATCCCCTCGTTTCATCATAGATTCTTGTAAAAACCGAGAAATTCCGTGAGAAATCACCGAGTCGCGCTCCATTTCACCAACACGAAGCCCCCCATCATTTGCACGTCCTTGTACCGGCTGACGCGTGAGCGCCGTGTTGGGACCCGTTCGTCTATAATTTATTTTATCCTTCACCATTTGTTTCAACCGCATGTAATACGTCGGTCCTATAAAAATGTCCGATTCAATTTGTTCTCCGGTCATTCCGTTATATAGTACTTGGTTTCCGCTAGAATGATACCCATGATGCGTGAGAATGTTCCCAAACGTTTTTCCGCGAGTGATAGGATCGGTTTTTAAAAATGCAGTGCAGTCCCCAAACGTTCCTGTAAACAGGCAGGCTTTTCCTACAAGAGTTTCTATCAATTGACCCACTGTTAAACGCGAAGGGAATGCATGCGGGTTAACAATAAGGTCCGGTCGTATCCCATCAGCAGTAAATGGCATATCTCGTTCAGGAACAATGAAGCCTACTGTGCCTTTTTGACCGCACCTTGAGCAAAACTTGTCTCCTACAGCCGGATAACGGTGCTCTCGAACGCGAACTTTTGCGATGCGGGTACCTTTCATTCCCTCTGTCATATACGTGCGGTCCACGTATCCCAACTGTCCCTTTTTTGCGACAGTCGGAATTGTATAAAGGTCGCCATCTGCGGCACTTGAAGATTTTTCTCCTCTTTTTAATTTTCCAATTACAACCATTTTTTCGTTGAGTTTGGTATTTTCTTTTATAATACCAGACGGGTCTAAATTCCGATAATCGTGTTCACTATTTACACCTCGAACCGAACTTGATAATGAATTTGAAAAAAAACTTTTAGCAGTAGAGCCAGGTTCAGGGTCATCTTCTTCGCAGTCTTCATACATGTTATAATACGTAATGTTGAAAAGACCGCGTTTTACAGACGCTTCGTTGAACAAGATCGAGTCTTCAACATTATACCCGTTATAACACGCGATAGCTACAATCGCGTTTTCACCATTGGGATGCTGTTCATTGTTGATATATTCTAAAAGCCGGCTTTTAACAAGAGGTATTTGCCCGTTATTAATAACCATGCTCATTTTATCTATTCTTGAAAAAAAGTTGGTATGGTAAAGTGATGCGGTTTGTTTGGCTTGTCCGCAACCAAACGCGTCTCTAGGAAACTGATTGTTTTCAACAAATGCAATTTGGTTGCCCATAACGCCCAGTATGAGCGAAGGATGAATTTCAAAGTGAGTAAATGTTGACGCATTTTGCGCATGCGTTTTATCCTTTTTTAACAGTTCATTACGTGTTTTTATTTCACTTGGAGTGAGTTCAATGTCCATGCTTATAACAGACGACTCAGTTTCAGATTGATCCAAGTATTCAATAATTGCTTGGTTATTTTTAAGACGCGTAACTAATGTGCGAGTTGGAGTTGGCATGGCGGCACGCGAGGTGTCGGGTTCAGATTCCATACCGTATAATTCGTCTATTTGGTAGAACTCGTAATTTTCATAGTTGAAATCTTCAATCCTCTTTTTCATTGTTCCGGAAACAAGATCGGCCCATGTCCACGTTTTCACATCCGCGGGACTGCGAGTCATCATACGTATGTAACTGGGCGTTGGCATTGGCATTGAAACAGTGGATGGTTTACGAAGAAATGCGGCAGATGTAGACGGATCATCGGTAGAATCCAGGTCAACATCTAACGTTCCGGAATCGTTATAAAAAAGCGGTCTGCATAATCGACCGGCGTCCGTAAAGATATGAATTTCATTAACAGAATATCGCCAACTAATACTTATAAAAACGGGTATAGTTGCAACGCGTCTACAAAATTTAAATGTTTGAACCAACTCTGCTGGCTTATTTGTAACCGCCCAAATCGTACCGTTAATAATAACTTTGGTTAACTGAAACAGTTGTATAGGATAGCACTCGTCGATAAACCGGACAAAGTTGTATTCTTTCAACCAGTTTATTACGGGTTGCGCGGAACATCCGCTCGTGATATGCGCGACAAGCGAAAGATGCTTATGAAGACCAGTATTTGCTCCGTCCGGGACATCTACTGGATCGATCATTCCCCACTGAGACGAGTGAAGTAACCGAGGTTTAACCAGTGTTTCACTTCCAAGTTCTAAATTTATTTTTCGAAGGTGTGAGATGAACGAGTTATATGAAAGTCGATTTACGTCTTGAACAAGGCCAATTCGCTTTGTTTGTGTCGTATCCCCCCATCTACCCTTGAACGCTCGCAGTATACCACGTTCTAATTCTAAATCTTTGAAATGCGTATGATACGTGTCGCCTATAATCATGTTTAAAAATCCAGCGCCCTGGTACTTACCAGTGTCTTCATAGTAGTACATTTTATCGATAGACTGGCGAATGATTTTTACTTGTTTTTTATAGTATTCTCGAAACAGGTCATATAACAACATTCCGGAAGTATCAACGCGTTTATTCAGAAAACTGTCTCGATCCGTGGGAAGATCTATTTTTGCTACCACTCGAATGAGCTTGTTCACAATAAATCCCAGCATGTACGCTTTATGCTGGTAGTTCATGTCGCCAACTTGCGGTAAAAAATAGTCAGTTAAAATTTCATGAGCACAAATAATGGTTTTTTCAGGGGTAGCGTTCTTATCATTTCCAAGTTTTGTCAACATTCCAATGAATGCCAACGCCTGCTGTTGAGTGAAAATACGATTTGCGTCATGTATTGACGGAATAAAAAGCTCTAAGAGCTGCTGATTAGACTCTATGTCATACAAACAGTGTTCAAGAATTGACTTATCGCTTTCAATACCCAGTGCGCGCATTACGATAAAAAGTGGCACGGGGCTTCTCACATTGGGAATAAAAACGACAATATTTCCATGAGTGTACGTTGGACTTGGCGCTTGAACGCGAATCGATAGGGTTCTTACAGGCTTTGATGGATCTTCGGATACGGTTCGAATGTCGGCGGAGTGGGTATAAACTTTACCGCTTGTTTCCCCTTCTACGCCTAGTACGCGAACATTTATCAAGTTATCTGCAAATTTTTCCTGACAAATAATGAGTTTCTCTTTACCGTCAATAATGAAATAACCGCCCGGATCATTTCTGCATTCTCCCATGTAATATCGCGCATCTGGCGCGAGCCCCCTTAAAATACAAAAATCGGATTGAACCATGACCGGTAATTTTCCTAATCGAACTTTAGGAATGGTAAACGCCTTTGTGATGAACGGTTGGTAGTTATCGCGAGTTTCATCCGTTTCTGAATTAGGGTACGTCATCTCGACATCTACGTCAACTCGAATCGTTGTTGCGTACGTCATGTTTCGAAGACGGGCTTCGTTGGGATACATATAATGTTTAAATTCAGAATCTTCTATAGCGGCATCATCGGTGTAGTCGTAAATGATGGGTTTTCCAAAATACACTGCAGTGCCATCCTTTCCGCCTAAATAAAGCTTGCATTTATAAAGAATTGGCGCGTCTGGTGCATTTCGCCGTTCGCTATCCGATTCTTTGAATTCAAGAGAAATCGGATTCTCGTCTCTAAAAATTTTTGGTATGCCTTCTTTCATAAACAGGTTATATGACGAAATGTGATGTTTTACAAGTATTTGTTTGTCGTGTGAAAAGTATTTATCGATAACGTCCCACTGAAGAGCTGTAATATCAAAGTTAACTTCTGTTTGGGGTGGGTCATCTTTTTTTGCCATTGTTTACACTGGGTTCAGTATGCGTTAAAATATATACCGATAATTATTAATTGATTGTAATTGATTAATTATGTTACTAATTTACTAATTTATTGTTATTGTTGTTTACGTTATTTACTACGAATTATTATTAAATTACTTTGTTAATAACATTGTTAAAGAATTAAAAACATTAAAACATTAAAAACATTAAAAACATTAAAACATTAAAACATTAAAAATAAATAATGAATAATTATTAAAAACGATTATGGCATAAAATTGATTAAAGCTGAAACGTGTTGTAGAATAAATATTACATTAGAGATATATAGATATATAGATATAGTATATAGGGTATTTGAATTGATTTTCAATGGATAAAGAGAAGGATAAAGACAACAAGGACCAGTCCACAAGTGCAAATATTGCAATTTATAAATCGAGAAAAAATTTACTGGAGCTTCTGCGGAGACAGGGGTATGATACCGAAAAGTATGAAGGTGTTGGTACGCACGAAGTGCATACTATGAAACAAAATGACCAACTCGACATGCTTATCGAAAATTCAGATAAAGAACTACCGAGACGCGTATACGTTAAGTATTTTACGTCACAGCGTCTTGCGGCTAGGGACATTCATAATGTGGTTGACGACTTATTCACGCTCGACAGCGTGCTTTCAACTGGAAATGACACATTGATCATTGTCACAAAGCAACCTGCAAATGAAACAGTCACCCAACTTCTCAACCAAATGTGGGCTCAATATAACTACTTTATCATTATATTCACGTTAGACCAGTTGCAGTTCAACATATTGAACC
>JACCED012319379.1_pt1 | contig 20151 bp, 24 predicted proteins | sample 7455021 | NCBI WGS metagenome assembly JACCED01 (sample SAMN15323456, study PRJNA562643) | freshwater metagenome | isolation source: river surface water | place: USA:Blue River Watershed | collected 2017-08-19
AACTTTGATTTTACTTCTATTTACAACAGCAGTTAAATTTTCTGGTAAAACTCTTGGAAGATTTTCAGTAATTCCACCACCAGTGATGTGTGCTAATGCATTTATTTTATCTTTGTTAGCTTTAAACTCTTTTACATAAATTCTTGTAGGTTCAAGTAAAACATCTTTTAATTTTTTCCCTTGAAAATCATCTTCTAAACTCATACCAAGTTTTTCTAAAAGAAGTTTTCGCACAAGTGAAAATCCATTTGAGTGAACTCCTGAACTTGGAAGTGCAATTAAAACATCTCCAGCACTAACTCTTTCAACTCTATCTAGCTCATCTTTTTCAGCTATTCCTACACAAAAACCAGCTAAATCAAAATCACCCTCTTTATACATACCTGGCATCTCAGCAGTCTCTCCACCTATTAGTGCACATTCACTTCTAATACAACCTTCAGCAATTCCTTTTACAACTTGAGTTGCTTCTTCAACTTCAAGTTTTGCAGTTGCATAATAATCAAGGAAAAATAGTGGCTCTCCAAAGTTACAAAGCAAATCATTTGTACACATGGCAACTAAATCAATACCAACAGTATCAAATTTTTTAGCATCAATTGCTAATTTTAATTTTGTTCCAACACCATCTGTTCCAGCTAAAATAACAGGTTTTTTGTAACCACTTGGAAGTTCAAAAGCACCAGCAAAAGAGCCAATTCCTCCAAGAACTCCAGGAATCATTGTAGATTTTACATAAGGTTTGATATTTTCTACAAACTGATTTCCTGCATCAATATCAACTCCTGCATCTTTGTAACTAACTGTTGCCATTTTTTACCTTTTTTCGTAATATTCTCAAATCTTAAGATTTATTAAAAATTTTTCGGTATTATAGCAGACTATTTATAAATTTTAAGGAATTGAAAAATGAAAGATAATATTACATTTAGTGAAATGATGGTACATATACCACTTTGCACACATAAACATGCTAAAGATATTTTAGTAGTATCTCAAGAAAATAGTGATTTAATAAATGAGCTTGATAGACATAAAAAAGAGTCTAATTACAAATTTATTGAACTAAACGATTTAGAAAAAATTGAAAACAAATCTTACGATGTAGTAATTTTACCAAATACAAAACTAGATATAAAAATTGTAGGAAAGCTTTTTGATATTTTAAAAGATGATGGGCTTATTGCATTTTCTTCAAAAGTTTTTTCAAGAGATGATAATAGATTAATTGATGATTTAAAACTAGTAGGTGAAAAATTCTGGATAGCAATGCCTTACAGATTTGGACACCAAGCTTCAATAATTGCTTCAAAAAAATATCACCCAACGGCTGATTTAAATCTTCAAAGAGCAGATTTTCTTGATGATTTAGAGTATTATTCAAGTGAAATTCATATAGCTTCTTTTGTTTTCCCAGCAAAACAACATAAAGATTTAACAGGTATTGCAAAAAGATAGTATGAAACAAAAAAAAGAAGATAGTTTTAAAAATGCAATTGCACTTACAGGAGGAATTGCAACTGGCAAAAGTACAGTTTGCAACCTTCTAAAACTTCATGGTTTTTTAATAATAGATGCTGATAAAATAGCTCATAAACTATTAGATGAAAATAGTCAAAAAATAGAAGAACTTTTTGGAAAACAATATGTTGAAAATGGAAAAGTTTTAAGAAAAGAGTTGGGTAAAATAATATTTTCTAATGAAGAGAATAAACTAAGACTTGAAGCACTACTTCATCCACTAATTTTTCAGGAAATAGAAAAAGAGGCAAAACTCTTTGAAGAACAAAATAAACCTTATATTGTTGATATTCCTCTATTTTTTGAAAAGATGCACTACCCTATTTCTAAATCAATTGTTATTTATACTCCAAAAGATTTGCAAATAAAAAGATTGCAAAATAGAGATAATATAAGCAAAGAAGAAGCTATGTTGAAAATTTCAAATCAAATGGATATTGAAGAGAAAAAAAGATTGGGTACATACATAATAGATAACTCAAAAGATTTAAAACATCTTCAAAATGAAGTAGAAAATTTGATATCAAAGGTTTTAAATTAGCTCCTTTACTTAGGAGCTAATTTTTACTCTGCTACGTTTATATCTATGCCTTGTTTTAAAAGTTCATCTTGTCTAACTCTTAAATAATCCAAATAAGTTTTTGGATACTGTACATAGTGTTTCCCACTAACATATCTTAAAACCTCTTTGAAGTGAAAAGGGAAAAGTAAAGCATCTATTGTTGAGATTAACTTTTTATCATCATAAAGCAAAACAGCTGGTCTATAATCTAAATTTATTTTCTCAACCAAAGATTTTGGTGTAGTTTTTTCACCTGTTGGTAAAATTAACTCTTTTGTACTATTTGCATCAACTCTAATAACTGTAAATTTTGAAAACTCATCAATTACATCTTTATTTGTTAGAATTTTATTGTGAAAATGGTCACATTGAATACAACTTTTATCTTCAAAAATAATTGCAACAGGAGTTTTTATTTTAGATAAATCATTTAAATCTTTAAACATTTTATTTGGTATAAAAGCATATGTATCTTTTTTATCTAACTTACTTAAGTATGATGTAAAATCCATTTTTTCATAAGATTTTGTCTGTATAAAATCCAAAATATATTGAAAATCTTTACTATTTCTATATCCATTTACTCTAGCCACGATATCTTTATTTGAATTAAAAATAAGAAGTGTTGGACTGTATTGAATTTTTAATTTTTCTGTTAAATCTTTTTCAGTTAAGACATCTCCATCAACCCAAGTTAATTCACGACTTCCTTTAACATTTAGTTCAATAACATCAAAATTGTTTTTGATAAATTGGCTAGTTTTGTTATCTTCTTCAAAACTCTCTTTTAGCATTTTTGAACAATAAGGACAACCTTCAAAATCCAAAAATATCATAAAATGCTTATTCTTTTCAGTAGCTTCTTCAATATCTTCACTTATATCTAAAAAACTATCCTTAAACCAACTAGGTACTTCATGATTTGAAGAACCAATAACTTTCCCCTCTTTTGCGTTTAAAGTTGTAGCAAAAAATATTGCAACAAAAATTAAAAATAAACGTCTAAATATAAACTTCATAATCTCTCCTATATTTAAAATAATAATGATTCTATTCAAATTATCATTATAAAAAGCTATAAATTTGAATTCTTTAATCTAAAAATGATAGAATTCTTTTTATAAAATAAAATTTACTATAAATATAATTTAATCTTATGATAAATGTCTATAAGAATAAATTGTGTTTATATAAAATCTTAATATTTTTTATGTAAAAGGATTTAAAATGAGCGAAAAAAATGAGTTTGTAAAAAAAACTTCTTATCGTAAAAAGAGATATTTTGTTTATGCCATTGTTTCAATAATATCATTAGTAATGCCATTTATTCAAATAAATGGAAATCAATTATTCTTATTATCTTTTGATAAAAAACAGTTTCATCTTATGGGAACTGCTTTTGATATGCAAGAGTTATACTTAATGCCATTTTTATTGATGTTGCTATTTATAGGAATTTTTGCAATAACTTCAATCGGTGGTAGAGCTTGGTGTGGTTGGGCATGTCCTCAGACGATTTTTAGAGTAATTTATAGAGATTTAATTGAATCAACACTTTTAAAACTTAGAAGAATAAAAAATAAACAAAAAGATATTGATTTAAGTAAAAATGAAAATAAAATCAAAAAATTTGTTGGTGTAATTTTATGGTCTATTTTATCTTTAGTTGCAGCCTCAAACTTTATGTGGTATTTTGTACCACCACAAGATTTCTTTGCATATATTCAAGACCCACTTGAACATATGTTTTTAATAGGAATTGTTTTAAGTATAGCTGCATTTTTAATCTATGATGTAATTATTTTAAAAGAAGATTTCTGTGTATATATCTGTCCTTATTCAAGAGTTCAATCTGTTTTATATGATAATAATACTTATCAAGCAATCTACTCTACAAAAAGAGGTGGAAAAATATATGATGAAAATAAAGAAAAAGTTGTTTGGAAAATAAAAGATTTACCAGACCCAGCAAATGAGTGTACTGCTTGTGAAGCTTGTGTTACTGTTTGCCCTACTCATATTGATATTAGAAAAGGTTTACAACTAGAGTGTATAAACTGTCTTGAGTGTGTAGATGCTTGTACAACAGTTATGGGAAAACTTGGAAAACCATCTTTAGTTCAATGGTCAAGTACAAATACTATAGTTGAAAATAAACCAACAAAACTTCTTAGAAAAACAACAATTATGTATTTCATCTCTCTTACTATCACTTTTGCTCTACTTTTTGCTATGAGTGGAGAAAAAGAGTATATGCTTTTAAATGTTAATAAAGATACAGAACTTTATAAGATAAAAGATGGAAATGTTGTATCAAATAACTATTTATTACTTTTCCAAAATACTGAGTCAAAAACTCTAACTTACGAATTAGAAATAGTAGATAATCCAGATATAAAAATCACAAGATTTGAGCCATTTACTCTAAGTCCTGGAAAAATGGCAAAAAAAGTTGTGATTCTTGAAACAGATAAACTTTTAGTAGATAATAATCTAAAAGATACTCCAATTACAGTAACTATTAAGGCTTATGCTAAAGAGGATCCAGAAAAAGTAAAAGTATTTAGAAAAGCTACTTTCTTCTTCCCTAGATCTGATAAACTTCAAAAATAAATATAGAGTGCAATAGCACTCTATATTTTTAAATATCTTCTTAATTAAAATTTAGATAAAATCACAGCTTATATATTTTAAAAATTCAATAATATTTACGGAGTATTTTAATGACAAAATTCATTTTTGTAACAGGTGGAGTTTTAAGTTCTTTAGGAAAAGGAATTACATCGGCTTCAATTGCTACAATATTAAAACAATCTGGATTTAAAGTAAGTATGTTAAAAATTGATCCTTACTTAAATGTAGATCCAGGAACTATGAGCCCTTTAGAACATGGAGAAGTTTTTGTAACAGCTGATGGAGCTGAAACTGACCTTGATTTAGGAAACTATGAAAGATTTATAGATAGAACTTTAACAAAAATAAATAGTTTTACAACTGGTCAAGTTTATCAAAGTGTTATAAAAAGGGAGAGAGAAGGTGGTTATCTTGGAAAAACTATTCAAGTAATTCCTCATGTTGTTGATGAGATAAAAAATAGAATTTTTGCTGCTGCTGAAGGAAATGAATTTTTAATTATTGAAATTGGTGGAACTGTTGGAGATATAGAGAGTCTTCCATTCCTAGAAGCTATTCGTTCTATTAGACATGAGCTTCCAAAATCAAACACTATGAATATTCATGTAAGTTTAGTTCCATATATTAAAGCAGCTGGTGAGCTTAAAACAAAACCAACTCAACACTCTGTTCAAGAGTTAAGAAGAATTGGTATAACTCCTCATATGTTAGTTTGTAGAACAGAAAAAGAGCTTCCAAAAGCTCTAAAAGACAAATTAGCACTATCTTGTGACATTGATAGAAATGCTGTTATTGAAGCTGGTGATGCGCAATCTATTTATCAAATGCCTTTACATTTTATAAAAGATGGTATTTTAACTCCTCTTCAAGAACATTTTAATATTAAAATAAAACCAAATATGGAGAAATGGGACACTTTAGTAAAAAATATTTTAGTTCCTCAAGATGAAGTTACTATTGGCTTTGTTGGAAAATATCTTGATTTAAAAGAGTCTTACAAATCTTTAACTGAAGCTTTAATTCATGCAGGTGCTCACCTAAATACAAAAATAAATATTCACTGGTGTGATAGTGAAAGAATTGAAGATTTAGGAGCTTATGAAGTTATTGGGAATGTAGATGCTATCTTAGTTGCAGGTGGTTTTGGAGCAAGAGGTGTTAAAGGAAAACTTGAAGCTATTAAATATGCAAGAGAAAATAATATAACTTTCTTAGGAATTTGTCTAGGAATGCAACTTGCAATTATTGAGTTTGCTAGAAATGTTTTAGGAATTGAAGATGCAAACTCTATTGAATTTGATAGTGAAACAAAAAATCCTCTAATATATTTAATTGATGAATTTATTGATCAAAGCGGAAATAAACAACTAAGAACTAGTAAATCACCTCTTGGTGGAACTATGAGATTAGGAGAGTATCCTTTTGAACCACTAAAAGGTTCAAAACTACAAAAAGCATATGGAAATAACAAAGAGTATTTTGAAAGACATAGACACAGATATGAAGCAAATCCAAAATATAAAGAGGCTTTAGAAAAAGCTGGAATGATTATTTGCGGTGAATCAAATGGACTTATTGAAGCAGTTGAACTACAAGACCATCCTTGGTTTGTAGGGGTTCAATTTCATCCTGAATTTACATCTCATTTAGAGACACCAAATCCTATAATTTTGGATTTTGTAAGAAAAGCTAACTCTCCTAAATAATGTCGAAAATCACAAAGGATAGACTTTTTGAAATCTTAAATGCAAGACATTTGAATAATCCATATTCAAAACTTGCATCTATACCATCTTTTAATAACTTCAAAGATATCAATATCGCTACAAAAAGAGTAAAACAAGCTATTTTGAGTGGTGAAAAAATAACTATTGTTGGAGATTATGATGTAGATGGTATTGTATCTACTACTATTATGATAGATTTTTTTAACTCTTTGGGTATAAAAGTTGATTATATTATTCCAAATAGATTTGAGCATGGTTATGGTTTATCTGTTAAAATTGTTGATATGATTGATAGTGGTTTAGTAATTACTGTTGATAATGGAATAACTGCATATGAAGCATCTTTAAAACTAAAAGAGAAGAATATTGATTTAATAATCACAGACCACCATACAGTTGGAGATAAAGTTCCAATAGCACTTGCAATTATTAACCCAAAACAAAATGATTGTAATTTTGAATTTAAAGAGATTTGTGGAGCTCAAGTTGCTTGGTATTTTTGTGCTGCAATAAAAAATGAGATGAACTATGATATAAATATGAGTTCATATTTAGACCTTTTATGTTTAGCAATAATTGCAGATATTATGCCTATGACAAGCCTTAATTACACTATGGTAAGACAAGGATTAAAAAAGATAAAAAACTCTTCTAGAGAAGCTTTTAAACTTTTAAATTCTCACTTAAAAAAAGATATTTTAGTTTCTGATGATATTGGATTTACAATTGCTCCAAAACTAAATAGTGCTGGTAGAATGGATGATGCAACCATTGCATTAAAATTTTTATTATCAAAAGACCAATCTAGCGCATATGAAAGTTTAGCTGTTTTAGATGAATTGAATAGTTACAGAAAAACTATTCAGGAGAGAATTTCTAATGAAGCAGAGCAAAAATCAAATAAAGAGGATAGAGCTGTTATTGTTTGGGCTGAAGATTGGCATGAAGGAATTATTGGTATTGTTGCTTCAAAACTCTCAAATAGTTATAAAAAACCTGCTTTTATATTTTCAATCCAAAATGGTATTGCAAAAGGTAGTGCAAGAGCGAACTCAAATATAAATTTGTATGATTTAATATCAAAAGCTTCACATCTTCTTTTAGGTTTTGGTGGACATAAAAATGCTGCTGGTCTATCTTTATTGGAAGAAAATCTACCTGAATTTAAAGAAATAATAAATAAAGAACTAGAAAAATCAGATGATATATTGCACAATGAGTTTATAACTTTAGGTGAACTTGATGTTAGTAGTGTAGATTTGGAATTTATATCTATTATTGAAAGTTTTGAACCTTATGGACTTGAAAATGATAGACCATTCTTTAAAGTTTCAAATGCAAATCTTATAAAATCAGAACTAATAGGTAAAGATAAAAATCATCTAAAATTAACTTTAAGTAGTGATGGATTTGTTTTTGAAGCTTTGAAGTTTTTTAACTCAAATACAAATTTAAGTAATAGATTGGATTTAATAATATCAATTTCAAAAAATGAGTTTAGAGGAGTAGTTACTCCAACTTTTTTAATTCAAGAGTTTTTATAAGACCATAGGTCTTCTAATACTATTTCTAAATTCCATATCTCGATTTTGAGATATTCCCTCAAGATCTAATATTTCACTATCTAAATCTGTTCTAGCAAAAGATGAACTAAGTATATTTCCACTATTTATATCTATTAATTTTATAAAAAGATTTAAGCTTTTATTAGAAATAGAGTAAGTTCCAACAACTGCATATCTTGATTTTACATTATCACTTAAAATTCTATTTTTTTCTCTAGTTAAAAGATTAAACCCAGATGGTCCAAATTCAAACTCTTTTCCTAGTTCTATCTCTTTTACAATAACATCTAAAGATGATAATCTATCTTTTAAAAGATTTGATAGTAAAAAACCAAGTTGAGATCTATTTTTTAAATTATCAAGATTTACAAAATCTGATACCAAAACAACCTCATCATAAGCTACATTTTTCTTAATCTTCATAGCTGATTTTTTTACCATATCGTTTAACATTGAATCAAAATTTGTATTTTTTGAAATTGGGTCTTTATATGCTCCACAAGAGCTTAAAAAAAGTGTTAAGAGTATTAAAGATAGATAAAATCTAAATACTCTTAATTTTTTTAAAATCATAAAACTACTTCTCTTTTACAATTTTTATAGTTCTCATAGGGGGACAATCTCCAAACATTGTACAATCATGAGCTAATCCATGAACATAAGTAGCTCTTGCACTTGTTATTACTTTTCCAGTTATATTATCAATAACTCTCGCATTTAAAATAACTTTTCCATTTTGTCTTGAGTAAGTACCAACAACAACATAAGTGCTAGGAACCTCTTTTTTTAGCTCATGTGGTTTTCTACTTAAAAAGTACTCACCTTTATCATTCACAGAAATAGCCATTTGACCTCTAAACTCAATTAGATTAAATCCTCTATTTGATAACTCATCAATCATACTTTCACCAACAACTCTTCCAAACTCTGAAGTTGTTTTGAATTGATCTAATCTTACAAAAGAAGTTACAATTAATGGCTTACTAGTATCAAGTTTTTTATTTACCATCATCTGTGTTGCAAGAGATGATATAGTTGCTTCTAAACTATTTTGAACTGTAATATTTTCTTGTTTATAGTTCGCAACATTCATACCAGCTTTCATCTGATTTACCTTATCTGATTCAGTTTGTACCTCTTTGTTTTTTTGAGTACATCCTGCAAGAATAGTTATAAAACATACAAAAATAGCAAATTTTAAAATCTGTTTAGACATTTACAATCCCCTTTTTAAATTCTTAAGATTTTATTTAAAATTTACTTATATATCCTTTATAAAAGCTTATATAAACCAAATTTCAATATAATAAACTTCAATTTTGAGTTAAGCTTCATTCTTGAAGCCCTTTAGGATTTGCTACTTTAACAATTTTTTATAAATTGTGTTAAAAGTAGTTAAAAAATATTAGTTCCTTTTTAAATAGGAACTATTTAAAAAAGGATAATTTATGGCAAAAATTTTAGTTCCAATAGCAAATGGATTTGAAGAGATAGAGGCAATTTCAGTTATTGATATTTGCAGAAGAGCAGGAATAGAAGTTGTAACTGCTGGAGTTGAAGATAAAGTTTTAATTGGTGCTCATAATATAAAAATTGAGATGGATAAGAAAATTGATGAAGTAAAATCAAGTGATTTTGATATGATAGTTCTTCCAGGTGGTCTTCCAAATGCTTTTACTTTGGCTGAAGATAAAGACGTTCAAAGACTTTTAAAAGAGTTTGAAGAGAAAAACAAAAAAATTGGAGCTATTTGTGCAGCTCCTTATGCTCTTCATAAAGCAGGAGTTTTAAATCAAAACTATACTTGCTATCCAAGTTTTGAAAAAAAGATAAAAGATGATGGCTACCAAGATGATAAAAATGTGGTTACTGATAATAATGTAATCACATCAAGAGGACCAGCAACTGCTATTGATTTTGCACTTGAAATTGTAAAAACTTTAAAAGGTAATGATATTTATCACCAAATTAAAACAGGTCTTCTAGCATAAGTTTGTAAGCCTTTATTTAAGGCTTACAAACTTTTAATTACTTCAAAAACAAATTTTAGATAGAATCTTTAGTTAAAAAATAAAATAGAAGATTTATAAAATATGTCACAAATACCACAATTTACACATTTACACTTACATACAGAATATTCACTACTTGATGGTGCAAATAAAATAAAACCTCTTGCAAAAAAACTAAAAGAGTTTGGCATGAAAAGTGTTGCTATGACTGACCATGGAAATATGTTTGGAGCAATAGATTTTTATAATGCAATGAAAAATGAGGGGATAAAACCAATCATTGGAATGGAAGCATATATTCACAATAGCGAAGATTTAGGAGATAAAACAAATAGACAAAGATTTCACTTATGCTTATATGCAAAAGATGAGATAGGTTATAAAAATCTTATGTATCTTAGTTCTCAAGCCTATATAAATGGGTTTTACTACTATCCTAGAATAAATAAAGAACTTCTAAGAAACCATTCTGAAGGTCTTGTTTGTAGTGCTGCTTGTTTACAAGGAGAGGTAAACTGGCATCTAAATACTCAAAATGAACGAAATGTTAAAAATGGTGCAAAAGGTTATGAAGAGGCAAAAAAAATAGCACTTGAATACAAAGAGATATTTGGTGATGATTTTTATTTAGAAATTATGAGGCATGGTATTGGTGACCAGCATTTTGTAGATGACCAGATTTTAAGAATCTCTGCTGAGACTGGAATAAAAGTTGTTGCTACAAATGATACACACTATTTAGAACAAAAAGATGCCGATGCTCATGAAGCTTTTATGTGTATTGCTATGAATAAACTCTATGATGACCCAAATAGATTAAGACACAGTGTTCATGAGTTTTACTTAAAATCTCAAGAACAAATTTATAAACTCTATGCAGATATTCCTGAAGCTATAGAAGCTACTCAAGAAATAGCTGACAAATGTAATCTTACAATCAAGCTAGGAAATCCAACACCACCAAACTTTAAATTTACAAGAGATAAATTAAAAGAGTTAAATATAGATATTCCTGAACCACAAAATGAGTACTCTTTAGAAAATGATAAGGTTTTATTTGCATTTGAGTGCAGAAAAGGTTTAGAAGATAGATTAAAACTAGTTCCACAAAATAAACATCAAGAGTATAAAGATAGATTAGAAACAGAAATAGAAATTATTAATAACATGAAATTCCCAGGATATATGTTAATCGTTTGGGATTTTGTGAAAGTTGCAAAAGATATGCAAATTCCTGTAGGTCCAGGAAGAGGAAGTGCAGCTGGAAGTTTAGTTGCATATAGTCTTAAAATTACAGATATTGACCCTATTCCTTATGGTTTACTTTTTGAGCGATTTTTAAATCCAGAGCGGGTAAGTATGCCCGATATTGATATGGACTTTTGCCAAAGCCGTCGTGGTGAGATTATCGATTATGTTGTAAATCAATATGGACGAGCAAACGTTGCACAAATTATAACTTTTGGTAAACTTTTGGCAAAAGGAGTTATACGAGATGTTGCAAGAGTTTTAGATATGCCTTATGCAAAAGCTGATGCTATGGCAAAACTAATTCCAGATGAGTTAGGAATTGATTTAAAAAACTCTTGGGAAAAAGAGCCAAAAATCAAAGAACTTTGCGAAACAGATCCCCTTGCAGCTAGAGTTTGGGAATATGCTCTTGCTTTAGAGGGATTAAATAGAAATGCTGGAACTCATGCAGCTGGAGTGGTTATCTCAAATGAACCACTTTGGAATAAAACTCCACTTTTTAAACCAAGCGGGCTTGATACTCTTGCAACTCAATACAATGGAAAATATATTGAAGATGTAGACTTAATTAAATTCGACTTTCTTGGACTTAAAACCCTTACAGTTATTGATGAAGCTTTAAAACTAATAGAACAAAGGCATGGTAAAAAAATAGATTTTGCAACTGTTGATGTAAATGATAAAGGTGTTTATGATTTAATCCAAACAGGAGATACTTTAGGACTATTTCAAATAGAATCTGATGGTATGCAAGATTTATGTAAAAGATTAAAACCATCAAATTTTGAGGATATTGTAGCCGTTCTTGCACTTTATAGACCAGGACCTATGGAATCTGGAATGCTAAATGACTTTATAGAGAGAAAACACGGGCGTGCAAAAATTGATTACTTCCATGATGAACTAGAAATTGCACTAAAACCTATTTTAGAAAATACTTATGGAGTTATTGTTTATCAAGAGCAAGTTATGCAAATTGTTCAAAGTGTTGGAGGTTTCTCTTTAGGAGGAGCTGATTTAGTAAGACGTGCTATGGGTAAAAAAATCAAAGAGGAGATGGATAAGCTAAAAGGTCAATTTGCTTCTGGTGCAGAGCAAAAAGGATTTACAAAAGCCTATGCAGAGGAACTTTTTGATTTGATTGTAAAATTTGCTGGATATGGATTTAATAAATCTCACTCAGCAGCTTATGCTCTAATAACATTCTATACATCATACTTAAAATGTTACTATCCAGCAGAATTTATGGCTGCTTTATTAACTTTGGAAAAAGATAATACAGATAAAGTTGTAAGGTATGTTGATGAAGTAAAAAGATTAGGACTTGAGCTATTTGCTCCTGATATAAATAAATCTGATTTAGTATTTTCAGCAAGAGTTGTAGATAATAGAGAAGTTGTTATGTTTGGAATGGGCGCAATTAAAGGTGCTGGAGATGTTGCTATAAACTCAATATTAAATGCAAGAGAAGATGGCGATTTTAAAAATTTATCAGACTTTGTATCAAGAATAGATGCTAGTAAAGTTAATAAAAGAGTTATAGAATCTTTAGCAAAAGCAGGAGTTTTTGATAGTTTTGGATACTCAAGAAATGCACTTCTAAGTCAAATAGAAAAAATAGTTGATGGCGCTTCAAAAGCTTCAAATGCCAAAAAAATGTCATCTGGTTCTTTGTTTGGAGATAGTACAGAGCTTACAAATATAGAAATTGAACTTGATAATTTGCCTGAATATTCAAAAAAAGAGATTTTAGAACTTGAAAAAGCGAGTCTTGGTTTTTATGTTTCAGGTCATCCTCTTGATGAATACAAAGATAAAATAGAAAAGATAAACTACACTTTATCTTCACAAATAGATGAAATAGCAGATGGTAGCCAGATTTTAATTGTTGGAAAAATTGAAACAATATCTGAAAAAATATCAAAAAAAGGTTCTAAATTTGGAATTGTATCAATTTTGGATTTTCATGGAACTGTTGAATTTATGCTTTTTGAAGATAAATTAAAAGAACTTCAAGAGAATTTTGATTTAAATGAACCAATAGCGTTTAAAGTTAGAATCTCAAAAAATGACCAATTTACAAGAATGAATGTTTTAAAAATAGAGACTATTTTTGATGCCCAAAAAGAGAAAATAAAAATTAAACCAAAAGAGATAGAAGAGCCACCTTTGACTGTAGCTCTTCCATTTTCAGAAGATGAAAACTCTATTTATAGTTTATTTGATTTAATAATAAATAATCAAGGAAAAAGAGAGCTAAAGATAATAATAAAATCCAAATTAGCAGACCTAGAGCTTGAAAGTGGTATAAAAGTATCAAATGCTGTTGAAAAACTAATTCACAATATAAAAGGAGCATATATAATAGATGATGAAAATTCTATTAACAAATGATGATGGATATGATGCCGTAGGACTTAAAGCTTTAATAAAAGCTTTAACACCAATAGCAAAAGTAATGGTAGTAGCACCTGCAAAAAATAAATCTGCATGTGGTCACTCTTTAACTTTAGATAAGCCATTACGACTTATAAGCGTTGATGATGAATACTATAAAATAGATGATGCAACACCAACAGATTGTATATACTTATCTTTAGGTCACCTTTTTAAAAATGGTTACCGACCTGATTTAGTAATAAGTGGTATAAATATTGGTGCAAATATGGGAGAAGATATCACATATAGTGGAACAGCAAGTGCTGCAATGGAAGCTGTAATTCATGGAGTTCCAGCAATTGCCATATCTCAAGTTTGTAAAGATATGTGCAGAAGTATTGTTGTTGATTGGGATTTTGAGCTAGCTTGTAAGGTAATTTTAGATCTTATATCTAGAATCAAAAATGGCTCTTTTCCACTAGCTGAAAGAAAGTTTTTAAATGTTAATATTCCACCTTTAAAAGTAAAAGATTGCAAAGGTGTAAAAATCACAAAAGCTGGATATAGAGAGTATGGAAATGATGCACATAGACATACAAATCCAAGAGGTGAAGAGTATTATTGGATAGGACTTCATCCATTAAGATGGAAACCTAGTCTTGATAGTTCTTGTGACTTTGAAGCTATAAAAAATGGCTATGTATCAATCAGTCCAATAATGCTAGATATGACATCTCATAGCGATATCAAAAATTTGGAAAATTGGCTAGAAAAATAAAAAACAAAAATTAAACAAAGGAAAGTCAAACTATGAATTTCACAAATTCAATTACAAAACATATAACAAAACTTGTAGGAACTCTAAAAAATGAAGATGAACTTCAAGAAATATTAAAAAGAAAATTTACAAAAAGAGAGTACAAAACTTTCATAGCTTTTGAAGAGGGTAAAAATATAGATGAAATAAAAACTCTTTTAAAAGAAGAAGATGAAAAAGAGGTAGAAAAAATCTACCAAACTGCTATTAAAAAATTAAATCAAGAGATTTTTAAAAGGGAGTTAGTAGATTTATAAAAATCTACAACACCATTTTTATATCACTGTGCTCACCTAATAGTCTAAAAATCTCAGTTCTATCATCATCATTGTGTACTAACATCTCCAAACTATAACTTTTGAATTTACCTTTTGAACTAGTTTTTGATGGTTTTAAGTTATGTTCTCGTTCAAAAATAACCTCTTTTACACATTTTTTAATATTACAAGTTTCCAAAACAACAAGTTTGTATTCCCAACTACAAGGGTAGTTTAACTCTAATTTTTTATCACTTAAATCTATCATCTTTTAAAATCTCCACTTTTTCCACCGCTTTTACTTTCAAGCTGAATATCTGAAATTATCATACTTTTATCAATAGCCTTTACCATATCATAAATTGTAAGAAGTCCAACACTAACACCTGTTAAAGCTTCCATCTCAACACCTGTTTGCCCATTTAATTTTGCTGTAACAAAAAGTTTAAAACTATTTGTTTGTGGTAACTCTTCTATATCACAGTTAATTCCACTCAAAAGTAAAGGATGGCACATAGGTATTAATTCGCTTGTCTTTTTTGTCCCCATAATTGCAGCTATTACGGCTGTTTGCAAAACTGGACCTTTTTTAACAACATTTCCAATAATTGCATCATAAGCCTCACGGCTCATAGTAATCTTTCCACTTGCAACTGCAATTCTATGTGTCTCATTTTTTCCTGAAACATCTACCATTTTTGGTCTATTATTATCATCAATATGTGTTAAATTCATAATATATTCCTTAATATTTAAAAAAATTATTCTATTCTAATATAGATTAAATAGGAATTAAGTTTATTTAATTATAATCCAAGCTCAAATTTAAAAAGAAAGTGGGTGATTTTAGTGCCAGGCATTAAAGTTAGAGATAATGAATCTTTTGACGAAGCGTATAGAAGATTTAAAAAGCAATGTGATAGAAACCTTATAGTTACAGAAACAAGAGCTAGAAGATATTTTGAACCAATGACTGAAATCAGAAAAAAACAAAAAATTTCTGCTAGAAAGAAAATGCTTAAAAAATTATATATGCTTAGAAGATACGAATCTAGATTATAAGATTTATTATTTTCCAAGTAAAAGCCCAGTTCTTAGGAATTGGGCTTTTTTTATTTAGATTAACTTAAACAACACTAGACTAATAGCCATAACAAACATTCCCAAAGAGATACCAACTATTGTTGTGTGAGCATTTCCATAGACTCTTGAAGCTGGTAAAAGCTCATCAAAAGAGATATAAACCATAATTCCAGCAACAATTCCAAAAACAATTGCCAAAGTAGCATCTCCCATAAAAGGAAGAAGCAAGAAAAACCCAACAACAGCACCAAGAGGTTCAGCTAGTCCTGAAAGTGTTGCATACCAAAATGCTTTTTTCTTCTCTCCAGTTGCGTGATAGATTGGTAAAGATACTGCCATTCCTTCTGGAATATTGTGAATTGCTATTGCAAATGCAATTGTAATACCAACTGTTGGGTTTTCCAAAGCTGAAACAAATGTAGCAAAACCTTCTGGGAAGTTGTGAATCGCTATTGCGATTGCTGTGAAAACTCCTGTTCTTCTTAGCTTTGAATTTCTTATTAGTGATGATTTTGTATCTGGTTTTAACTCTTGAAGCTGATTGTCGCTTTTTGGTTCGTGTGGATTTAAATCTTCTGGAATTACTTTATCTATAAAGGCTGTTAAAATTATTCCTATAAAAAAGCAAATTATTGTTAGAAATTCTCCTGTAATAGAATTTTCATAAAGATTGGTAAAAGATTCTCTTGATTTAACTAAAATCTCCATAAAAGATACATAAATCATAACTCCAGCTGAAAACCCCATACCAATTGATAAAATAAAGTAGTTATCTTTTTTTGAGAAAAATGCCAAAATAGCACCAATAGATGTAGCAAATCCTGCGAAAAAAGTTAGCATTGCAGCAAAAAGAAAGGTTTCAAGTGAGATGTCTTGCATAAATTACCTATGATTTATTTTTTAAAATTTGGATTATATCATATTTAAAATAGGTTATTTTTATATTTAGTTATACCAATAATTATAATTTCATTTTTACTTTCATAAATTTTATAAGGGATTACATACCCCATAAATATTAAATCTCTGATGTTATCATCACTAAAATATATTGATTTTCTACACTTAAAAGGCATATTTACTAAGTTATCTATTTGATTATCTAAATTATTTTTAAATTGATTCGCTCTATCAAAACTATCTTTAGCAATAAACTCTAAAATAGATTGAAGTTTTAAAATATATTTTTCATCTCTGATTATTGTCATATTTTTGCTCTAATTTTTTCATAAAATCGTTCATCTCTTTTTGATATGCGTCTTGCGTAAAAAGTTTTGTTTTATTACTCTCAATATCTTCTAAACATTGGTTAAAATATAGTTTAGATTGCTCAAAATCATTATCTTTTATTTCAAGGTTTTTTATCATTCCATTTTTTAAGTTTTTAATAATAGTCATAAATGTTTCAAAATTTTTTTCATCTATTTGCAGTTGTATAGTTTTCATAAAAAATCCTTTTTAAATTAAGTTGCTGATTATATCATATTTGATTTTCACACTTCTAGCTTATTTAAAATCTCATATCCTTCGTAGTAGTAAGATTGTTCAATTCCTTTAAAAATAACTTCTCTATCATCTATTTTAGGAGTTAAATTTTCACTTAAGAGTGTTCTTATTTCTAAATCATTTATAGGGCTTCTTTCCATTGCTTGAAGATATAACTCTTTAGGAACATTTTGCCAATCAACAACTTTTTTAAGCTCTTTTTTTAGTATCATATCTAGCCATATTCTCATAGTTCTGCCATTACCTTCTAAAAATGGATGAGCTATGTTCATTTCAACATATTTTTCAATAATCTCTTTAAAATTGCTTTGTGGCATTTGCTCTATTTTTGGTAATATCTCTTTTAGATATAAACTATTTGCAAATCTAAATCCACCTTTTGAGATATTTAGTTCTCTTATTTCTCCAGCAAAATCATATAGTCCATCAAAAAGATATTTATGTATTTGTTGTAAGCCTTTTAATGTTCCAACTTCAATATTATTTATGTCACAACTATCAAATAATTTGTATGCTTTTTCTAAACTTTTTTTGTCTATATTTTTCATCTTTAGCCTTTATTTTAGATATTTGTTTTTAAAGCCTATCAAAGGCTTTTTTATATACTTCCATATCATCTCTTTGCCCAACAGCAATAGTGTAAACAGTCAAAATATCATCTTCCACTTCAAAAACTATTCTAACTCTTTTCTTATCAATATAAACTTTTTTAAATCCACTTAAATTCATACCATTTTTATTTCCAAGATTTTCACCTATTTGTGGAGATTGTTGAATTTGTTTTAATTTTTTAAATACTTTGATAACCAAAGCATTATCTAAAACTTTTAAATCATCATAAACTTTATCATGAAGTTTTAAAGAATACATTATAAGTTATCCAAATTTATATCAAACTTCTCTGCCATATCTTCCAAAGAGATATAACTGTCCTTTGGCTCTTTTTTTCTTTGTTCCACAACTTCAAAAATCTCTTTATGCTCCAAATATTCTAAAAACTTTTCAAGTTTTTTTAGTTTTTCATACTCTTGTGTAGAGATAACGACTGCTTCAAGTCGATTGTTTTTTAAAATTCCGACTTTTTCTAAGCTTCTCTCTTTTACATCTGTTAGGATTTTGCTTATTTGTTTTGTGAAATCTGTAATTGATAAAAGTTCATTTTGTGTATAACTTACCATAATTTACTCCTAAATTTAATATGAAATATTATAGTAAATTTACCATAAAAAATATATAAATATTTGATTTTTACACTTCTAGCTTATTTAAAATATCATCTAAATTTAAAGAGTTCAAACTCATCTTTGAAAAGGCAAACCATTTTTTACCCAAATCTTTTAAACTTGCTCCCAAATGATAAATCTCTTTTTTATCAATAATCAAAAATCTATCGTGGCTAGATTTAAAAGTTTTTAGAGAGATATTTTTATATTGTTTTGAATATTTTTCAAAATCTAGTTTTAGCTGTTTTGAAATTGTTGAAGTATAGATTGTGAAATTTATATTTGGATATTTAGAAAAAAGAGTAAAAACTGTATCATCAATATAGTTATCTATTAATATAACTTCTTCTTTTGCTAGTTTTAGCAAATCGTTTATAAAACTGTAAGCATCGTAAATTTGCCCATCAAAAAATATGTTTTGATTAAATTCCAAAGAGTTGTTTTTTATTTTTGATTTTATAAATTGCATATCATTTTCAAGTGCAAAAAGCCTTTGTTCTGTAATTTTGTGATTATTTATCGCATATCCATTTTGAATATAGTTTTTTAACACAGATGTTGCCCATTGTCTGAATTTTGTGGCTCTTAAAGAGCTTACTCTATAACCAACACAAATAATTACATCCAAATTATAATGCTTAAGTTCTCTTTTTACTAATCTATTTCCTTCTTTTCGAACTACCGAGAAAAACTCGGTAGTTGAATTCTCATCTAGCTCTTTTTCTAAATATATATTCTTTAAGTGCAAACCAACATTATCTGTACTTGTATCAAATAACTGAGACATTTGTAATTGTGTTAGCCAAATTGTTTCACTATCAACCGAAACTTTAAGTTCTAGTTCCCCATCATTGTAAACCACTAAATTTGATAAATCTTGCATTTTGTTTCCCTTTGCTTGAAGATTTTTTAAATCTTAGCAAAAAAGAGTAAAAGGGGAAAGGAATATTACAATTTGTAATTAAATTTGATTTTTATATTTTAAAGATTTTTGTAGTTAAGGTTTACTACAAAAAATACTAACAATTTTTTATCGCTTTCTTTTCAAGAAATAATCTGGTTTTTTTCTAAGATGCATTACAGCTAAGATAATTATTTCATCATTTTTTATATAATAAATCACACCAAATGGGAATCTATTTGTCAAGCTTCTTCTTAAATCATCAGTTAAAATTTGCCAAGCATTTGGGAAGTTTATTATCCTTTGTATAGTTTTATAAACTTCATTTGCAAACTCTAAACCTAAGCCGACTTTAAACTCTTCATAATAATCTATATAGCTATTTAACTCTATTTCTGCTTCAAAATGAAAAGAGTATTTCATTTATCAAACTTTTTAGCAATTTTTCTAAAAACTTCATCTCCATTTATAAGCTCTGTTTGATTTAATTCAATTTGATTTTTTCGCTCTTTTGCCTCTTTTATCCATAAATCAGTTATTGTTTTATCTGTTGGATTTAAGCTAGATAATATTTTATCAACAATTTTTGTTTTTATATCTATTGGTAAAAGTTCTACTTCATCTAATAGTTGTTTTTGATTTAATGCCAACATTTTAAATCCTTTTTTAAATTAAGTTGCTGATTATATCATATTTGATTTTTATATTTTAAG
>JACCED012277962.1_pt1 | contig 20149 bp, 11 predicted proteins | sample 7455021 | NCBI WGS metagenome assembly JACCED01 (sample SAMN15323456, study PRJNA562643) | freshwater metagenome | isolation source: river surface water | place: USA:Blue River Watershed | collected 2017-08-19
TCTGATCTAAGGCTGTAGGCATTCAAGAATTCCCGGGTCATCCTGCAATGCTTCTCTGTCAGATCAACGCCCGCGAGACGCGCCCCACCCTTTGCAAACATGAAGTGATCCGCACCCTGTCCAACACCGACTTCCAATACATCCCTATTCTGAAAGGAATTGAAGGCGGCAATGCGCAGTATCTCCGGATAGAGACTATAGCGGTGGGCCAACGCTGCATCAAAATACTCACTTGTGCCAAAATCTACGGCGTTACTAATATATCGTTGCGCAAGCTCGCGTTCTGACTCTTCGTAGTATTGAGATACAGATTTATTCATTCGGCAGAAACGCCATCGTTACGCTTAAAGCTTACATATTTCGCGTCGCCAAGTACCGCCCCTGTTGTACTTAATTCAAATCTCGGATTCATGGAAGCGAAAAACTGTATGTAACCGTCGCATCCAGATATCGGGAATTGCTGCTCCTGACCTGTAACAACGTCAGCAACAACAATCCGACCTAAATCACTAAGCCCTAGCAGAAATAAATTGTCCTGGATATGTTGTGCGTCGTGCATCCATTTGGATACAGTGAAATATCGATGAACGATTTGTCCATGCAAGTCTGCAATGATTAAGACGCCTAAGCAGCTATCTGAAAAATAAATCTGATTTCTGCCTTTAATGCGGCGTACACCATGTGCGCCCACATAACCGGAAATGACCTTTTTGTATCTCCCAGAACAATCAAATACTCCGATGTCCCCCTGAATTAGCGTGCTGACCCAAATGTTTTGCTCCTCGTCCGGGAATGCGCAATTTAAATGGCCCAACTGCAGATCGTTTGCTATGTAATGATCCTTTAGGGAATCTGACTCCTTTAAGTCGTAATTGAACCCGTATAAATATCCTGGCAATCTCAATCTAGAGACAACAGATTTGGTGTCTAAGTTTATGATCATGGCAGCATCAGCGGCCGATGAAGAAACTACGCAGCGGGACGTCCCAAGAGGAAAAATTGTATGTAAACCTGCAAACCAATTATCATTAATCGAACAAACTTGCTCAGACTGCATGTTACCTAACCAATTCGACCATATTTCTATTGAATCTTCATAGCAAACAAGCAACCTGTCCTCCACAAAGCAGGCATGTTGTATCTTCCGATCGGAGCTAAAACTCACCAATAATTCAATAATGAATCTACCGTTTGCAAATGTCAGGTTATAAACATTAAGCCTGCTACCGTAAGAAAGATGACCAGAATAAAGTGAAGAAAGCGTCAAGAACTCTGGCACATTGGCGAGACGGTCTATTCTTGAAAATCTTCTTGTAAGGTAATTTAAACTGCACCTATCGTAATCAACTGGTCTGTTAGATAGAACAACTACAAAGCAATGATTTAACTTCATACGTTACTTCGTGGAATTTTTCTGTCGCTGAGCGCTACTTTCTGCCCATTGTGATGGATGCAGAAAGACAACATCGTTGTTCAAGGGATTAGCTGCATCCGGCAAGACAACGACCTCATAGGCTCGGGCGTGTATGTCGTATACACCGTGGTTGGTTGAAAAGAATTTCTTCGATTCAATAGATTGGAAATAGCCTTCCTTAAAAATAGAAACGGTGACAAAATAATGGCCCGTACCGAGCAGCAGGGGAGTTGCAACGACAGTAATTTCTCCTTCTTCGTTAGATCCAAGTATGAGTTGGTCAGTTACAAAGCGGTGCGTTCTTAGCGTCCCATCCCTCTGAAATGCCACCACCAAGGTCGGCTTTTCGGAGAGGCCCCTCTTGTTAATTCGGTAACTCAGTCGCACGGCCATATCGGAGCCAACTGGGAACTGATAGCAACTATTCCCCGTCACGTCTAAAAATTCAACGTTCGTAATTTCGATATCCCGTCGTCCAAACCGCGCCATTTGCGCCGGCTTGGTATCGAGATATGCAGCGCTTATGGCGGCTGTCATCCCAGCGTGGGCCGTATTCCAGCCAGCAGAAACGAAGGCTATATTACTCCCTCGAGTAATCGACGGAGCACTTGGGCGATAAATTCCGATAAAAAGAGTTTCCGTTTCCAGTGCCAGATAATCAAACTCGATCGAGAACGATTCATCAAGCGTGAAACTGGAAAGCTCCTGTTGCGAAAATGCAAACGGGTAGCGGTCAAAAATCGATCCATGAGCCAAAAGCGGGCGAGCCAATCGACCTTCGACTGTTTCTGGCTCGCCCCAACTGGTTTCATAATCGTCCAGGATCACGCCCGAACCATTGTTACAAGCAAGCTGGACAGCATCAAGCCGCGCGATGCAATGCCCGTTCCTGACCAACCGCACCTCGGATATCCAGATTTGCCCGACACTGGATGCATCACGTTTCAAAAACCCGAGTATCACATCGGCCTGGGTAGCAGAGCGCCCCTTGGCCAGTATGGTCTGCCGCTTGGCATCCAGCCGCCTCTCTTCCTGCAGGCGAATCGATTCCTCATAAGCGCGCATCACGTCAACACTGGGGCCATCCACGAAGATGGCTCCCCGTTCGATCCAGATCATGCGTTCACACATCTGTGAGGCGGAAAAGATATCGTGCGTCACCAGCAACAGTGTGGTCTGTCGTGAGGAACACATTTCCTTGACCCGCTCAAGGCTCTTATGGGCAAAGTAGGCATCTCCGACGGAGAGGACTTCGTCGATTACCAGCAGCTCAGGTTGCATCGTGGTAGCCGCCGAAAACATGAGGCGAGCGCCCATACCCGTGGAATAGGTCTTTACCGGCTGATCGATATATTCTTCAAGCTCGGAGAATTCAATAATTTCTGCCAGCTTTTCATCTAAAGAATCGTCGGCAATACCAAGGTGGGCGAGATAAAAACGGACATTCTCCCGGCCAGTAAATTCCGGGTGAAAGGTGGTGCCGATCTGCAGCAAGGCGCTGGCCCGCGAGTTGACCACGAGATCTCCGGAAGAAGGCTGCGTGACCCCGGTTATGAGTTTGAGCAATGTACTTTTGCCGGCGCCATTACGGCCGATCAATGCTACCTTTTCGCCGCGACGGATTTCAAGGTTGATTTTATACAAAGCATGGTGCTCGGAATACTTTCCCTCACCCCTAAGCAAACCCAGCACATCAAGAAATCGATAATTCGGCTTGGAATACAACCGATAAGTCTTGGTTAGATTCCTAGCTGAAATAATAAAATCACTCATAGTCTACAAGCACGCCTTTAAAGCGTTGAAAAAAAGTTGCACCTAATATGAAAAAAACGACTGAAATACTGGCATAAATAGCGAGCATTGCAACCGAAATTTCGTAATTTGATAAAAGAACAAATCTATAAGCCTCCAGTAAATATGAAATCGGGTTGGCCCATACAAGAATTTGATAGTCTTGCGGGAGCATATCTGCACGAAAACCGATCGGTGATAGAAACATCAGTAGCATGATCGCCAGATTCACAAAATGAGTAACATCTTGTACTACCAGAGCCACCGCAGAGAGGACATAGACTATCCCGAGCAGGAAAAAGAACTGGAAAGCAAGCACCAATGGCAAGACAATGATATAGGGTGAAAGTGTACCGTTAAGCATCGCTAAGCTTGCGATCAATATCAGTAATATAATCTGACCGACTAAAGCGGCAGCAACAGCTCGGACCGGCACAATTTCAATAGGCAGCATGACATTTTTGACTAAGTGAATGTTTTGCTTAATCGACTGTGTGCCCGCCTGGATTGCCTCGCTCATGCCAATATAAGGTACGAGACCCGCAAACACATAAAGGACATAATCCATCTCGCTAAAGCCTGGGAAACGCATATTAAAAACTACGAGATAAACAAAGAGATATACACTGAGTAACAATAGAGGATAAAGCCCCACCCAAACCAGACCCAAGGCCGAGCCAGCATAGCGTTTAGAGATCTCGACCCGAGTCGTTGCAATAAGTATCTGCCGATAGCGGATAATCAGCATCAGCATTTGGCGGCTAGCGCGAAAGATCGCCCGAAGTATCCTTAGCATAATTAATGAGATGCCCTGCGAATGGCAAATCGCTTAGGTGCCTCTATCGTATCTGGCGAGAGGGAAACCTCAGCTTCTAATTCTATTGCTCTGCAAGGTATGCGCACACCATAAGAGGGCGAATACCAAGCTGCTACAGATTGTACATTGAAAGTTTCTGGATAGGAAAAAAGCCACTCCTTTCCACTTTTTTGATGGCAAAGACGTAATTCTCTTGTCATTTGGCGCACTAAAATATCGGGAGCAAGATGAAAATGCCAAAGAACTTTGTGCAAACCTTCGCCTTGCAACAGATCATCGATCCATAGGGTCTTTGACAATCGATCAAAGGTGAATGTCCGCTCGTGGATTACGGGGTTATCGAGCCGCGCGTAGCCCCGATGCTGACCCCGATAAAAAACTGTTTCAGGTGTGGCGAAGTATTCAATTGTTTCAGGTGTTGCTTTCTCGAAAAGACGAAAGATCCATTGGGGATTCATTTCGTTCTGCTCGACAGCATCGATCAGTAGGGTATTGTGGTAGCCCGTTCCGCGAAAGAGATTTCTGGCCGATAAGTCCGAGGTATAGACGTAACTGCCCGGATCGACGAATAGCGGTATGCCCCAGTCGTGATATTCGTATGCCAGCAAATCGTTATGCTTGTGATTACCGAATCCCTTGGTACCGACAATTCCATTTGTGATAACAAGATAAGCATTATTTGAACGATGCACAATCACACCGGCATCAGGAAACTGCTTGTCTATATCGGGTAATGCAACCTGCTCTGAGGGCATCTCCACCATCCTTCCAGACCACCAGAAAGCTTCCCAAACACCCTGCATACCCGTATAAGAGATCCAGATAGGTTCATTTAGTATGACACCTCCAGATGCGAGCAGGTGCCTACCATCTTGCGGTTTGGCTCGTCCATAACCCGTAAAAATATGCAAGCGACCGTCATCCGCATCTCCCAGTTGTGGCATTCGCCCATCCGGGCGCAAGACTGCCAGATGGTAGGACAACATATCGTGTAATCTGGACATGAAGTGCGCGCTAAAGGGTTCAGCCGCGGAATTAGCTACTCTCGATACACCCAGAAATAACTCGGTTACCAGTCGATGATATGGCACTGAGGATTCAAAATCCGCACCGTCGGGTAAAATTTGTATATTAATCTCTCGCTCTAGAGCATCGCGAGAAAAAGTCTCCCACTCCTGTGCTTCGACACTTTCGCGAAATACGCGAGAGAGGTAATACAAACCTACCACATTAGATAAAAAGTGATTACTTGTTACCTCATACTTATCTTCAAGATTAGCGCGAATAAACTGCCCATGCGCATAGAGACTGCGATAAGCAGCAAGCCATTCTGCGTCGGCCACCTCACAATCCCGGATCATCTCGAGGGCGAGTGCCCAATTGGCAGCCCGAATGGCGATATCCATAGTGCAAGTCCAGTTGATACCGTATCCGATTGGATTTACTTCATCAAAATCAGCACGCTGTTGAAAGATTTCTTGTGCATACCGCATCTCACCTGAGAGCAGCCACGCCTGAGCCAATACCGGCCAATGCTGGCAACGTGCGAGCTCCCAGGGCAACTTGACATCGGCGCTACCAGGTCGCATTTTCCAAAGATCCCACTGCTTATGATTAATTCCCTTAGGAAAGCGCAATCCTGATACCGGATCAAGGTACCAATCTATTGGTTGGTACCCACCGTTTTTCTTGCGCTCAGGATCGACTGGGTAATAAGGTCCGCTTCCCAATAAATTAAACTCATGCATAAGAATTGAGTCGGCAGCATCAATCGTTTCTTTCACCTGATCTGGCAAGCACTCTTTAAGCTTATGTAACGAATTACTGTCAACAACCGGAAAAAGTTGTGCTGCGGCACGAATTTTCTGCAACCAATCCGCCGCGAAAGTGCCCGTATCTAATAGTGATTGCTTTTTGCGAGATGAATCACAGCTCTGATCATGATTTTCATCTGACTTATTAATAAGAGTTTGAATTAACCAGCCAACGCCCCTCATTTTGGTTTGTAAGCCTTGATGATCAGATTCCAACCCATCAGTTTTCCAATTACGGGCAAGGGAATCCATCTAAGAAATGGCGGGACCTCGGCAAAAACCATCTGTCGCTGAACAATTGACTTACGGACAAATTTACCAAATAGGTTTCTTAAGCGAGTTTTTGTATAAACCTTCACCAATGGACGCGCATCATTTTCCGTGATTTCTACATGCCGCGACATAATCTCACTTATCGAGAATGAGTCAAGCAAATGCTGGCGTAAACCGAGAACAGTAACTAAGTTTCGCCAGTAATGGAGAGAGTTTTCAGCATACACCATCACGATGGCCTTACCGCCCGGTTTGAGAACACGATAGATCTCATCAACCACTCTCTGCGTATTCGGTGTATGGTGAATTACACCATTGCTATAAACAACATCAAAAGATGCGTCCAGAAACGGTAACATTTCGGCATCGTGATGAACAAATGTTCCCTTTAGTCCACGCAAACGAAAGTTTTCTTGGGCTAGGGCCAGATGCCCAGCCGAAAGATCGATGTTAGTGGTGATCGCACCATTCTTGGCAAACTGAGCGTGATCAGTTCCCAGCCCTCCCCCAATCTCAAGCAATTGTTTTCCGCCATGCCGAGAAAACTCCATCGTTTCATGCATCCACGGGGCATATTCTTCGTAACGATAGCGCTCGACCTCGAGATACCACTCCAGCGTGTGACGGGCAGCCTCTTGGGCGTAATGTGAGCCGCAGGGATTGTTATCCCATTGATCCTGTACCTCATCTTTGTAAGCATCTCCAGTTGTTATCTGTTGTGTAGATGTGCTCATAATTTTCTTGATGCCTCACTCTCTGCAGCAAACTTCCACAGCCGTGCAACGTGACTATGCCAAGAAAACTCTCGCTCCGCGGCAAGTCTAGCATTCCTGCCCAGAAGCTTAGAGACTTGAGGATGTTTGGCTAAGAATATGACTGCTTCGATAAACTCTCTTACATCGCCAGGGGTACACAAAACCGAACGCTCATGAGTTATCTCATGCGTATCAGAAAGATGGATCGCATGCAATGCAGGAGAGAGTACTTCGCCGATCTGTTCAAGATCGCTCCCAACGATTCCCCCGCCCATAGCCATATATTCGAAAAGTTTTGTCGGTGAACCAAAAAATCGACTATCCACCATATGGCTACTATGTGGTGAGGCATAGATATCACATGCCCCAAGCAGCTCTGCACCGCGGGTATGGGGTACCCTTCCAGTGCATATAACCCGATCTTCAAGTCGATTTCTTTTGATTGACTGATCGGTTAGATGTTTGAAGTTCCCGTCACCAATCAAAAGAAATTTTATGTGCTGATCACGAGAGCAGATTAAGGGAAGAGCTTCTGCTAGCACATCAATACCATGCCAACCGCCAAAAGTTCCGATAAACCCAACCACACGATCAGTTGCTGCAAAACCCAACTCTTTGCGCAACAAACTTCTTTTCTCATCAGACAGAGGAGCATAGGCATTTAAATCTACCCCGTTTGGATTGACGAGAATCTTACTATCTGAAATACCTCGACGCAGAAGGTCTTGCCTCACGGCTTCAGAAATTACTGAGACAATTGTCGCCTGCTTAAAAGCGAGCTCTTCTGCTTTTAGAAAAAAATTTTCGTATTCAAAATTGCCGCTATCAAAACTACGGCGCATCGATATTTCTGATCCATTGTACTCCACAATATATGGAATTGAAAATTCCTGACTTAAGCGCGCTCCAACAAAGTTTCCTAAGCAGAGACGCTCATAGATATAAGCTGGTTTTCGATTAGAAAATTCGCGAAAAAGTAAGTCATAAAAAAAATCGTTTGCCCTGATTAGTGAGAGCTCATCACCTGTTGGGCTTGGTGCAGGCATTACCCGTTGTTCAAGACCCATTTCGTCAAGTAAGGCAAAGCGATTTGCCATAAAGCAGACTAATTCATCTGTCGAAGCCGCTAGCTCTTTAGCGACATAGCAAGTGTGGCCATAACTACCGCCCGTCTTGATTGGAGCCCAAAAATCCGTACGTAAATAGATCCCCATCCCTGAGACACAAGGCTGTGCGTTCTCAGACTGGCTAAATTCGATGGGCTGGAGTTTCGTAAGACTAATTAGACGATCAATGAGTTGCCTATACTCAAGAGCCAGCCTTTTACTGATATCGATACTTGAAGTTTTTGCAAGCTGTGTATTAGTCGCACTGAATAGTCGACTCTGAAGCAGTTTGGCCCGAATCAAGAAAGCTTTGAGAGATGGTCGAATTTTTTGAGGCACATAGCGAATAAAAAGCTGATGAAGCCTCATCCGCATGCTGCAAGCAAAATCAACCAACTTTACAAACGCCCAGAGGCGGAAGTGACTTGCATGTCGCTCGTCATCGATAAACTCAACCGCTTGTTCACGGGGCCAGTAAAACCAGACTTTAAGATTCTTTCGCAACGCAGCTTTAGCAAGTTTCAGGTGTTGACGATTTACCCAGCCGTAGACTATTTCAATAACTAATCCATCTACCTTAGCCTGAAGAGCATCACGCAAAAGTTGGTTACTAGGACTAAGTATGGGGGGCATCAATATAATGCGATGGCGATCACCACAGTCTGACAATCGGAGATCTTCAAAAATTCCGCATGCAGGTGAAGTGCACACTGCATAAAAATATTTTTTTTGATACATATTTACTCGCGAGGCTGTCGGCCATTCAATATATCGTCTATGTGGAGCGATACAGTCGTAGTTTCGATAATCTCTTCAAAGGTTATTGGGGCATCAGAACCGTTTGCAATAGCATCACCAAATTGACTTAGTTGCTCAAATTGTCCTTTGTCTACGGTTTCGGACTGCCAAAGCACTTCACCATCGCTTGCACGAATAAGCAGCTTGAAATCATCAACAATGTATGCTTCGCCATCGCAAAAAACTTCAATACGCTCTTTAGGTAGACCTTGTTTTGGTCCCATTGCCGTATAAACAAGGTTGCCCACGCTACCGTCTGCGTATTCAAGCAAAACACAAAAATTGTCTGTCCGTAGGTAAGGTAACGCGCCTGGATTAATGGCGCGCGCAGAAATACCTGTGACGTGGGCTCCGGCAAGCGAGCGAAATACGTCGTACATGTGGCAAGCCTCGCCAATGTTGCGGCCCCCACCCTGAGTACCATGTACCCAATGATCAGGTGATATATAGCCCCCATTCAAACGATAGTTAATCATGAGCGGTGAGCGGCGATTCTCTAACAGTTCTTTAAGCTTCATTATTGCTGGCGAAAAACGGCGATTGAAGCCAACCATAAGCAGAGGTTTTTCTTTCAACGACTCATAACAGTCAGCTAGGTTTTCTAGCTGTTCCCACGTAATTGCAATTGGTTTTTCGACGAACACATGCTTTCCCGCTTTTAAAGAACGAATTGCTTGATCAGCATGCTCATGATGTCGGGTTGAAATTACAATCAAATCAAAGTCTGGATCTTTTAGAATCTCTTCAAGGTCGGTACACAAAACTTCAACTTGGTTGTCTCTGGCGAAATTTCCTGAGCTCGTCGTATTTCGGCTAACAACCCCCTTTAAGAAGAAGCGGTCCTTGCGTTTGGACATCTGGGGTACCAGCATGGATGTGCCATAAGCCCCCGCGCCAACCAAAGCGTACCGCGCCGCCCGTTGCACGGCTTGACGGTGACCGCGAATAGAAATACGAGTTGCATCCTGTGGTTCCGAAAGCGATTGATCTTCATCAGAATAGTGAAGCAATACCGCGAGCGGAGTACTTCCTTGCGCCTTAGCCAACTCTTGATATCCCTCTGCAGCCTGTCGTACGTCGATTTCTCGCTCGATCAGCGGTAGCAGGTTAACCTTCCCTGAGGCAATCAACTCCATGTAAGCCTGCATATTGCGATTTAGGGTCCAGCGCACATAACCGTAGGGGTAGTCCTGCCCACCTTCTTCGTAGTTTGTATCATAACGGCCAGGGCCATAAGACGTGCTCATCCGTAAATCGATTTCTTTGCGATAAAAGACAGGCCGCTCCACATTTAATCCAATGTCCCCAACAATAATGACGATGCCCTTTGGACGAACTAAATCCATAGACAAATTGATTGGAGCGTTAGATTTTGTCGCCGCAGTAATAAACACATGATCCACACCTCGACCGCCAGTATGGTCGCGTACGATTTGCTTTAGTTTTTCAGAATCGCAAGTTCCTGCTTCCATACCCAATTCCACGGCTTTATTGACGCGTTGAGGATCAAGATCAAGTCCGATCACCTTGACTCCGTTTGCGCGTAGTAATTGAACAGTGATCTGCCCAATCAGCCCCAAACCGAGTACACAAGCAGATTCACCAAGACGAGGTTCAGCGCGCCGAACGCCCTGAAGGGCGATGGTTCCGACGGTTGTTGTTGCCGCTAGACGCAGGTCACAGCCCTTAGGTACCCTACAAACAAGATTGCGCGGGACACATACGTAGTCGGCATGATTGGCTTTTCCAGCACCGCCGCAAGCCACTAGATCCCCAACCGAAAAACCCTCTACACCCTCACCGACTGCAATTACCTCACCAGCTAATGAATACCCAACATTCCAACCCTGCTGATCCAATTCTGATTGGGGTAAACCATCTTTGAATGGTGGGGCCATGAATACATTAATATTTGAAAGTCGAATCGTCGATACGGATTTTGACCCTGCGTTTGCAATTACAAGGGTGACATACTTAGACTCACCTAGCTTAAAGATTAAACTATCCTCGAAGCTACCATGATCATAAATTCGACTTCCAAGCCATTGGGTTTGATTCTCATCTAATAATCCAATTGAAATTGAGCCCTCTATCACTTCACCCTTTAATTCAATGATTGGAATAGATCCAGGTTCAACAGGAATTCTCTGAGACATGGCTTGATATCCATATTCGGAATTATCTGTAACTAAATTAAGGCATTCTCTTTGGAGGTCAAAAATTGAGGCGGAGCAACGTTCCCATTTTAAATTCTCGCTTGACAAAACCCGCTTTGGTTCGACTTTCTTCTCCGGAGCTAAACTTTGAACCATATCACGCGCAATTATTTCAAGTTTGCGACGCGCCTTATTGGGATCGCGAACTGCCTTACCAAGCAAAGTCAACGCTGATCGTGAGTAAGAAATCGGTCCACTCCCTTCACCATCATCTTTAGGGCGCAAGCTAGCGATTTCCGTTCCAGTACTAATTAAAGAGTAATGGGTACGAACAAGAACTGAACCACTTTCCACCATTGGTCGAGGCATTCGAGCAATAACTGCCCCCTTACTATTTAATAAAATTTGTCGCATTTAAAATTTAATTGATTATTAATTTTCACTTATCTTTTTAAATCTCAGATCACTTTAAAAAATTTTCAATAGTTAAACTTATTCGGGATGCATTTAACTGGTCATGTAATGGAATTGGCCATTTTTGACTGTCCCTAATGCAATTATTTAAGTTTTTTAGTTCCTCAAAATGGCCTTTGTCTACCAATCCTTTCCAAGCGGGATTTTTTCCTCCATAGGTAGTAAGATTATGATAATCATCAAGAACTATCACTTTACCATTGACAAATAATTCCATTTTCTCTTTTGGGTACAGATTCGTACCATGAGATGTATACGTTAAAGAACACAATGATCCATCTGGATAGTTTAGTGTCGCTATAAAGTTATCCTGAGGACCTCCTAATTTCACATGACGGCCTATAGATTTTGCATACATAGAAATCGGAGAATCGCCAACCAAAAAATTAAATAAGTCATAAATATGGCAGGCTTCCCCTATATTTCTTCCACCTCCCTCTGGGCCATGAACCCAATGATCATCGGGTAAAAATCCAGCATTCATTCTGTAATTAATAATTAAGGGTGAGTCCCGATTAAACAATTCATTTTTTATTAGAGCAATTGCTTTTGAAAAGCGACGATTAAAACCGGTCATTAAAATAGGTTTTATGGATGCGTGTTCAAAAAAATTTTCAATAGCATCCAATTCTTCTTGAAAAATTGTAAGTGGCTTCTCTACAAATACATGTTTTCCAGCATTTAACGCCTCAAGAACCATACTGCCATGCAAATGATGCCGAGTAGAAATGATAATAAGATCAACTAAAGGGTCTTCAAGTAGATGTGAGTAGTCAGTCGTCACATAGGAGGATTGGTATGTATTTGCCAATGGTTTAATTTTGACACCTGTTCTACCCATAATTGCTCTGATTTGATATTGATTACGTAACTTTGCTAGATTAGGTAAAAGTGTTGATTGGGCAAATGCACCTGCTCCAGCAATTGCAACCTGTATAGCGCCAGCTCTTTTTAGGTTGTCGTTAAGTAAAATTTTCCGGGAAGGTTTTTCTTGTGAAATAGGAAAATGAAGGAGTGCTAAAAGTGGTTTCAGTTTAGGCTCTGCCAACTTTTTATAAGCTTGTGGCGCCTGATCGACAGGAAAAACTTCAGGTTTAATTATCTCAAGATTGACTTGTTTACTCTCCAGCATTCGGAGATAAGCGGCCATATTTCGATTTTCGGTCCATCGCACATAAGGGAGTGGATAATCGCTTCCCTCCTGTTCATAACTTAAATCATATCGCCCAGGACCATAAGAGGTGGACATAAAAAGGTCAATCTCTTTTTGGTAGAAATCCTCCCGCTTTAGATTTAATCCAACATCCCCAACAAGAACAATGCGACCTTTTTTGCGGCAGAGCTTCATGGCTTGATTAATAAGATTATGGTCTTGGGTTGCCGCTGTTATGATTACTCTATCTGCACCAATACCATTTGTGATTCTACTTATCTCAACTGGCAGGTCAACTTTGTTTGGGTTTAATCCATAATCAATTCCAGCAGTAATGGCAATATCTACTCGGCTCTGTTCTAGGTCAATTCCGATCACATAGCAACCATTCATCTTTAGCATCTGTGCAGTTAGCTGCCCTAAAGTGCCTAACCCAATCACAATGATAGTTTCGCCTAATTGTGGCTCAACACGTCGCACACCATGAAGCGCTATAGTTCCTAATGCCACTGTAGCGCCATGTTGCATGGACACATTCTTAGGAATTGGCGTCGCAAGATTGATGGGCACATTTATATATTCAGCATGATTAGCAATACCAGAGCCCACGCATGCAACACGATCTCCCACAAAAAAAGAGCTTTTTACATCTTTGCCAATCGCAATAATCTCTCCTGCCGCAGAGTAACCTGTCGCATGAAATTTTGATGAACGATCAGTAATTCGCTTAATCGTCTTATTTAAGCCATGATCATGAAGCATTTGCAAAGCATCTTGAATTTTTTCTGGATGCTTTAAAGCAGTTTTGAAAAGCGAATCGCTTGTCAAAGAAATGCTAGCCATCTCCGTACCGATACTAATACATGAATAATGTACTTTTACTAGAATATTTTTCGAATCAACTTGAGGGGCAGAAATATCCTCAACACGAACACTATTGCCTGCAATTAATACCTGCTTCAATTCCACATTCCTCTAGTATCGATAATGGCTTTACCGAAAAGCATCTCTCGATTAATCGTAGTAAAAGATTGGTGATTTACCAACAAAAGAATAAGATTTGCATTTTGAATTGCATACTCGACATCACATAACTGAATATTAGGAAATTTATTTAAAAATTCTGGTAGCTTGTTAATATGTGGCTCTACAGCAAAAATTTGAACTTTACATTCAGCAGCCAACTCTGTAGTTATTTCAAGAGCTGGACTTTCTCTTAGATCATCAATGTCTGGCTTAAACGAAAGACCTAAGCAAGCTACCTTAGTTTGCGAATTATTATTAATTGCTTCTTTAACTTTATTTATTACCCAACGTGGTTTTGCATTATTAACTTCGCGTGCCATACGAATTAAATTTGCTAAATTTGGTGCTGATTGAACTATAAACCATGGATCGACAGCAATACAGTGACCGCCAACTCCTGGGCCAGGACTTAAAATATTAACGCGGGGATGATGGTTTGCTAGTGATATTAAATCCCAAACATTTATTTTTAATTGATCACAAATTACAGAAAGCTCATTAGCAAAGGCAATATTAACGTCACGAAATGCATTTTCAGTCAACTTAACCATCTCGGCTGTTCGTGCATTAGTTGCCAAACACTTTCCATGTACAAAAATTTTATAAAATGCAATGGCCTCTTCAGTGCACTTATCTGTTATTCCGCCAATGACTCGGTCATTAGAAATAAGTTCTTTTATTACCTTGCCAGGTAAAACACGCTCAGGGCAATAAGCAATTCGAATATCAGAACTATCGCCTGACTTTCCAGGAAAGGAAAGGTCAGGCCGAAGTTTTGAAAGCCAATGGTCTAATTTTTCCGTAGCCCCAACCGGGGAGGTTGACTCTAAAATAATTAGATCACCTGCCTTTAAAACTGGTGCAATTTTTTTTGTGACATTCTCAATAAAACTTAAATCTGCTTGATATTCTTCTTTAAATGGAGTTGGTACCGCAATAATAAATACGTCAGCTGATTCAGGATCTAAAGTCGCTCGAAGTCTTTTTGCGAGAACTGTTTGATTAACTAAAATATCCAGATCGGGCTCTATTATATGAATTTTTCCTTCATTTAAACTATTAACAATTTCGGAACTGATGTCTACACCAATAACATCAATATTTTGATTTGCGATAATTGCTGCAGTGGGTAATCCAATATAACCTAAGCCAATCACTGAAACCCGAGAAATCTGCTTTTTCATTACTTTAATTCAGATAATAATTGCTTACAAATTCGTTGGGCTGCTTTCCCATCACCATATGGATTGTGAGCTATTGACATAGCACTGTAGCGAGATTGATTATCGAGTAAGTTATTTACCTGACTAACAATTTGATGCGTATCAGTACCTACTAGTTTTACTGTACCTACTTCAATAGCTTCCGGTCTCTCAGTGGTATTTCTCATAACCAAGACCGGCTTTCCAAGAGAGGGGGCCTCTTCCTGAATTCCGCCAGAATCAGTAAGAACCAAATAAGATTTTTGCATTAAATAAACAAAGGGTATGTAGTCAAGTGGTTCTATTAAATGAATATTTATGTTGTTCCCCAATATCTTATGAACTGGATCTTTTACATTGGGATTTAAATGAACTGGATAAACAATCTGAATATCATCTCTTATTGCAAGCTGGCTAAGGGCAGCACAAATTTTTTCAAATCCTTCTCTAAAATTTTCCCTTCGATGACCGGTTACAAGAATTATCTTTTTAGTACTATTTAAAAAACTAAATTGAAGATCTAAATTTTTAGTAAGATTCGTATTATTCTTTAATTTTTTTACTACCATTAATAGAGCGTCAACTACTGTGTTTCCTGTTACATGAATATTAGTCGCTGGAATCCCCTCTTTTATCAGATTATTTTTTGAAATTTCAGTAGGGGCAAAATGATATTTTGCTAATGAACCTGTTAAACGTCGATTAATTTCCTCAGGCCAGGGAGAATAAATATTGCCAGTCCTTAATCCTGCCTCAACATGTGCCACAGGTTTTTTTTGATAGTAAGCAGCAATGCTTGCAGCAAGAGTGGTTGACGTGTCGCCATGAACAATAATCAAGTCGGGGGACTCTTTTTTTATCAAAGGCTCTAAACCTTGAAGCACGCTTGCGGTAACCTGGGTTAGGCTCTGATTTGGTCTCATGATTTCTAAATCATAATCTGCAACGATATCAAACATTCTTAAGACCTGATCGAGCATTTCACGCTGTTGCCCAGTAATACATATACGAATTTCTACATCTTTTGAATTACGTAATTCCAAAATCACTGGTGCAAGTTTAATTGCTTCAGGACGAGTACCAAACACAAAGAAAAACTTTAATTTACTTGTAATCACAATTAAGGTTATTAAATTTTTTTAAATAAAGCCGCAATTATTAAAGAAATAGTCCCGCGCCATGTTTGTCGATAAAGACCTGCCACTTCAAATAATCTTAATCTGTCCTTAAAATTTGATATTCTTAATTTCTGAAATAAATCTAATACTTCTATGCTGTTATCAGTCATGATATTTTTTATTTTATTTAAAGCTGTTAAATTTAGATTATTCATTTCTTTAAATTTTCCGTTTATGACCATCAAAATCCGATCTACTTTAGCCGGAAATGATTGATTTCCACCGCTTAATGAATTTTTATGTTGCCTATACTGCACAAAAACAGCTGGGTCGAAATAAACAGTACCGCCCGTGCTGGTGACCAACTGGTAAAGAAACCAATCGTGAGATGTATGCGGCATTGCGCCTATATCATTTAGTAAGGATTTTACTTCTTGATTAAATATCATGGTATTTCCACCAGCAACACACTGTATAAGTGCATTTCGAAAAGTTAATGGAAAAACAAAATGAGGGGAAGATCCAATTGGGTTGTTATTTTCATCAATATAACTAGTCCGTCCACAATAAAGTCGAGGTTTAGTTTTTTCCCTTTTATCTAATTGAACCTGTGAAAGTTTGCTAATGGCTGAGGAGATTTTATTTGGAAGCCAAATATCATCTTGATCGCAAAAAGCATAGTACTCTGCTCGAATACTAGGATCGCAGGCCATTCTTAAAAAATTCATACAAAAGCCCTGCTCTGGTCCATTGGATATAATCATTTTACCATTTGGCCATTTGACTTGATATTCCCTTAAGATTGGTATCGTTTTGTCGGTTGAACCATCATCACTCACATATAAGACCCAATTCTTATGGGTCTGGATCTCCAAGGAATTGATCTGCTCAGCTAAAAATCTCTCACCGTTTTTCGTACCCATGAGGATCGCCACGAGCGGCTCGGTAAATGGTAAAGAGTTATTCATTTTTTAATCAAAACGATTGGCGCTTGAGAAAAGCTGATATTTAATATATTTAAATATCACCTAAATATTTACATAAACTTAAATGAATTAAGTTGGTATTGTACAAAAAACTACATATAAAAATTAACTTTATACCCACACTCGCCGGTGCCTCGTGGGGGCTGTCTATACCCGTAAAGTTTGGCAACTGACCGCGCCGCGCCTTGGCGATCACAATCAAACCCGCGTCGACCTTCAGTCGCGAAACCTCGACCGCACGGCGGATATTTTCAGATCAATCCGCATCCGAAAATCCCAAGTCACGGTTCAGGCCATGACGAACGTTGTCCCCGTCAAGCAAATACGTATGCCGCCCAAGCGCGGCAAGCCGCTACTCGAGAAGATTGGCCAAGGTAGTCTTTCCGGCGCCGGAGAGTCCGGCGAACCAGGTACACATCGCTTTATGGTCTTTCAAAGACTCCCGTACCGATTGATTCACCGCGTGATCCTGCCAAACAACTTTGGAGCACTTATTCAAAAAATGCTTTCAAATTAATAACAACTGACTATCGAGCACGCTAATGCCGTTAGCAGTCTATGTTAACTTCCAAGACTCAATATTCAAAGCCAACGCAAGCAGTACCTACTTACTCGAACAACTTTTTTTAAGATGGGCTTAACTGTAGGCTAGAGTGCTGCAGTAAAGGAAATTACTTGATCGATAAGATCTCTTAGTTATGCAACATTTTATAAATCAAATAAGAGGATCTCAAATCCTAAACATCTAAGAATATATCACCGTCAACTACCTTCAGGGTACCACCACGCACACCTAACAAAGTAATATTGCTATTAGTTAAGTCGCTCGCTGAAAATGCTGCAGCATCATCAAAATCAACCAATTTGATATCTTCGCCGCCCGACAACGTCTTACCCATCTTAATGTTGAATGTACAGTTAGAAAAATTCACTTCATCAAAATCACCAATACCGATTAAATCTTTTGCACTAGTAAGCAAATCAAAATTAAATTGCGTATTTGAAAAAGTCAGAGTTGCGGATTCGTTATCGTCTTTATCAGCCTCAAATCGAAGAGTACCAGTTCCAGTGGTGATCGTTTCCCTGGATTGGCCCGTTAGTGGCCTATTGTCTGCCTGAGAAGTTTTGCTAATTGTAAGGACGTCGCCTATTAGGATTTGTGCATTGTTAAATGAAATCGAGAAACTACTATCGTCTCCGTTTATATCAGTATAAAAATTAGGGGTTTCTGTATCACTACTATAAATTTCAATATCGCCAGAGAACATGTCCCTAGCCCGGATGGTTCCATCGCCTATTAAGCGTGATTGATTTCCAAAAGAGACCACTTGGGCATTAATCTCTGCATCGCCATTGAGATATGTTGTGGATCGATTTGAAGTACTAGTGTTACTCCAATGACCAGCATGAAACCCATAAGCATTAATGATACCGCCATCATTTGACAGGAAATATTTTGTACTTGAGACAGGATTAGACTCATTTTCAGCCAATCTGATGTAGCCACCAACATCCAATATGCTATTGTCATCTAGTGTTAATACAGCTCGATTTCCGCCTCCGCCTAAGTTGAGGGTTGCAGCAGAAGAATTTATATAGAAAGTATCAATACTCTGAGCCATTGGCCCCGCAGAAGACTCATCAAAGCTATCAAAATCCATTTGGAATACCTGCATCCGACTGCCAATCAGATTAACTTCACCGTTCCCACCGGCATCCTCCCAGGGTGTTCCTCCAATGTTTACAAAGCCAAAATAATTAGAATTCCAATCCCCCCCGGAATTAATCCCTGCTGACAAATAGTTTGATGGCTCAAGGGCATTGTCACCCCATGAAGAGTCTTTCCAATCATTTAATTCGCCATCCGGGCTGTAAATTGCCCCACCGGCCAAGACGCTCACAACCGAATTTGTCAGCTCCAATTGACCAACGGCCTTGGTGCTAGCAACGCCGACAGAAATACCTGCATGCGGACCATACATCGAATAATAAGAGTTACTGAGCTTTACGACTCCACTGGATAATTCATTGGTAGTACTGTTTCCATCGCCCCACTCTCCACCAATATTTAAATAGCTCCCAGACCAGGCATATTGGTATGTAGCGGGGTCGATCTTACCGCTATTAATAGCGCTAGCATCTCTCTGTGAACTTTGAGATACAAAAGAATTATTAATCGATAAAGACCCAACACCCCAATTCCAACCCACATTCACGTTTGAAGATGTACCGAAAAGGGAGATATCAGAATTATTGACAACCATACTAGACACCTTGGTTGTTCTTACTCCATCGCCAAGGCCAACCTGGATTGAATTGTCTCCTAGATCTTTTTCATCACCAGAATCGTCAAATCGAGGGTCACTGGTACTGTAGCTAGCTTGCAAATTAAGCGAGCTATTCGTAATAACTGCACTAGCCTGACCGCCCGTTTCACCAATGGTGAACGTATTAGTAAGACCAAGCATATTTATGTCACTGTTGGTAATTCTTACGCTACCAGTAGCACCCGTAGAGCCAGCAATAAAAAGGCCCATGAGTGCACCATGATTAATTATTTGGTCTGCAGATGCGCCGTATTCTGCACCATCACCCCTAACATAATTAATTGTGGAATCTTGAATCGCAATTGAGCCGCTGGCTCGAGGTCCAAAACCAACCAGGGTGACCCCGAGTGTTTCCTCTGCAATACTCGGGTTGTCTATACCGGCTCCCAATAAATCAAGAATATAACTAGACAGAAGACTACCCGCCATATCAATCGTTGAATTGCGGATGGTCAAGCTGCCTGCAGAAGATGTACCAAATCCTACAGACATTCCAGATCCAAGCAGCTTGAAGCTGCTCAGTAGCGCATCGGTATTTTCAGTAACTTCATTTGGCAAGTCGGTGCTCCGTGACCCAATCACCAACCTTCTGTCGTTTACGTCTTCAATTCCAGTTAATGCAGCTTTAGTATCAATCGTAAGACTGGCTCCTCTTCCCTTGACATCGATCGATAGCATTTCATAAAAACTATTGCCAGGAAGCTGGGTAGCATCCTTTGCCAATAAGGATTGGTTAGCCTTATCAACCAATAAGACTGAAGTACCAATGAACCCATCACCATCAATATCTAAATCAAATTGTTTTTCGAACTTATAAAAATTAGGGGTTCCTACTTGACTGTCGCCAATAAATGCATCTTTTAATAACTGCTTTTCTTTAACGGGAGTTAGTCGAATTTCTCCATTAACAATCCTTACATTAAAGTTTTGCTCAAACAA
>JACCED011199946.1_pt1 | contig 20147 bp, 16 predicted proteins | sample 7455021 | NCBI WGS metagenome assembly JACCED01 (sample SAMN15323456, study PRJNA562643) | freshwater metagenome | isolation source: river surface water | place: USA:Blue River Watershed | collected 2017-08-19
GAAAACCTGACGGTATTAAGCAAGAACATTTCTGAATCCAAAGTGGTATCTGAGGTAAGTGAAAAAAGACTGAAGCATTGAAGTCGCGCCGCTTTTTGTTGCTGGTTGCCATACCCGCGTTGCTGGGGGTTGTCGGGTTGGTGATTTATCTATCTGGCGGCCGTTATGCAACGACGGAAAACGCCTATACCAAAGCCGATGTCATCAATATTCGCCCGCGTGTTGCCGGGGCGGTGGAACAGCGTTTGGTAGCGGAAAATGACCATGTCAAAGCGGGTCAACTGTTATTGGTGTTGGATCGCAAACCCTACGAAGTGGCATTGGCGAAAGCCGAAGCAAAATTGGGTGAGGTACGTACTACTCTGGCAGCTCTACACGCGAGTTACCGCGAGAAGCAATCCGAGTTGCAGCTGGCCATGGCCAATCGCGATTACGCCGTAAAAGAACAACAACGCCAGGCCAATCTGGCAGAGCGCAAACTGGTGGCAAAAGCAACATACGATGAAGTGAGCCACACCCGTCGTATCAATGGCCAACAAGTTGTTACTATTCAGCAGGATCTTAAACGCATCGCTGAGTCACTTGGCGGTGATGCAGGTTTGCCTATCGAGCAACACCCCAGTTATTTGGCGGCTAAAGCGGAAGTAGAGCAGGCGCAGTTGAATCTGGAATACACCCAAATCACCGCGCCTAAAGACGGCATAGTTACCAAACCACCAGAGGCAGGTGAGTTTTTGGCGGTGGGTAGTGCGGTTATGTCACTGGTAGCGAGCGATAACCTCTGGGTAGAAGCGAATTTCATTGAGACTGACTTAACCCATGTGCGTGTCGGGCAAAGCGTCAACGTAAAGGTGGATACCTATCCCGATGTAGTCTGGGAAGGAGAGGTACAAAGTATCAGCCCGGCAACCGGCGCCGAGTTCTCGGTAATCCCGGCGCAGAATGCCACGGGTAACTGGGTGAAGATCGCGCAGCGGGTGCCGGTTCGCATCAGTATTAAGCCCAACAAAGCTGCTCCACGTTTGCAAGCGGGTCTGAGTACAGGTATTGAAATCGATACCGGCTACAAACGCTCATTGCTCGGGTTTTCCATCTAATTTTTTGTGTTGAATTTTTCGCATGGGAGAGCTGTTGTGGCCCAGGTAGCGAGTGATGCTTTACCCAATGTTCCCGAAGCAAATGTATCCCTAACCAGCGTGTCGGCTGGCAAGCGAGGGTTAATTACGGCGTCAGTAATGCTGGCGACTATTATCCAGGCGCTGGATACTACTATCGCCAATGTTGCTTTGCCCCATATGCAGGGCAGTATGTCGGCCACCCAGGATCAGATTTCCTGGGTGTTGACATCCTATATAGTCGCGGCGGCGATTTTCCTGCCGCTCACCGGTTTTTTGTCTGATCGCTTTGGTCGCAAGCGTTTAATGCTCTGGTCTATCGCAGGCTTCACCATCACCTCCATGCTTTGTGGTGCGGCACAAAACCTGCCGCAAGTGGTGATTTTCCGCTTATTGCAGGGAATCTGCGGCGCGGCGTTGGTACCTTTATCCCAATCGATTTTGCTGGATACCTACCCCAAAGAAAAACACAGTCAGGCGATGGCGGTTTGGGGTATGGGCGTAGTACTTGGCCCTATCCTTGGTCCGACACTGGGTGGCCTGTTGACTGAGCATTACAGTTGGCGCTGGGTGTTTTACATCAACGTTCCCCTTGGCGTATTGGCGTTTTTAGGGGTAATGGCGACAGTGAAAGAAACAGCGATTAATACCAAACGTCATTTCGATTTGCTGGGCTTTGCGTTTCTCAGTTTAGGTATTGGCGCCCTGCAAATGATGCTCGACCGGGGCGAGAGCCAGAACTGGTTTAACAGCTCGGAAATCGTTATTGAAAGTATTTTGATGGGGTTGGGCTTCTATTGGTTTATCAGTCATATCTTTACTTATAAGCAGCCATTCATTGAGCCGGCGATTTTTAGGGATCGTAACTTTTCCATCGGTCTGATCTTTATGTTTGTGGTGGGTATTATCCTGCTTGCCACTATGGCGCTATTGCCGCCGTTCCTGCAAAACCTGCTGGGTTATCCTGTGGTAGATGTGGGTTTGGTAATGGCGCCGCGCGGCATGGGGGTCATGTTCTCCATGATGATTGTAGGCAAAATCGCCGGCAAAATTGATCCGCGCGTGCAGGTGGGTTTCGGCTTGATCCTCACAGTGATTTCGCTGTGGGAAATGACCTTGTTTAATACCAATATTACGGGTTGGGATATTGTGCGCACCAGTGTGGTCCAGGGCGTTGGCCTGGGCTTTATCTTCGTGCCTCTGTCCGCAATTGCCTTTGCCAGCCTGGAAGGGCGTTTCCGCAATGAGGGAACCGCCTTGTTTAGTTTGACCCGCAATATCGGCAGTAGTATTGGTATATCGGTAGTAATGGCAGAGTTGCAACAGAATATTCAACGCAATCACGCTGCCTTTGCGGACTACATTACGCCTTACAATCAGGCATTGGCGAAAGTGGGTGAGACTGGCCATTGGGATATCGCGACTACGACCGGTCTGGTTTCTATCAATAACGAAGTGCAACGCCAAGCCGCGACGCTCGCTTACCTGCAGGACTTCCAGCTGATGATGTGGGTGACTATCGCGGCGCTGCCACTGTTACTGTTATTGCGCAGACCCAAGCCGGGTGGTGCGCCGGTGAATGTGGCTGCAGACTAGTTTGCTAATAACACAATCGACTAATGCCGGTGTATGAAAATCAGCCATGCGGGGCGAGAATAGGGGAAACTTGTGTTATCCTGCGCGCCCTTTGCCGGGTACGTTTGTCCTTGTCCCGCATGTATTTTGAGAGATGTCCAAGAGAGAGTTATGGCTGCCAAACCCGTTTATAAAGTGATATTCCTGAACCAGGGCCAGGTTTACGAAGTCTTTTGCTCCGCGATTTACCAAAGCGAGATGTACGGTTTTATTGAGATTGAAGAGTTTGTGTTCGGTGAGCGCACTCAGGTGTTGATTGATCCTGCCGAGGAAAAACTCAAAAACGAATTTGCCGGTGTTAAGCGTTCTTATATTCCGATGCATTCAATTGTCCGTATCGATGAAGTGGAAAAAGAAGGCCCGGTGAAAATCACCGAGATCAAAGGCGGCAGCGATAAAATCGCCCAATTCCCCTATGGGACTTTTATTCCTAATCCCAAGCCGATTGAATAATTGAAATTGGCATAATCTCGAAGGGGGGAGAATAGTATTTGATTTAAAACCGTATGAGGCATGGATGCCGATTCGAGCCTACAGCGAGGTATTCACGGCGTGTTTTAAATTGAATACTGCTCTTCACCTTACCTCTCCCGCATTTAGTTACTAAACTTGCTTTATCGTTTTACGAGCAAGTGCTATGAAAGAAAATCTCTACCTCGCTATAGACCAGGGTGGACAAAGCTCCCGTGTGGGGGTGTACTCCAAATCCGGTGAATTAATTTGCCAATTCTCAGCGCCTTGTGCGACCAGCCATTACCAGCCTGAAAATTCCCCCTATCCTTATATCGAACAAGACGGCAATGAAATTTTGTTGGGCATTCGCCAATGCCTGGATAAGGTTCTCGATCACCTGGGTGAAAGAGTCTGCAATATCAACGCGGCCAGTTTTGCAGGGCAGGGCTCATCACTTTTATGTTGGAATTCAAAAACCGGTGACCCACTCACACCGGTATTAAGCTGGCAGGATATTCGCGGCGAACCCTACCTGAAACAAATCCCCCTAACACACCAGCAAGCGCAAAGTACTACGGGCTTGCGCATGTCGCCGCATTATGGCGCCAGCAAAATTCGTTGGTGTCTGGATAATTGCGACCGCGTTAAACAAGCGCTGGATCAACAGTCGCTGGCGATAGGACCTATAGTCAGTTTTATTTTCTGGCATTTACTCGATCAGAAGAATCATGTCGATCCCGGCCATGCACAGCGGACCTTATTGTGGAATTTACATCGCAACGAGTGGGATGAGCGTTTGCTTGAATTGTTTCAAATTCCAAAATCCGTTTTGCCTGAGTGCCGATTTCACAACAGTCATTTTGGTAATCTGAAAATGGGTCACCATGTAATTCCGTTTTTCGCCAGCGCACGCGATCAAGGCGCTTCACTATTTGCGGTGGGACTGCCGGATGTTTCAACTTGTTATGTGAATATGGGTACAGGTGCATTTATTCAACGCATCAGTAATATTTTGCATGCACCAGATGGCTTATTGGTTAGCCCGCTATGGATTCCGCAACACACTTACGGTGAAGCTGAAAATATTAATGCATCATCGCCGTGTTACTTAAATGAGTTGGCGGATAAGCCTTGGTATGCATGGGAAGCAACTGTAAATGGTGCCGCTTCTGCGATGACTTTTATTCAGGAGCAAACAAATCTGGAAATTACGCCTGCGCAGATGGAGGCTGCACTTCAGCTAAATCCCCAACGCGAAGTGTATTTTTTAAATGCGATAGGTGGATTAAGCGCGCCCTATTGGCGAACGGATCTGCTCTCGCGGTTTGCAGAGGGTTTGTCGGCGCAAGAAAAAATCCTTGCCTGGATTGAATCGGTCATTTTTCAGATCGCAGTGAATATCAAGTTAATGAAAACGTCGGGCGAGATTAGTTCTATCCGTATCAGCGGCGGGTTTAGTAAGTCCAATGCAATCTGCCAGAAGCTCTCGGATATCAGCGAGTTAGAGGTTTGTCGCAGTGATAATGCTGATGCTACCTTGCAAGGTGCGGCCTGTATGGCGACGGGCTTATCACCCGATTGGCAGCCGCACTTTCAATCAGAGGTTTTTTGTCCGCAAGAAAATGCCGATTTAAGTAATCGTTTTCACGCGTGGCAAAATGCCATGCAAAAATGGCTAACCCCGTAGGGGCGCAATTTATTGCGTCCAACCATCAGTCCAAAAATATTTAAATAGTTAAACATAAAACAAAAAGGGCGCAATCAATGGCGCCCCTACGACATCTTACTCGGCTAAAGTACCATCACGATAATCCTGAATGGCTTGTTCAATTTCCTCGGTGCTGTTCATCACAAAAGGCCCGTATTGCACAATTGGTTCTTTGATGGGTTTGCCCGAGATCACTAAAAAACGTGCTTCAGTGTCTAATGCCTGCACACTTAATTGATCGCCTTTACTGAGTAAACCGGTATTACCTTTGGTGAGTTTGCGCTTGTCTTCACCTATCGCGATTTCACCTTCATACACATATAGAAATGTATTGTGATCTTCCGGTAGGGCATGGTGGAACTCATTGCCCGCGGGTAAATGTACATCCCAATAAATGGCCTCAGTAGTGAGACCCTGTATGGGGCCGCTAACAACTTTTCCACCCACAAATGCCGTATTCGCAATTACTTTGATACAGCCACCATTAGGTAAATCGGCTACCGGAATTTCTGCTGATGGGATATCTCGGTAGTGTGCTGGTTTCATTTTTTCGGCGGCGGGCAAATTTAGCCACAATTGAAATCCACGCATTAATCCATGTTCCTGTTGTGGCATTTCCGAGTGAATGATTCCGCGCCCTGCAGTCATCCATTGCACATCGCCATCACGCAAGTGACCTTTGTTGCCCATATGATCTTCATGCAACATATGACCTTGCAACATATAGGTCACAGTTTCAAAACCGCGATGGGGGTGAGCAGGAAAACCGGCGATGTAATCATCGGCGCTACTGCTGCCGAACTCATCGAGCATTAAAAATGGATCAAAACGTGAATAAGGATTTTGACCCAGGGTACGTTTGATGCGAACACCAGCACCGTCGCTGGTCTCGCGGCCTTGTACGATTTGCTGTAGCTGGCGTTGCATAATTTTTCTCCGAAAATTGTTGCGTCGTTTGTTTGCGTCTCGTCCAGGTTCACTCTTGGAAGTTGCGGCTGCTTAAGCCGCAACTTCCTGAGCAATTTCAGTTTTTGCTGCGGCAAAAGCCTGATCTTTTTGGCCCATATTCAAACCTTCAGCGTAAATAATGTGTACATCTTTCAAACCCACGAAACCTAAAAAGTTTTTCAGGAATTGGCTTTGGGTATCGCTAGGTTGCCCCTTGTGCACACCACCGCGAGTTGCAATTACATATACCGGTTTATCGTTTAATAAACCTACGGGGCCAGTTTCGGTGTATTTAAATGTGACGCCGGCACGCGCTATATGATCGAAGTAGGCTTTGAGTGTGGAAGGTACACCAAAGTTATACAGAGGAACACCAATCACTATCGCGTCCGCCGCTTGAATTTCCGCGATGATATTATCCGAGTAATCCAGGACTGCTTGTTGCTCGGCGGTACGTCCTTCGGCCGGGCTGAATAATGCTTGCACACGTGCCGCATCCAAATGAGGAACTTCTTCCTTAGCGAAGTCGCGGACGGTGACTTCGCCGGTTGGGTTTACGGCTTTCCAACGTTGCACAAACTCGTTGGCCAGCGTAGTGGAGTTACCGTTTTCGCCGAACAGACTGCTATTGATTTGTAAAAGCTTAGCCATGATCAAATCCTCTTGGTTAGGTGGCGTGATTGCCATGTGCTCATTAAATGATTTGACGAATGAATGATAAATACGGATATTTAGCGGTATATGATCTAATAATTGAATTGATCACCAATAATGAGGGTGGATATGCCAGATTCTGGTCCTGTGGCGGTTACCGCCATCAGCGAAAACAAGGTGACTCTAGAGCAGTGGCGCGCATTGCTGGCAGTGATCGATGCTGGCGGCTATGCCAAGGCTGCTGAGCTGCTCAACAAAAGCCAGTCAGCAGTTTCCTACTCGATTTCGCAATTGGAGTCCGCGCTGGGCGTAAAAGTGTTCCAGTTACAGGGGCGCAAAGCGGTTCCTTCGCCTGCCGGTGAGTTGCTGTATCGCCGCGCACGCCAATTGCTGGAGCAAGCGGAGCGACTGGAAAAGTCTGCGGGCTGTTTGTCGATTAAAGTGGAGCCTCTGATAAAAATCGCGGCTGATTTGATTATTCCCCCCATTCGCGTTCTGCAATGCCTGGAGATATTTGCCAAGGACTTTCCGGACACCCGGGTTGAGATTTTTGAGTCTGTGTTGAGCGGCACTGAGGATGCGTTACTGCAACGCCATGTTGACTTGGCAATCGGGGGTCGTGTTCCGACCGGCTTTATGGGCGAAAAGTTGGTAACCGTGACTATGCATGGCGTATCCAGTCCTGATCATCCGTTACAACAATTGGGGCGTGCAATTAACTACGAGGACATGCGTCAGCATCGTCAGATCATTGTGCGCGATTCAGGGCAGTATCGCCGTCGGACAGAAGGTTGGCAGGAGGCGGATCAGCGTTGGACCGTCAGCCATATCAAGACGTCGTTGGATGCGATTCGTATGGGGCTCGGATATGCCTGGTTACCCGATGCGTACACACATGAAGATATTTTGGCTGGGCGTCTGAAATATCTACCCGTCGAAGTGGGAGCTGTACGTGAGGTGCCGACTTATCTCACCTTTGCCGATAATGAGTTTTCCGGGCCAGCAACGCGGCGTTTGGCGGAGGTGTTGAAAGAAAACTTACCAAAGATGTGTGGTTATTCGATATAACCGGCAAGCAAAAAAAATCGGCCCGACGGCCGATTTTTTTGAGTTGTTTTTCACTTAAGCTTTAAGGTCAACCCAAATGGGGCAGTGATCTGAAGGTTTCTCCATACCGCGAATCTCGTAATCGATACCGGTATCCGCACATTTATCCAGTAGGCTTTGCGTCATTAAAATCAAATCAATACGCAGGCCGCGTTTAGGTGTATCTTCAAAGCCGCCGCTGCGATAGTCAAACCAACTAAACAAATCACTGACGGTCGGATTTTTTTCGCGGAAGCTGTCTTTTAGGCCCCAAGATAATAGATCATTTAGCCACTCGCGTTCTTCCGGTAAAAAGCTGCATTTACCAGTCCGTAGCCAACGCTTGCGGTTTTCGTCACCGATACCAATGTCGATATCCTGGTGGGAAATATTCATATCGCCCATCACAATAATTTGCTTGTCAGGTGTGTGCTCGCCTCTTAAATAGCTGTTCAGGTCTGCGTAGAATTTGCGCTTTGCAGGAAACTTTACCGCGTGATCTCGGCTTTCACCTTGAGGGAAATATCCATTTAATACTGTGATTTCCCCTAGTGGAGTATCGAAAACACCACCGATAAAACGACGCTGTGCATCTTCAGCATCGCCGGGAAAACCTTTAATGACTTTTTTAAACGGATAACGTGATAAAAGCGCAACGCCATAGTGAGTTTTCTGGCCGAAATATTCAACTTCGTAACCGAGTGCTTTAATCGTTTCCAAGGGGAAGTCAGGGTCGTTCACTTTAGTTTCTTGCAGGCCAATAAAATCCGGGCGATGTTTTTCGACAACTTCTTCCAGTTGATGCATGCGAGTGCGAACACTATTTACGTTAAACGAAACTGCAATCATGGTTGGGCCTTCTTCTGGTAAAAAAACACCCGAACATTGCTGCTCGGGTGTTTTGGTTAAAGCAATATAGAGATGTTACTGTTTCGCCACTTTGGAGTCAGGCTGCTTAATTTGGTCGATAAAATCTGCCAGTATGTGGCCTGCCTCCATCAGGTAAGGATCTTCCTTTGGTTTAATTTCTTTGTCCGCTTCTTTGGGTGGAGCATCCTCGTCTTCATCGCCACCATTGGCAGCCTTGAGCGCAGCGTAATCTGCATAAGGCTTTTCTCCTTTGGCAACGCGGCGCTGATTTTCGTTATCCAGCGTGCGCTTTTCCATCGTTTTTTGCTCTGCCTGACGGGTTGCCAAACGTAACGAAACCACTTTTTTGTCTGCAGCTTCTTTAAACATTTCGCTTTGCTTGTTCAGAAAAATGAATTCCGGGTCCTTCGCCATGCGTTCCTGATGTTCGGTTTCAATTTTTGGCAAAAACTTGTTGATACTGTAATAATTCTGATGTGGAGCAGGGTGAATACGATCCCATGGCAACGCATTGTCGTAGCTGCTTTCACCAATTTCACTTGGGTCTAGTAAACTGGGCAACTGCACATCTGGAATTACACCGCGGTGCTGAGTGCTATCGCCGGAAATGCGGTAGAACTTGGCTTCGGTGATTTTCAGGCGGCCATGTTTTAAATCTACCAGATTTTGTACAGAGCCTTTGCCGAAAGTGGTTGATCCAATGACGATTCCACGGCCGTAATCTTGGATTGCGCCAGCAAAAATTTCTGATGCAGAAGCGCTTAAACGATTAATCAAAACAGCAATTGGAGCGCGATATGCCGCTGGCTGATAAGCGCGGTAATTGCGTGAAATAGTGTCGTCACTTTGACGAATTTGCACCACAGGACCTGGATCTACAAACAAGTCTGTCAGCATGGCTGCTTCTGGTAAGGAACCGCCGCCGTTATCGCGCAAATCGATAATTACACCATCCACTTTTTCTTTGTTTAAGTCGTTAAGCAGGTTGAGTACATCGCGCGTAGTGCTTTTGTAGTTCGGGTCACCTTTTTGATAGGCCTCAAAGTTCATGTAGAAAGTCGGAATGTCAATGACGCCAAGTTTATAGGTTTTTTCGCCATCTTTGACTTCGAATACTGCTTTCTTGGCCGCTTGATCTTCCAGTTTCACAGTTTCACGTTTGATGGTAATTGTTTTATTGGCGGTGGCGGTTGGGTCAGACGGAATGACCTCCAAGCGTACAAGTGTGCCTTTCGGACCGCGAATTAGTTTCACTACTTCGTCCAGTCTCCAGCCAACGACATCAACAAACTCCCCATTAGCGCCCTGAGCAATAGAAATAATTTTGTCATTGGGTTTTAATTGACCTTGTTTTTGCGCGGGGCCACCGACCACAAGGCTACTAACCTTGGTGTAATCCTCATCACTTTGCAGTACAGCGCCAATCCCTTGTAATTCCAGCGACATGCTGATGTCAAAGTTTTCCGCATTTTCCGGTGATAGATAATTGGTGTGCGGATCATAGAGCATGGTGAGTGAATTCATCATCACACTAAATGCTTCTTCTGATGTTTGCTGTTTCAATCGGCGCAGTTGATTGGCATAACGTTTACGTAGCGTGGTTTTACTTTCGTCCAGCTTTTTTCCGGACAACATAGAGTTTAATAAATTGGATTTGAGGTACTGCTGCCACAGTTTATCGGCTTCTACCTGATTGGTTGGCCAGCTGGCCTTTTCCCGATCCAGTTGAATGCTTTCTTCTACGTCGAAGTCAAAAGTGGTTTTGGGGTCGCCAAGATCTTTAACCACTTTTTCAAGCCGTTGGATCATGCGCTCATTAAAACGATTGTAAATTGCAAAGCTATTGTCGAGCTTGCCCTTTTTATAATCGTCATCAAAGCTTTTGCGAAACTTTTCAAATTCTGCAATATCGCTTTGCAAGAAAAAGTTTCGCGCGCTATCCAATGATTTCAGGTATTCATCAAAGTAGCGGGATGACAATGCATCGTTAAATTCTTGATCGCGGTAGTGTTCACTATCCAGCTTTTGAACCAGATCAATGGCGGCTTTACTTTGCTCGTCACTGGGTTTCAGTATCTCAATTTTGTCGGCGAAGCTCAGTGATGACAGACTGAGTAGGAGACTAAACAGCGTGAGCTTAAACGGTCTAACAACAGCAGTTTGCATATGGGGATTTCTCAATAGGTCAGGCGCTTCCAGACGATATGCTGGACGAAACACTGCTTACTATAGCGGAATTCAGCACTAAAGGCAGGCGCCAAGCCACTGTTTATGGCGGCGATTGGCGTCCAGTATCCAGTTAAGATGCACATTTAATGAAAAAGTTGCGTTCTGGATATTACTGCGCGGCTTCGGCGATGGGTTCGCTCACTGATTTGGGGGATTCTCCCATCAAATCCAGCCAGAGTTCTTTTCGATCTAGCGGCGTCGCTTTGGGGAGGTAAGGATTGGCAATACGAATAGCGTGGCGGTGTTTGAGGTCCGCTTTACCCAGTGCTTCTTTTACTTCCGGGCTGTTGTAAAAGTAACGATCAAAGGCGCCGTCTTTAATCGCAGATTCAAGACCAAATTCTATGTCTTTAGCAAGTTCGGGGTCTTTAGGGCTTACAAAAAAGTAGGTCGGTAATGGGTAAATGAGCACCAGGTTTTTCTCTACGGTCAATTTTAAATCGGGGAAGGCCGAGAGTTCTGTCCAGACTTCATTAGCACCGCGTGGAAACGCATCAAAACGGCCTCCGTCCAACATGTGGTAAAGGCTTGGCTTTTTAGTGGCTTTGACTACTTGTAGACCTGCGCCCTCCAAAATAGAAGCATCTTGCCAACTTCGGCCCTGGCCAAATTTGATTTTTTTCAAGTCGTCGAATGTTTTGACTTGGTCAAAGCGCGCCTGATCTCCCTGGCGGATAAAAAATAGACGGTGGTTCATCAAACCGCGGTATGCATCTATGCGGATAGGTATAAAATCGCGCTCCATTTCTTCTGAGGTGCCGCCCCACATTACCGAAATACTGCCAGATTTAACTGACTCCATTACGCGAGGGCGGGAATAAACTTCAGAGGTGGTAGCGTAGATATATTCTTTGTTGGAATACGACAGCGCCAATTTTAGCAAACCGTTCATGTAATCAGTTTGGACATTGGATTTCATATTGGTGGTGACTGTTTTCTTTTCCGCTGCAACACCGGGAAGAGTGATTAGTCCGGCAACTAATATCAGCGCGCTGGACATAAAAAACCGGTGAAACGAACAACTCAGCATGGATAAAAAAAACATAAGACGGCTCGCCAGGTTTATATGGTTATAGGGCTAAAAGTAGCACATAAATCTTATTAACGCGGTTTGCCGATAAAATCTATTTGCGAAATAAAAATGCCACAGTGGGCGCTGCGGCATCTCTTGGCTTTTATTCTTTTAGGTTAGCAGGCAGTGCTGCAATCAAACATCATTTGCATAAAATCAATTTGGTCGTTATGAGTTACCGGCGTGATAGACACCTTGGTGACTTGGCGGTTTTCCCACGCATAATCATAACGAGTAAAATTCGTTGTGCCATTCGCGGTTTCATCCGCGCTGATCACCATACTTTGGTGAGGTGAGGTATCCAGTAAATCCAGGAGTTCGCGAATGGTCTTGTCGGCTCGCTTGGGTTGTAGTAACTCATGCGTACCTTTGTGACTAACAAAAATATAATCGCAACCCAGCATTGTGCTCAAGCTTAAGTGAAATTCTCCACACGCTACAGCAGTTGCAACGTCAAAACCCTTTAGATTGTGATTTGCTCCCAAGTCTGGCGTTCGATAACTATCAAGCTGGGCGTTTTGGCTGTGAGACATGAAGTGCTCCGCAGGGCTGATGGATTATTGTTATTGCGTCCCGCAACTTCGTTCCAGAGTTTACAGAAATTAACAGGTGAAAATTTAGCAGTCGAGCAAGGAAAAAACCATAGGCAAAAAGACGAAAGTGTCGATCAATTTAACAGCTTTTGCGCGACCCACCTCTCAAAAAGGAATAAAAAAAGCGGCTTTTTAGCCGCTTTTCTTTTTGCATCAATAGGTTGTCGCCTCGATCTTCACTACGTGCGAGCGCGTGCAACCAGAGCTTCTTTGATGGTATTACGCATATTGCGCAGGGTTTTTTCCGTCGTTTCCCAATCGATACAGGCGTCAGTGACCGATACGCCGTATTTCAAATCGCACAGGTTTGCCGGGATGCTTTGGTTGCCTGCGCCAATGTTACTTTCTACCATCAGACCAATGATAGATTTATTGCCTTCAATAATCTGATTGGCAACATTCTCCATTACCAGCGTTTGCAACTCATGATTTTTGTTGGAGTTGGCGTGGCTGCAATCCACCATAATGTTGGGAACCACTTTTGCTTTGGCTAGCTCCTGCTCGCACACCGCAACACTTACGGAGTCATAGTTAGGCTTGCCATTGCCTCCGCGCAGTACAACATGGCCATAACCATTGCCGCGGGTATGAATAATGGATACCTGACCTTCGGTATTGATTCCAAGAAAACGATGGGGTTTGGACACTGATTGCAATGCGTTAATGGCGACCGTTAAACCGCCATCGGTACCATTCTTGAACCCAACCGCCGATGACAAACCACTAGCCATTTCGCGATGAGTTTGCGATTCGGTTGTGCGTGCGCCAATTGCTGACCAGCTAATCAGGTCGTGCAAGTACTGAGGTGATATTGGGTCCAGAGCTTCAGTGGCTGCCGGCAAACCTATCTCAGCAATATCTAGCAACAGTTGGCGACCAATGTGCAGACCTTCTTCGATTTTGAAGGAGTCATCCAGGTATGGGTCATTGATCAATCCTTTCCAACCAACTGTGGTGCGCGGCTTTTCGAAGTAAACACGCATAACCACATAAATAGTGTCGCTGACTTCTTCTGCCAGCTTTTTCAGGCGTTGAGCATAATCCTTAGCGGCGGCCACATCGTGGATGGAGCAGGGGCCAATCACCACAAAAATGCGATGGTCTTTGCGATCGAGTATGTTGCGCACAACCTCACGGCCCTGGGTAACGACTTCGCGCGCCTTTTCGGTGAGAGGAATCTTTTTCTTAAGCTCTGCTGGAGAGATCAGCAGCTCTTGCGAGACCACGTTGAGGTCATCGACTTGGGTACTGGTCATGATGCAATTTCCTAAAAGTATCAAATCGAGGGGCATTCTACCGAAATTAAATCGAAATGTGGGATGTTTTTTTAAATATCGACGATAAATAAAGATAATCTGTCTGATTTTTTGGTGTTTATGAGGCTGAAGCTACATTATATGCATGATTATTGGAAAAATTGTGGCGGTTATCCTGCTAATGGATTTAACAAAAGGATATTTATCCTTCAAGGATTGTACGAATAGGATGCTGCGCTAGGTAAATACTATACGCGTAGGTTAAATTTTGATCTTGCAGTGGCTGGGCTGGTTTATTCTCTGTGCGATTGTTATGTTTGTGCTACAGGGTAACCACAAGGTTGGATTTCTTATATATGGCAAGATTTAAGGAGCGGATTGCTAAAGCAATCGTTGGGCTGCTAGGCAGTTGTTTGCTGGTTGCTGTCGCTCAGGCGGCGGAGAGACAGCGAACTGCGTTGGTTCTGGGCGGTGGCGGCGCGCGTGGAGCGGCGCATATTGGTGTTTTGGAGGTGTTGGAACGAGAGCACATACCGGTGGATTGTGTGGTGGGAACCAGTATGGGGGCTTTGGTCGCGGGTTCATATGCAGCTGGGCTTTCCCCGAAAACTATGCGCAAGAAGCTCTCAGAAGCAGACTGGACGGATATTTTTTTGGACGTGGCAGATTTCTCGCAATTGAGTTTACGCCGGAAAAAAGTTAGTCAACGTTATTTGCCGGGGACTGAAATGGGTGTCACCGATTCAGGACTGCAATTGCAAGGGGGCGTTGTTGCCGGCGAGAAAATTAAACTCTTTTTCAATCAGCTGGTTGATGCCAACCTAGGTGAGCGCACTATTGAACAGTTGCCGATTCCGCTCGCGATAGTGGCAACAGATATCGGTACAGGTGAACGGGTAGTGTTTCGAGAAGGCAGCCTCACCCAGGCAATGCGCGCGAGTATGTCTGTCCCAGGGTTGATGGAGCCGGTGGAGTACAAAGGGCGAAAGCTGGTGGACGGTGGCTTGGTCGATAACTTGCCCGTCGAATTGGGGCGAGAGCTGTGCATGGCTGATCGCGTCATTGCTGTGAACGTAGGGTCGCCCCTAAAAGAGCCTGAGCGCATCGGTTCGCTATTAAGCGTGACTGCTCAAATGATCGGAATCTTAACCAAACAAAATGTTGAGCGATCATTAACCACATTGTCCGGTGCAGATGTTTACATCTATCCGGAATTAGGTTCTCTTAAAGCTTCTGAATTCGCTCGTTATGATGAAGCGGCAGATATTGGTCGCGCGGCAGCAGAAAAACAGGTTGTAGCTTTACGTGATTTGGCTGTTGATGAAAATACTTACGCTGCGTGGAAAAAGCGCAGTAAAGTCGCGCCAAAAACGGAACTGGTGGTTGATGAAATTCGAATATCTCCTACGCAGCGAGTGCATCGCAATTATGTTGCTCGTCAAATTCATCAGAAGCCAGGGGAAATGCTCGATCGGGCTGTATTGGAACAGGATTTGATTCGTACTTATGGTGATGGCTTTTATCAGACTGTTGATTATCGTGTGATTAACGAAGATTTTAAAAATGTGCTCGAAATTACTGCGAGCGAAAAAAAATTAAGCTCGGATTATGTGATTTTTGGCTTTTCGATAGATAACGAATACCGTTATGGATCAAATTTTAATTTTCGCGCAGCCTATCGTAGTACTTGGCTAAATAAGTATGGCGGTGAGTTTTTTGCGACAGTAGATATGGGAGGGGCGCCACAGGTGGAGCTGGATTTTTATCAGCCGTTAGACACGCGTCATCATTTTTTCGTGGAGCCTCGATATTTTCGAAAGCGTGAAGATTTAGGGTTATTTGTCGATGACATACGCATCGCTGAGTATCAATTAGATACCTCTGCTAGTGAGGTGATGCTTGGTTTGAATTTAGGAAATTTTGGCCAATCAAAGTTTGGTTGGCGCGAATATAAAATCCTGGGGAAAACAGAGATTTTTTCTGCAGATCTACCCTATGTACGTGAGCAGTATGGTGGGCTGCTCTATGAGTTTAGTCTTGATAAGCGCAATCGCCTGCATTTTCCTTCACACGGGTGGCGCGCTGATCTTAGTTATTTCGATTCGCATGCAGAGAGTTATAGTAAATTGTCTGCAGATGTTGGTGGTGCTTATAAAGTAAGTGACTACGTGTTTGGGGTTCGCTCCTCATATGTCACTTCTGTTAAAGGTGATGCTCCGCTCTATGATGCGGCCCTGTTGGGTGGTTTTTTGAATATGTCAGGTTACGCTAGCAACCAGATTATCGGCGATGATGCTTTTTATGGTCATATTCGATTGGAGAAAATTATTGGGCGTATGCCCCTTGGTTTAAACGGGGATTTGCGGCTGGGTTTTGGGCTTGAGGCGGCCAGGCTTGAAGAAAATTACTTAATGTCAAAGAGCGATGATTGGCTTGATTCAGGTGTGATTTATCTTGGCGGCGAAACGCCTTTGGGCCCCTTGTATCTTGGTTACGGGTTTAGTTTCCGCGGAGATTACAATATGTACTTGCAGTTAGGTGCTTTGTAATTTCGATAAAATTGCGTGCGGAAACACTTGGCAACGGCGGGCATATTATCTGCCCGCCTTTTTAAAATTGCTGTTAAAAGTGAAAAAGGGCTGCCACGTAAGGGCCTTTAATCTCCAGGTTGGTAGCTACGTCATCTTCGTTAATATCAAGCTTCACTGCGCGATAACCGACTTCTAACCCTAAATCGAGCGATGAGTCAAACATGTATCCTATTTTGGCGCTGTAGTCACTCAGGTTGTTTCCATCGTAACTAATGTAATTTCCTTCAAATCCGGCTGAGAATCCGCTGAAAGGCAAATCAAATTGAAATTTGCCGTAAATTAGCGGTACCCCAACGTCAATGTCAATGTCGTCACTGAATTGCATGGTTTCTGCTTTTAGATAACCAGAATATTTTCGTAGCGTGATACCCAAATCCAAATTGAGCCAATTGTCCAGCACCTCGTAATAGAGTGTTGCGTCTGTGTAACTCAAATCAAAATCGGTTTTTACATTGCTTCCCGCAGGGAAGGTGACGTCGCCAATACTAAAGCTTTTTTCAATTGTGCTGCTTTGGTCGCTGGTAATATCGTTTTGTTGCACTTTAATGTTGGGCAGAAAGGGTACAGGGTGTTCGATGGCAATGTAATAAAACGCATTATTTTTTTCTTCCATTCCTAAATCTTGTGCTGTTACCGCAGGATCGCCCGCTTCACCGGAATATTCGCCCTGCCAGCTTCCAGCCCCGGCGTAGATGCCAAAGACGGTATCAGCAGAAACGTGTTGGCAACCGACGAGTGCCAGAGTGGCGAGTGTGATTTTTTTTACAGGAAAGGTATGTCGCATAAAAGCATCCTATGGCTTTAGTTGATTTTTAGAAAAATTGATATTGAGAAATTGTGCCGCAAAATTTACAGCGTGCCCGCTAAATGTTTCGCAGAAATGTCACCGCCTTGCAAAAGTGATAAAAAAACCCTTGCAGCGTTGTTCAGAGTGCGTTGATTATGATGAATACATCCCAGTGGGCGCATGATTGGCGGATGGTTAACGTTGAGAATTTGTAATTGCGTGTCGATAATTTTGCGCGGCAACACGCCCCAGCCGAGATTAATACTGAGCAGCATTTTGATAGTGTCGAGGTGATTGGAAACCATGCCTATATCGAGCGGCAAGTTTTCACCATCAAACAAGTTCTTGATGAGCTGGGTTGTGTAGGTGTTGGTATCCGGCATTATCGCCGGGTGCTTGCTTAAATCGGCCAGGCGAAGATGCGATTGTGTGGCATCGGAGCTTCCTGATTGCGCAAGGGGGTGAGAGGGCGCGACGACGAAGTGGAGTTGATCGTGCCAGAGAGTGTGGCTTTGGAGTCGTGGGTCTTGCGAAAGCGCGAGCGTAATAATGGCGAGGTCGAATCTGCCTTGTAGGATTTCATGGTATGCCTGCTCCGAATCGAGAAAATGTAAGTCCAGCTTTACCTGTGGGTAACGCGTCGAAAATTCGCGCAAATAGGGTGGCAAATAGTGCAACCCCACATGGTGACTGGTTGCGATACTCAGTTTGCCCTGTACATCGCCTTGTAAATCTGCGATGGCCCGCTGCGCGGCAATCACTTCACCCAAGATTAACTTGGCTTTGCTTAATAAGACCTGACCAGCCTGGGTTAGTGCCACTTGGCGGCCAATTCGATCAAATAAAGGTGCTCTAAGTTGTTCTTCCAGCAGAGCTATGCGCTTGCTTATCGCGGGCTGCGTGAGATGCAATCGCTCGGCAGCAGCAGAAAATGACCCATTCTCAGCGATGGCGACAAATGCCTGTAGGTGTTGAGTATCCATTCGTAGAATATTTAAACTATTCCTAAATGGAATGCAATATATAAAAAAGATAAATTTGTTTTATGGGTTTGGCGAGCGTAGCATGGCTGCATTCTTTCGATAAGTTTCTCTGCAACCCTGTGAGCCCCGGATTTAAGGGCTAATTAGGAGATCACCATGGCTAAAACCCTTTATGACAAACTCTGGGATGCCCACCTCGTCCATCAAAGTGACGATGGTTCTGCCCTCATCTATATAGATCGTCACATAGTTCACGAAGTGACTTCGCCGCAGGCGTTTGATGGTCTGCGCATGGCGGGCCGCAAGCCTTGGCGGGTGGACTCTATTCTCGCGACGCCCGATCACAACGTTCCTACTACCCAGAAAGAGCGCGCTAATGGCGTGAAAGGGATTCAGGACCCTGTTTCCCTGATTCAGGTACAGACTCTGGATGACAACTGCGATGAGTTCGGCATTCTTGAGTTCAAAATCAATGACGAGCGTCAGGGCATTGTGCACGTTGTAGGGCCGGAAACCGGCGCCTGTTTGCCGGGTATGACCGTGGTCTGCGGTGATTCTCACACCGCGACTAATGGTGCCTTGGGTTCTTTGGCGCACGGTATCGGCACCAGTGAAGTTGAGCATGTAATGGCGACCCAGTGTCTGGTTGCCAAGAAAATGAAGAATATGTTGATCAAGGTGGATGGCAAACTCGGCCTTGGTGTTACCCCCAAAGACGTAGTGCTCGCCATTATCGCTAAAATCGGTACTGCGGGTGGTACTGGTTATGCAATGGAATTTGGTGGTCAGGTATTTCGTGATATGAGCATGGAAGGGCGCATGACGGTATGCAACATGGCGATTGAAGCTGGCGCGCGCGCGGGCATGGTTGCTGTTGATCAAACCACTATCGATTACGTAAAGGGCCGCACCTATGCCCCCAAAGGGGATCTGTGGGAAAAAGCGGTTGCCGACTGGAAAAACTACGTCAGTGATGAGGGTGCGCATTTTGATGCAGTAGTAGAAATCAATGGATCTGAAATCAAACCGCAAGTGAGCTGGGGTACATCGCCGGAGATGGTAGTGTCGGTTGAAGATAAAGTGCCCGATCCGGCTAATGAAACTGATCCGGTCAAGCGCAATGACATGGTTCGCGCATTGCAATACATGGGGTTGCAGGCCAATCAACCCATCACATCTATCCATGTTGATCGCGTATTTATTGGTTCTTGTACCAACTCGCGTATCGAAGATATTCGCGCGGCTGCCGAAGTTGTAAAGGGCCGCACTAAAGCAGCGTCAGTAAAAGAGGCGATTGTTGTTCCTGGTTCCGGTGCAGTAAAGGCACAAGCAGAAGCTGAAGGTCTGGATAAAATTTTCATCGAAGCTGGCTTGGAATGGCGTGAGCCTGGCTGCTCAATGTGTTTGGCGATGAATGCCGACAAGTTGGGCGCGGGCGAGCATTGTGCTTCTACATCTAATCGCAACTTTGAAGGTCGTCAGGGTTACGGTGGCCGCACTCACTTGGTGAGCCCGGCCATGGCGGCGGCGGCGGCAATCGCCGGCCATTTTGTTGATGTGCGTACATTTAATTAATAGGAGTAGGTGCCATGAAAAGTTTTACCGTGTTAAAAGGCATTGCTGCTCCTATGGATCGCGCCAATGTCGATACCGACATGATTATTCCCAAGCAGTTTTTGAAATCCATTAAGCGTACCGGTTTTGGAAAAAATCTGTTTGATGAATTGCGCTATCTCGATGAAGGCAAGCCGGATCAAAGCTGCGAAGGTCGTCCTATCAATGCCGAATTTCCGCTGAATTTTCCGCGTTATAAAAATGCCAGCGTATTATTGGCGCGCGAAAACTTCGGCTGCGGCTCAAGCCGTGAGCATGCGCCCTGGGCGCTGGATGACTATGGTTTCCGCTGCGTAATCGCCCCAAGCTTTGCTGATATTTTCTTTAACAACTGTTTCAAAAACGGTTTATTGCCAATCATTTTGAGCGAAGCCATTGTCGATAAATTATTCAAGGAAATGTACGCCGTCGAAGGTTATGAGTTGACTATCGATCTAGCAGCGCAAACCGTTATCACTCCATCAGGTGAAAGCTTTGGATTTGAAATCGATGCGTTCCGCAAACACTGCTTGTTGAACGGTTTGGACGATATAGGTTTGACCTTAGAGAAAGC